>ENA-OOWV01002549-OOWV01002549.1-human-gut-metagenome-genome-assembly--contig:-NODE-2549-length-9818-cov-4.628905_pt1 | contig 9818 bp, 10 predicted proteins | sample MGYA00241584_ERZ501337 | MGnify/ENA primary metagenome ERZ501337 (study PRJEB25962, sample SAMEA2042744) | human gut metagenome | biome: human gut; feature: human-associated habitat; material: faeces... | reverse complement strand
ATAGTTGCATAAATTATATATTGATTTTGCGTTGCTATTATTTTTTGAATGGACATTTTAAAAATTTTTTAAGAATTTTTTTAAAATGTATTGACAAATTTTTTATATAATATTATAATATCAATTGTCGTTAGGACAAGCCAGTTCAAATATTAAATGCAGATGTGGCGGAACTGGTAGACGCACAGGACTTAAAATCCTGCGGTTGAATAAACCGTGCCGGTTCGATTCCGGCCATCTGCACCATTAAATCACAAGTTTTTATTAAAAAACTTGTGATTTTTGTTTTTTAATATTTGAAGTTTGGTCCAAAATAAAATATATTAAATATTGGAGGCCAAAATGAAAATAGATAATCCACCTTATACAATAACTGATAAAATGTTAAATTTAGCAACAAGCATAATGGAAAAAATTGGAGAAGCAAATTATTTTGAAAGTTTAAATAGATTTCCAGAATTAAGAAGAAAAACAAGAATACAATCAATCCATTCTTCTTTAGCTATTGAAAATAATCAATTATCATTGTTTCAAGTTGAAGCTGTAATAAATGGAAAAGCAGTTATAGGAGAACAAAAAGATATTCAAGAGGTAAAAAATGCATATAAAGCTTATGAAGAAATTGACAATGTGAATCCATATTCTGTAGATGATTTAAAAAAGATACAAGGAATCCTAACTTTTGCTATTGAAGATGATAGCGGAAAATTTAGAAATCATGGAGAAGCTGTTTATGATGGGGATATTCAAATATTTATGGCTCCACCTCATAGAATGGTTCCAACATTAATGGATAATTTGTTTAATTGGATGAATGAAGTAAAAGAAAAAGTTAATCCTTTAATTTTATCTTCTATATTTCATTATGAATATGTATTTATACACCCTTTTTCAGATGGAAATGGAAGAACTGCAAGATTATGGCAAACAGCAATACTTGCACATTGGAAAGATTTATTCAAATATATTCCAATAGAAAGTATAATAAGGAAACATCAAGAAGAATATTATACAGCAATTCAAAATTGTAATAATGCAGGAAATTCAAATGAGTTTATTGAATTTATGCTTAAAGTTATAAATGAAGCTGTAGATGGAATAATTGTTACATCTAATCAAGAAACTACACAAGAAACTACACAAAAGACTACACAAGAAAAAATAATAAATTTAATTAAGAAAAATCCGGCTATTACACAAGTAGAAATGGCTAAAATACTTGATTTAACAAGAGATGGTATATCATATAATATTAAAATTCTAAAAGAAAAAGGTATAATTGAAAGAGTTGGCTCTACTAAAAATGGAATTTGGAAAATAAAGAAAAAATAGTAAATAGTACTAGATTTTTACATAAAAAGGTGATATAATAAAAAAGCTCACCAAAAGGTGAATGTATCAATAAACCTAGCTAATTATAGGAGGAAAAAAGTATGAAAGCTAAGTATTTAAGATTTGCAAAGCTCGTAACTGAAAGTGTAAACAATCGGTTAAGCGAAGAAACACCGGAAAGAGAAGAAGAAATGCTCTTTTCATGGATTATGGCAGTTCTTCATTATAATATTTATAATGAACCGCCAAAAAGCAAATATCAGGTAATAATTAAAGAAAAATCCAATTACAAATTTAAAAAAGTTGTACTGGATGAGGGATATTTTGCTCAGTATGTTTCTTCGTGTAGCAGGGAAGAGTTTATGCCTATACTTGAAAAAGTGATAGCTGCAATAAATGAACTTCAGGCTGTAAACGGATACAAATTTAATGCGAAATCAACTGGAACTAAAGATAGTATTAAAATTACAGTTGAGATGGACAAAATTTGATGCTTAAGCCAAAGGGGCAGGAAATTTTCCTGTCCCTTTTAAAAAAATAAATTAGTTACTGTATAATGGTTTCCTATCTATCATAAGAAAACCATTATACAGTAATTTAAATTAAACAAATTTTCAATAAAAGTATTTACAAAATAAAAGTAAGTGTTATAAAATGTATTTAAACTTGAAATAGAAATACACAAAATTATATACAGGAAAAAAGGGAGAAATAAAAATGGCTGTGATTATAGATGGAAAAGAATTAGCAAAAAAGATAAGAGCAAATTTAAAAATAGAGTGTGAAGAATTAAAGAAAAAAAATATAAAATCAAAATTAGCAGTAATAATGGTGGGAGAAGACCCAGCATCAAAAGTATATGTAAGAAATAAAAGTAGGGCATGTGAAGATGTTGGAATAGAATATGAAGAATATTTATTGGGTGAGAAAACAACACAAAAAGAATTAATTGAACTAATAAAAAAATTAAATAGTGACAAAACAATAAATGGAATATTATTACAAAGCCCGATACCATCAAGTTTAGATATAAATGAAGCATTTAAAACAATATCGCCAGAAAAAGATGTTGATGGATTTAATCCAGTAAATGTAGGAAAACTAGTATTAAATCAAGACACATTTGTATCTTGTACACCATATGGAATAATGAAAATGTTTGAAGAATATAATATTGACTTGACTGGTAAAAATGTGGTAATATTAGGAAGAAGCAACATTGTAGGTAAACCATTAATACACTGTTGTTTAAACAAAAATGCGACAGTAACATCTTGTCATTCTAAAACACAAAATTTGGCACAAAAAACAAAAGAAGCAGATATATTGATATCAGCAATTGGAAAAGCAAATTTTGTTACAACAGATATGGTAAAGAGAGATGCTGTTGTAATTGATGTAGGAATAAATAGATTAGAAAATGGCAAAATTACGGGGGATGTCGATTTCGAAAATGTAAAGGAAAAAGCAAGCTATATTACACCGGTTCCTGGGGGAGTTGGACCGATGACAATAGCTATGCTTATGAATAATGTTATTAAAGCTACTAAGAGACAAAATAACATGATAGACTAAGAAAAAAATTCAACTAAAATAAAATATAATAAAGTGGGACACAGAATATTTGTGTCTCTTTTTGTGTTTTAAAGTAAAAATTATTCAAAAATTAAAGATTTATTCAGATATGTTTTTAGTTGCATGGAGTTAATTCGTTTTACCCAAAAATAATAGTAAAAAAAAGAAAGGAAAATAAAAATGGAAAATTTAGAAAATAAAAAATATTGGATATGGTTTAGTTTAATAAAAGGATTAGGTTGTGTAAGAAAACACAAGTTACTAAAAAAATATGGAACACCAGATGAAATATATAAAGTGAGAAAGAGTGAATTACTAAAAATTGATGGAATAGGGGAGGAAACAGTTTCAAATATAATAGAGGCTAAAAATGAAAAAATATTAAACTATCATATTAAATATATGAAAGAAAATAATATTGATATTATCCACATACGTGAAAAAAATTATCCACAGTTATTAAGACAAATATATGATGCACCGGTGAGTTTGTATATAAGAGGAAAAAAAGAAATTTTAAATGGGAAAAACATAGGCATTGTAGGGTGCAGAGAGTGTACTGATTATGGCAAAAAAGCAGCAAAGTATTTTGCATATAATTTGTCAAAAAAAGGTATGAATATTATTAGTGGACTTGCAAAAGGTGTGGATAGTTATGCACATTGGGGTTCAATTGGAATCAATATTGAACTAGAAAAAGTCAAAAACTGTGGAGAAAAACAAACTGATTGTGGAAAACAAAATATGGAGTGTGGACAGTTTAAACAGAATTGTGGAAAAACAATTGCAGTCCTTGGAAATGGTTTAGATATGATATATCCAAAAGAAAATATTGAATTAGCAAATGAAATAATAAGAAGCGGTGGAGCAATTGTATCTGAATATCCATGTGGGACTAAGCCTGACAAGATGAATTTTCCAGCACGAAATAGAATTATAAGTGGAATAAGCAAAGGGATAATTGTCGTAGAAGCAAAAGACAAAAGTGGAACTTTGATTACAGTTGATTTTGCTTTAGAACAGGGAAGAGATGTTTTTGTGGTTCCGGGTAATATTAATTCAGTTAATTCAGTTGGGACTAATGATTTAATTAAACAAGGTGCAAAAATGATTACATGTTATGAAGAAATACAATAATATGGAAATATTAACAAACATATGTTTACAAATTAAAAATTAAATGTTATAATAATTATAGTTCATAAAAAAGGTTACAAATTAAAAAATTTGTATAAGCAGTGATTGTAGCAAACAAATGGAGGTGGATTATGCAAAATACAGAACAACATATTTATATTGCAATAGACCTAAAATCATTCTATGCATCAGTAGAATGCAGAGAAAGAGGACTAAATCCATTAACAACAAACCTAGTTGTAGCAGACAATAGCAGAACAGAAAAAACAGTATGTCTAGCAGTTACACCATCATTAAAACAATATGGAATAGGAGGCAGAGCCAGACTATTCGAAGTAGTACAAAAAGTCAAAGAAATAAATATAGAAAGAAAAATAAAAGCACCAAACCATAAATTTACAGGAACAAGCTATGACGATACAGCATTAAAAAAGAATACGGATTTGGAACTTTCATATATAGTAGCCCCACCGCGTATGAAATATTATATGCAATACAGTACAAAAATATATAATATTTACCTTAAATGGTTTTCGGCAGAAGACATATATGTATATTCAATTGACGAGGTATTTATTGATGTAACACATTATTTAAAAACATATAATATGAGAGCTAGAGAACTAATAACTAAAGTAATTCAAGATGTTTATGACAATACAGGAATTACGGCAACAGGTGGAATGGGAACCAATTTATACTTGGCAAAAATTGCTATGGACATAGTTGCAAAACATGCACAGCCAAATAAGAATGGAGTAAGAATAGCGGGATTGGACGAAATGTTATATAGAAAGTTACTTTGGACACATACACCTATTACTGATTTTTGGAGAGTTGGAAGGGGATATGCCAAAAAACTTGAAAAACATGGAATTTATACTATGGGAGATGTGGCAAGAACATCTATTAAAAATGAAGATTTATTATATAAATTGTTTGGAATAAATGCAGAGTTATTAATTGATCATGCTTGGGGATATGAACCAGTAACAATAGAAAGTATAAAAGCATATAAACCAGCATCAAATAGTATTTGTTCAGGGCAAGTATTGCATTGTCCATATAATTATGAAGATACAAAAGTAATTGTAAAAGAGATGGCTGAATTATTAACATTAGATTTAGTTGAAAAAAATTTGGTAACAAATCAAATTGTATTAACGATAGGATATGATGTTGAAAACATAACAAATAGAAATATTAGTTACAATGGGGAAGTAACAACAGATAGATATGGACGCAAAATTCCAAAACATGCACATGGAACTATTAATTTGGACCATCAAACATCTTCAACTAAGATTATAATGGATGCAACAATTAAATTATATGAAAGAATTATAAATAAAAATCTAATTGTAAGAAGAATAAATATTACGGCAAATAATGTAATAAGTGTGAGGAAAGCTGAAAATAAAAAAGCATTTGAACAAATTGATTTATTTACAGATTATCATAAAAAACAGCATGAAGAACAGGAAGAAAAAAAGGAAAGAAATTTGCAAAAAGCGGTAATTGATATAAAAAATAAATATGGCAAAAATGCTATTATTAAAGGTATGAATTTGCAGGATGCAGGAACTACTATTGATAGAAATAATCAAGTTGGTGGGCATAAGGCATAGAAATTTTAGGGTGGTGTAAAATTGTTTTTAAGCCTTGAGAAAGGATGGAAATAAAAAATGAAAAAAGATAATTACAGTGATATTATAAATTTACCTCATTATGTTTCTAAAAAGAGACCACGAATGAGTATAGAGCAAAGGTCAGCACAGTTTGCTCCTTTTGCTGCTCTTACAGGACATAAACAACTTATTCAAGAAACCCAAAGGCTAACAGAAGATAAAAAGGAGCTTGATGAAAATAAAAAAAGTATTTTAAATCAAAAATTACTTTATTTTATAGAAACTAAAGAAAAGATAAAAATTACTTACTTCAAAAAAGATCAAAAAAAATCAGGTGGAGATTATTTGACGACCATTCAAAGAATAAAAAAGATAGATTCAATTTATCAAACAATTACTCTTCAAAATGGTCAAATAATTAAAATGGAAGACATTTATGAAATCGAACAATAGGTCATATTCGTTGAATCCCTTATTTATTAGAGATATAATATTTGTAAGAAAGAAGGGGTGAATATGAAGGATATGAACGCATTAAATCATAAGTTACAAACCATGACAAGAAAGGAGTTAGGGGCAATTTGTAAATCACATAATTGTAAAATCAATGATGATAATTTATCGATTGCTTTACATTTGATGAAGAATAATCCTTCATCAATCCTAATCGAAGAATATCAAATTATATTTCTTATTGAATTAAAGAAAGAAACTTCTAAAGAAATATCAGATGAATTCGAAGATATCTTAAAACATGATTTCATTCATGAAATCGAATTACTTCATTAATAGCACATAAGTGCTATTTTTGTTTAATCAAAATGTTATTTATATGCTATAATGATGAATTGAGGAGAAATTTATGAAAAAAATTGAAAATACCGTTATAGGTCTTATTTTGATCATTATTGGAGTTATTATCGGACTAAATGCTTTTCATATTACAAATATAGATTTATTCTTTGATGGATGGTGGACATTATTTATTATTGTTCCTTGTTTTTTTGGTTTATTTAAAGATCAAGATAAAACAGGAAACATCATATGTTTGATTGTAGGTATCTATTTATTGCTTTATTGTCAAGGTTTAATAAATTTTCAATTTGCATGGAAATTAGTGGTTCCTGTTATCTTTGTATTAATAGGATTGAAAATGATTTTTAAAGATACTTTTAATAAAAAGAAACCTCGTCAAAATATTTATGATAATCAGTTATATACAGGTGGAAATTATGATGTTACTTTTAATGGATTGATATTAGATTTATCAAAGGCTTATTTAAATGAGAAAACGAACATTACGATTTCAACTTTGTTTGGTGGGGTTGATTTATATTTGCCAGATGATGTAAATATTCAAATACAATCGTCTAATTTTTTAGGTGGTGTCGATCTTCATAAAAGAGAAAATAAAATAGAAAATACAAAAGTTATTTATCTTAATGCACGTTGTATTTTTGGTGGTATAAATATTAAATAAAAGGAGTCAATAGAATGGAAAGAAATTATCCAGAAATTATTATTTCAGATGAAGGTGTTACTTGGCTTGATAAAGGTCAAATGTGGATGTATAAAAATAATTTAGAACAATGTGATCCTCAAATAAAAAATGGTGAACTTGTTGATATTGTTACAAATAAAGGAAGATATTTAGGAACAGGTTTTATTTCTTTAAAAAGTCATATTACGGTACGTATTTTATCTAAAGATAGAAAAGAAATAATTGATCGTGAATTTTTTAAAAAGAGAATTCAACAAGCTTATGATTTTAGAAAAACTGTTGAAGGAGATAATTTATCTAATTGTCGTTTAATTTTTGGAGAAGCTGATTTGTTACCTGGACTTGTGATAGATCGTTATAATGATATTTTAGTAAGTCAAATCAGTTCTTATGGTTTAGAACAAATTAAAGATATGATTTATGAAATTGTTTTAGATGTCTTAAAAGCAGATGGAGAAGATGTTAAAGGTATTTATGAAAGAAATGATATCCAAATTAGAACTAAAGAAGGTTTAGAACAATATAAAGGCTATTATAAAAATAAAGATTTACCTACACAAACAATTATTAATGAAAATGGTTTATTATTACATGTAGATGTTGAAAATGGACAAAAAACAGGATATTTTTTAGATCAAAAATCAAATCGTTATTTACTTAGAAAAATTGCTCATGGAAAACGTGTCGTTGACTGTTTTAGTCATACAGGTGGTTTTGCCTTAAATGCTGCTATGGGAAATGCTAGTCATGTTGTTTCTGTTGATGTTTCTAAAACAGCATTAGATCAAGGCTATCAAAATGCTAAACTTAATCATTTAGAAGAAAAAATTGATTTTGTACAAGCAGATGTCTTTGATTATTTAGATGAATTAAAAGAAATAATGGATTTAACATTAACTAATAACAAGTTAGAACTTTCTAATGTACTAGAAGGTAGTGAAATATTAGAACTTAGAAATATTATTAAGGAAATTAAAATTGCAGAACCAGTTAAAGAATATGCTTTAAAGTTAATACTTGCAACCCATCCAGAACTAGAATATGGAGCTGAGATAGCTAAAAAATATGTAGAAGATCCAACTTTAACTGAAGTTGTGGTTAAAAAAGAAGACCTAGAAGAATATTTAGGCAAAGACAAATATACATTTGATTTAGCTGGTGTCAAACCAGAAATTGGTATGGTTACAGGGCTTGCATGGACTGCTGTTGGTGGAGTAACTTTAAATGTAGAAGTTAATGTATTAAAAGGTAAAGGACAAGTTGTATTAACTGGTCAATTAGGAGATGTTATGAAAGAATCTGCCCAAACTGCAATTTCATACATCAGATCAATATCAGATAGATTTGATATACCAGATGACTTCTATCAAACTAAAGATATCCATATACACATTCCAGAAGGCGCAACACCAAAAGATGGCCCATCTGCTGGGGTAACAATGGCTACTGCTGTAATTTCAGCTTTAACTAAAATACCTGTAAGATGTGATGTTGCTATGACAGGAGAAATAACTCTAAGAGGTAGAGTATTACCTGTTGGAGGAATAAAAGAAAAATTACTTGCTGCACATAGAGCAGGAATTAAAAAGGTATTACTTCCAGAAGAGTGTAAAGCACAATTAGATGAGATACCACAAAATGTAAAAGATCAAATGGAATTTGTATTAGTTAAACATTTAGACGAGGTATTAGAGCATGCTCTAGTAAAAGATGGTGACAGAAATGAAAATTAGAAGTACAGAAATAAAAATGAGTGCAACGAAAAGGCATCAATATCCGGCTGAAGGGCTACCAGAAATAGCTTTAGTTGGTAGATCTAATGTTGGAAAGTCTTCTTGTGTAAATGCACTTTTAAATAGAAGAAACTTTGCGAGAACTAGTCAGACTCCAGGAAAGACTAGAACTATAAACTTCTATTTAATAAACAACGAATTCTATTTTGTTGACCTTCCAGGATACGGATATGCAAAGGTTGCAAAATCAGAAAAAGACAAATGGGGAAATATAATGGAAACTTATCTAGGAGATAGAGAAGAATTATGCGCTATTTTCTTATTAGTTGATATTAGACACGAACCAACAAACGACGACGTTATGATGTATGAATGGATAAAACACTTTGGATATGAATGTGTTGTAATTGCTACAAAAGCAGATAAAATATCTAGAGGACAATATCAAAAACATATGAGCATAATAAGAAAAAAATTACAATTAGAAAAAGATGAAAAAATAATTCCTCTTTCTTCAAGTAAAAAGACTGGTGTAGAAGATGTTTGGAATGAAATGGTTAGCCAATACAACAAACACGGATACGAAATAACAGTAGACTAATAATATATAAATTTAAAAAATCTATACTGAAATATATTGTTTAAATAAAAATCTTAAAACAATATATTTTCGGTATAGATTTTTTTTGTAACAAAAATCCTACTAAATAAATATGATAATATAGAGTTTTTTTTAGGAGGTCTTTTTATGACAGGTAAAACAAGAAAGATGTTTCCAGGGGGAAACACAGCGAATGGATTTTATTCATTTTTTGATTATATAATACCGAATGATGTAAATAGGATTTTTTGTTTAAAAGGTGGTCCAGGAGTTGGAAAATCATCTTTTATGAAAAAAATGGCTAAGGAATT
>ENA-OOWV01002541-OOWV01002541.1-human-gut-metagenome-genome-assembly--contig:-NODE-2541-length-9853-cov-2.511227_pt1 | contig 9853 bp, 7 predicted proteins | sample MGYA00241584_ERZ501337 | MGnify/ENA primary metagenome ERZ501337 (study PRJEB25962, sample SAMEA2042744) | human gut metagenome | biome: human gut; feature: human-associated habitat; material: faeces... | reverse complement strand
CCCTGACTGGTTAAAACTTTAGGTCTGAAATGTGCCCTTATTGCTTGTTCGTAAGTATTTGAATCGCATCGCCCGCCCCTCAAGGCAGCCAAAAGCGCACGCTTGCACATTCGCTCCACAAGCACTGAAGACCTATTACAGGCCTAAAGAAATAAAAATAATCAAGGAGACTACATGAGTATTTTCAAAAAGAAGGACAAGGTAGAAGAGGCCGATGTCCCTACCCTTGCAGATGGCGAGGTGGATGCTGAAGCGGTTATGCGCAAGTATGACCGTGAATCTAACACCCGTATCTGGGAGGGCATTCCAAAAGTAATCGTTACCGCGGTAATGATTGCCTTTTCGGTCTATTGTCTTTACATGACGCTTTTTAGCCTTGAGCAAGCAGAAACGCGTCTTGCGCGTTTTGTTGCCATGGTTATCATCGTTGGCTATCTGATGTACCCCTCAAGAAAAACAGGACATAGAGTTAACCACATGCCCTGGTATGACATCATTTTAATGGTGGCGGGTGCCGGAGCATTTCTGTACTACTCCTTCAACACGGTTGACATTTTGATGATGGGTCAGCGTATTGGCGTTTTAGAAGTCGTACTCGGTGTTATTGGCATTGGCGTTCTGATAGATTTGTGCCGCCGTTGTGTTGGCATTCCTATCATTGTGGTTGTTGGCTGCCTGCTTATCTATGCGTTCTATTGGCAGTTCTCCTACAACTCCGATGCATATCGTTCTCTTTCAAATATCGTACAAAAGCTTTTTTACACTACAAGCGGTGTTATTGGTACACCAACTAATGTTTGCTACACCTACATCGTTCTCTTTATTATTTTTGGCGCCTTCCTAGAGCGCACGGGTATTGCGAACTTCTTTATTTCGTTCGCTAACCGCATTGCCGGCTGGTCTTCTGGCGGTGCTGCAAAGGTATCGGTTATCTCTTCTGCCTTGTGTGGCATGGTTTCTGGTTCTTCTGTTGGTAATACCGTAACCACCGGTTCAGTAACTATCCCTATGATGAAAAAGACGGGCTACCGTCCTGAGTTTGCAGGTGCAGTTGAAGCCGCCTCTTCCACGGGCGGTCAAATCATGCCTCCTATCATGGGTGCTGCAGCATTCTTGATGGCTGAATACATGGGCATCCCCTACATTCAGGTTGCAACCATTGCAATCATTCCTGCTCTGTTGTATTTCACAGGCATCTTTATGACGGTTCACTTGGAAGCAAAACGCGCAGGTCTCAAAGGTATTCCTTTTAACGAACTTCCAACCTGGATCTACCTGCTTAAAAACTGCTACCTTATTATCCCGTTAGTTTTGCTGGTTTGGCTGGTTGCTGCTGGCGTTTATACCATGGCTGTTTCAGCTGCAATTTCAATCTTTGTTGCCTTCCTTATTGGCTTCATCCATTTCCTTTTGACCAACTGGAACGATCGTACTGAAGGACAAACCTTTGGCTCAGTTTTGCTCGAAACGTGCAAAACCTCCCTTTGGACCGCATGTGATGCCTTTGCGGCAGGTGCAAAAAATACCATTTCCGTCGCCGTTGCTTGTGCGCTCGCAGGTCTTATCGCTGGCTGCATTACCGTTACTGGTCTCGCTTCGACCTTGATCAATGTCATTGTTATGGCATCGGGTGACATGCTTATTATTGGCCTTGTTCTTACCATGCTTTGCTGCATCGTATTAGGTATGGGTGTTCCAACCACAGCAAACTATTGCATCATGGCAGCCACCTGCGCACCAATTCTCATTCAGCTTGGTGTGCCTTTGATTTGCGCTCACTTCTTCGTGTTCTACTTCGGAATCTTGGCAGACATCACACCTCCTGTCGCTCTGGCAGCATATGCAGGTAGTGCTATCGCAAAATCTCGTCCTATGCGCACCGCTGTTAATGCAACGCGTTTAGGCATTGCGGCGTATATCATTCCGTTTATTTTTGCCTTCTACCCTGCCTTGATTCTGCAGGTTCCCGTTGAGCTGCCGTTCATTTTCCTTAATACCGCAATGGCAATGTTTGGTCTATTCGGCATTGCGGCAGGTCTCGAAGGTTATCTTTTCACAAAGATTAACCCTGTATTCCGTGTTCTTGCAGTTGTCGCAGGTGTTTGCATCATGATCCCGACAGCCTCTTTTGCGGAAATAGCAGGCGTTATAATCAACGTTGTTGGCTTTATCATCATTGCATCTATCGCCTTAGCTCAAAAATTCATCAATAAGAAAAAGAACGGAACAAACGGCCCAAGCACTCCCGCTGAAGCTGTAGCTTAAAAAGATTTCACCGAGCAAACTCCTTAGGTTTTACTCGGTGATTATTTTTCTTACCAACCCACGTGCATGCGTTACAGAAAATGAGGTAACACAATGAGTGAAACAAAAACTATATGGGTAACAGGATCTAAGGGCTTTATTGGTAGCGAACTTGTTAACCGGCTGGAAAAGCACGGCTACCGCGTTGTAGGAACCGATTCCGAATTGAGCGTTTGCGAACCAGAACGCCTTGACGCTTTCGCAAACGAAATTCGCCCCGATATTATTATCAACTGTGCTGGTATCCCCCGCGCCGCCACAGGAATAAGCAACCGCATCAAAGCCTACGAAGTCAATGCCCTTGGCGCACGAAATGTCGCCGTTGTAGCAAACTCCGTCAATGCTTTGATGGTGCAAATTTCTACCGACGACGTATACCCTGTCAGAATGGCGGAGCCCGCTAACGAATTTGATGCTCCGCATCCAGAAACCCCTTATGGAAAATCAAAACGAGCGGGCGAGGTTATGGTTCGCGATACCACGCCCGATCACCTTATCATTCGCTCTTCTTGGGTATATAGCATCAATGGCGGACAAGTAAAAGATGCCCTCGACGCTGCAAAAGAAGGAAAAACTATTCCCGCTCGCACCGACCAATATGCCTCGCCCACTTCAATTTCCACCTATGTCAACTTTTTAATTAAAGCGATCGAAAAAAGGGCTACCGGTGTCCTTCATATCACCGGCCAAGGAGCAGTAAACCGTTATACTTTCTTGTCAAAAGTTTTGGAAGTTTGCGGCTTTGAACCCAATAAGGTTCTTATTCCTGAAACCAACTTGGTTACCGCTGAGCAGGTTTTACTCGAAAGCTTAATGCTAGAGATGTTCGGCGCAGAGCTTCCGAACTGGGAAGATGATGTCGAAGCCTACTGCAAAGAAGTTGGTCTGGCCAAGTAGGTTTCACACATAAGTAAAAAGACAATGCGCATCTTCCTTTTATGGAATGATGCGCATTTTTTTGGAAGGAGTAAGTTATGAGTAACTCTAGAGATGAACTTACAGGAGCTCTCATTGGACTCGGAGCTACCATCACTGAAGCCATGAATGAAATTGAGGGCTTTATCCCCTGTGGGAACCCAGCGACGATCACCAACGCAGGTCTTGTTATTCTTAAAAACCCAACGAGTGAAGAGAAGTTAGCCCATCAAACCGAAGCTACAAAAGCATTCATTGAACACGTAAGCGAACATCGCGGCGTAACCGCCCATGATGTTGCCGACGTCTCTTCTTTCAATGGAGCAAAAACAGAACTTCTTTCCGCTTTAAGCACCGTTGCAATGCAACTGCAAACTATAGAAGAGCATCAGCCTGAAATTATGGAGTGGGTATATCGCAGCTTGGCTTCTCTTGAGCAAGAGAGTAACGCCGAAGCAAACAGTCAACTTGCACGCTATGAAGAAATCCAGCAACAGCTTGACGCTCTTTCTGCTTAGGTTATAGATATTCCAACTAAAAGAGTTTACCTATCAGAACATCAAAGAACACCACGAGGTTTCGCTAAGAAGCCTCTTTTTTGTTTGCTCAATGCCATTTACAGTACTCATTGAAGCCATATTTTTTCCTTGACTTGTATCTCGCACAAACTCGGTACAATAGATACATGATTGACCGCCCGCCATTTAGACGGTAAGGAGTTGCCATGATTCCTATTGTTAGTGTCGACCTTATGCGCGCTTCCGACGCATATACCATCAAGAACTTTATCAGTGACATCGATTTAATGGAGAAAGCTGGAAAGGGTATCTCTATCGTTTGCTCCAGCCCTGGACCCTATGCTGTTATCTGCGGACCGGGAAACAATGGAGGTGACGGCTATGTTTGCGCCCGCTATTTGGCTATGCGCAAGGAAAACGTCACTGTGTTCTACACCAAGGAACCCTCAAGTGAATCCGCCAAACACCATCGTGCACTTCTGGATAAATACCCCGAAGTCACCATCAAGCCTTTTTCTTACACTAAAGAAGAAGACTTGACGCAATTCAACGTGATTGTTGATTGCCTTTTGGGAACTGGTTTCAGTGGAACACCACAAGGGATTATCGCACGCGCCATTGGCGCAATTAATGATGCGAAAAGCAAAGGCTCAACCGTTATTTCCGCCGACATCAATAGCGGCCTTAATGGAGATACCGGCAAAGGTTCCCTCGCGGTAATGAGTGACGTTACAGCCTCGATCGGATTTTTCAAACAAGGAATGCTAGAAGAATCCATGAGCAAGTTCACCAAGAAAATAGTCAATATCAATATTGGGATTCAACTTGAAAAAGACCCCACTTCGCAAATTCACGAAAGTTGGTTACCAAGCTGGATTGAACCTCACCCCATCGTGATTTAGTGCAACTCTTTGCATGTAAATAAAAGAATACTGCCGCAAAAAAGGAGAAGCACAGTACTGTGCTTCTCCTTGAAGTCTTATTCGCAAGCGAGCAAAGCTGCACCAAGGGCGCCGCAAAGCTGGGCGTATTCACTGATAACAATAGGGGCATCCAACTTTTCTTCGAGCGTCTTCACTAGGCCATGATTGCGCGAAACGCCGCCCGTCATCATGAATGGCCCTGTGCCATTTACGCGTTTCACCAGCGCTTTTGTTTTTACTGCAACAGCTTTGTTTAGTCCATGAACAATATCATCGACCTCTTTATTCTGGGCAATCAAAGAAACAACTTCAGATTCTGCAAAAACCGAGCACATGCTTGAAATCGTAATATCTTCCTTATAGTTAATACCACGCTCACTCATGCGATCGAGATCCATCTCCATCGTTCGTGCCATCATGTCTAAGAAGCGTCCTGTTCCCGCTGCGCACTTATCATTCATAGTGAAGTTGACCACATTGCCTTCTTCATCAAGGCTGATTGCTTTGCTGTCCTGCCCACCAATGTCGATGATGGTACGAATGGAAGGATCAATGAAGTGAACCCCGCGGGCATGGCAGGTAATTTCTGTTACCGATTTATCGCCCGCCTTAATCACCGAGCGACCATAACCTGTAGTAACAAGCTCAATGATGTCATCGCGCGTAATGCCTGCCATTTCGCACGCTTTATCCAAAGCAGCATCAGCGCTTGCCGAAGCGCCCGCTCCCGTTGGAACAATAAGCATTGCCACAATAGTTTTATCCTCGTCAAGAATCACTACATCGGTACTTGTTGAACCGCTGTCAATTCCTGCATAGTATTTCTTGTGCCCATCAGCCACGCTCTCCTTACTTGCTATTGATTGAACTTCCCCTGGTGCAATGCTTTCTGCAAAAGCCTCAAGCCTCGTTGAAAGTTGGCCGGCACTTTGAGTGGTATAGTCCGATTCGATCTTCACCAAAGGTAAATCGGTTGAACTCTTAATTTGCGAATATTCAAGCCCATAGAAGTCGCAAAAACGAACCGTGTGGTACACGACACCCCTAAGGTTGGGATCTTCTAAAATTCTACGGCGCCCCTGCACATCAACCATACGCATGCAGGGAAGCTGCCCTACAAGTTCGCCCGCATACCAATGAATGAGCTCATCAAGATCAGCGCTTTCGGGCGGCATGGTTTCACCAATGCTTCGGTTATTAACACAGGTCATATTCTCAACGGGATATGGCATTGCCCCTTGCACCATTTCAAAAAGCTGCGCGCCCATGCGAGCGCCCATAATGCTCACATGCGGCTCTTTAATGCGACAAACGGGATGAAATGAAGAGCGAAAGCGTTCAGCTGTTAGCTCACAGCCCCTATACTCACCATATGCCCGAACGAACTCTTTGATCTGCGCCGCCATCCAATCACGTGCGCAGGGGCCATCGCCGCGCATAACATCAAACAGATACAAAAAGTCGAGCTTGCCAGAGTCGGCCAAAACGTCATAAACGCTCTTGATAGAGTCGCAGCAATTCACCAAAACAAGCTCGCGAACATCCCCGTTGTATACCGATTCGATAACTGTCTTACCAAAGCCGCAAATGTTTGCCCCCACCAAAAGTTCAGCCTGGTCAAATCCTTCCTGCATAGTGTTCAGGTTTACGGGTGTTCCACCAAGTGCCTCAATAATTTCAAGCGGAGTGTATTTGCACACATAATACGTTGCCATACGTTATGCCTCCAGCATTTCCAAGAAGGCATCCAAACGCGTCGCTGTCTGACCTTCTCCACCATGAGCGCTGTCAAGACCATCACCATCGAGCGCCAAAAACGGCAACCCTGCCTCTTCGAACTTACACTTAGCAAGCTGAGAAGCCCCAATGGTATGCTTGCAGCCCCAGTGATTAAACCAAACAACACCGTCTGCTCCCACTTCACGCGCATGAGTAATTCCTGCCTCAATACGTCGCAAAGCGCCTCCGTTTAGATTGTTGTGAACCATACGCCAAGCCATAGCACGGTAGGGATCTTCCGTATCGAATTCAGGCTCACAAAGCTGACCTATGTCACACCCAACAATTTGAGCTCTATCAGAAAAAGCGAAGTCACGCGCCGTAGCTTCTGACCAATACGGAATAGTGTGCATCCAATAGATATGAACCCCTCGTTTTAAAGCCGCCTTCTTTGCGTCCTCCACGAGCTGGTTCACATAGTGCTCTTCCTCTTCGGATCCCAGCAAAATGTTGCTCGTCATAGCAGCATACAAAGGCGAAACTAAATCGCTCGGAATATCTTTACCACGACGAAGCTGATGAAACTTCTTATACGTTTCAAGAGTTCGCTTTCCGCGTTCAACGCGAACGCGCAGCGCATTTTCATCGACCACTCTGCCTGTTTGATTTTCAAGAAATCGGGCAAGATTTCGCAGCTGATCCGCCACATAGGAAACACTTGCTTCCGAAACCGCATCAGGCACATCAATCTCAAACGAAGGAACGTTGAATAATTCCGCAAGCGTCTTAAACGTAAGCATGTTGGCATCGCACGTTAAGTTGGTGTATACGATACATTTTGGCCGCGGCATAAAACCGCGCTGGGCAGCCCCAATAAACGTTTTATGATAGCTACAAAGCGTTTCAGGGACACCGTTTGCTTCAGCAAGTTCGATACAAGGCCGCGAAACACTCGATGCGGAAAGATAGCAGGAAAAGCTCTCAACGTTATAGGGATTAAGCTTGACCTCCTGAAGTAGCTCACAAGGAACAAATACGCTGATGGCAACTGCTTGATCAGGTTTTTTAAGGGGCCTCAGCATAGTATCCATCATCACGTGAGCCAAATAACGATCAGCAGAACACAGACGCCTGTCGGGCAAGGCTTTGAATTTGAGATTCATCAGCCCCCAGCCAAACTTCAATAAACCGCGGCTGCGATTGGGATGCTTGTCAACAAGTAAGTCAAGCGTTTTGCCAAAATGCTCTACGTAGTCCATCCGAGGAAACTCGTCCCCCTTCTTTTTCTTTTGTATATTTGTTAGCACACAAAGAAACATGATATATGTTTTCCCAGATGAACATAAGAATGCAAAATGCTCCCATGCATGTTTTTTGGCTATTCCATTAAACCGAATAGGCTCGTTTACGAGCGATAAAGTAGAGCACAATCATGACAGAGCCTGTAATAATCCAGGTAATGGGGTAGATGAGCATAAGATTCTCAAAGCTTGAAATTGCTGGAAAGATTGCGATTACGTAAACGATCCGCAGAAGACAAGAACCAACAATTACTACCACAGTGGGTAATACCGACCAACCCATACCGCGCATTCCGGCAGCAGTAATCTCGTACGAACAAGGCATACACTCCAAAAGTTCAACCTGCCACATGCGAATGGTACCGAATGAAAGCGCACCAGCCTCAGTAGTAAACACACCAAGAGAAATATCCCCTAAACCAACAAAAAGAACACTGAGCGCAAGAGTGATTCCCACTGATGCTCCCATGCAAAACTTCATCACCGAATCGCAGCGATCGTATTGTTTTGCGGCATAGTTTTGCCCAATAAAGGTAACGGCTGCCTGCGAAAAAGCACTCGTAAAAAAGTACGTGTAGTATTCATAATTCATTGCAGCAGCCGAGCCCGCTGTAGCGTCGGTACCGAAACTATTAATCGCACCCTGAATTACAACATTTGAAAGAGCAAACACCGCTCCTTGTAAACCAGCAGGGACACCCACATACAGCAAGGAACGTAAATCCGCCTTACTGGCATGAAAACCCGAAAACGAAAGACGAAAGGTTTCCTCTTCACGTAAAAGATAAAACACGATCATGCCCGAGCTAACTATGTTTGAAATAACTGTCGCAAGGGCAATGCCCGAAACACCGGCGTCACATACAACAACTGCTACATAGTTCAAAATAACGTTAAGCGCCACAGACAGGGCTAAAGCATACAACGGTCTTCTGGTGTCTCCCTTTGCTCTCAAAACCGCAGATCCAAAGTTGTACACTACAAAAAACACCACACCTGCAAAGTACACGTGCAGGTATTGGCGTGCTTCATCCCAAGCATCTTGCGGAACGTTGACCGCCTCAAGAATAGGATCCGTTAGCACAATGCCTAAAACAGTCATAAGCAAAGAACACGTAAGAGCTACGATTACTGTAGTTTGAATTCCGCCGCGGACTCTTCCAAGCTCTCCCCTTCCAATGTAAACAGCAATCAAAACATTCGAGCCAATAGAAAGCCCTACAAAGGTTGCAATAAACAAACTGATAATAGGAGCTACACCACCAACCGCAGCCAAAGCAGAGCTACCAATGTATTGGCCCGCAATAACAGCATCAGCCGAATTAAACAGCTGCTGCAAAATACTACTCAAAGCCAAAGGAATTGCGAAAAGAATAATCTTTAACGGAAGAGGTCCGTGAAGCATATCGATTCCGTTTTGTTTTTTAGCGTGTTCCTTCATCTGTCCTTGCCTTTATCGTTGAGCGCTTTTGCCATCAAACATCACGACGTCGTTTTCTAGAAAACGTGGCGTCACTAAAATACGACAGAGGCGATTCTGTCACTACTATCTATATTTCGCTAGGGAACCCATCGAGTCTTTACGTAAAAGAAAGAAACAGGAAAACTATCATCCAATAAAGATCTTCAAAAGAACCACCTTTACCCCTCAACAAAGAACAGCTTAAGACGCTCTATGTCACCGAAGAGTATGTTTGCGTTTTAGCAGGAGCGGGAACAGGTAAAACATGCGTTTTGGCAGAACGATTTGCTTATCTGGCGTGCATTTGCCCCACATTGACAGGAATGTAATCCCTCTGGAGAAACATTTATCCAAAAAGAACACGGGCTACAATGGCTACTGATACACGTAAATCTATAAGGAGCTTGCCCTATGACTAACGAAGTTCTGCAGTATCGCCCCTTTGCAATGGAAGACCTTTCGGATATCGCTCATATTCTAGCTCCCCTGTGGCACAGCGATGTCCCCGAGGAAGTCCAGCTTCTCCACGCGGTTATCGATTTCGCCTCCTATGCCCAACGAGCAACCTTTTCTGAGGTAGCTGTAAAAGATGGTCAAGTAATTGGCTTCGTCCTAGCCCGAGCTGGCAAGGCTCCCCAAGAAACCGAAGCAAAATGGAAGCAATTCCTTGAAGACAGAATCGAAGAGGCCAAAGAGCAGGATGCTCAAAGC
>ENA-OOWV01002538-OOWV01002538.1-human-gut-metagenome-genome-assembly--contig:-NODE-2538-length-9860-cov-2.868332_pt1 | contig 9860 bp, 9 predicted proteins | sample MGYA00241584_ERZ501337 | MGnify/ENA primary metagenome ERZ501337 (study PRJEB25962, sample SAMEA2042744) | human gut metagenome | biome: human gut; feature: human-associated habitat; material: faeces... | reverse complement strand
TTAGAAAATGAACACCGGAAACACTGCTTTTATGATGATCTGCACTGCGCTTGTCTTCTTTATGACACCGGGACTTGCCTTCTTCTATGGCGGTCTTGTGCGGAGAAAAAATGTATGTAACACAATGATGGCCTGCGTTGCGATCATGGGACTATCTGTTCTTCTTTGGACCATGTTTGGCTATTCTCTTTCTTTTGGCGGCAACCACGCCGGAATTATCGGAGATTTTCGCTGGGCTTTTTTAAATGATGTCGGCTGGGAAGCCGGTCCGTATGCGGATACCATTCCGCATCTTGTATTTGCTGCATTCCAGATGATGTTTGCCATGATTACTCCGGCACTGATCACCGGTGCTGTAGTCGGAAGGATGAGATTCAAGGCATTATTTGCATTTATTGCACTGTGGTCTTTCCTCGTTTACTATCCGATGGCTCATATGGTCTGGGGAGAGGGAGGATTCCTTGCAGCAATCGGCTCCGTTGACTTTGCAGGCGGAAATGTGGTACACATCAGTTCCGGCGTCAGTGCCCTGGTTCTCGCAACATATCTTGGCAGAAGAAAAGGATACGAAAAAACATCTTACCGTATCCATAATATTCCTTTTGTTGTACTTGGAGCTTCCCTGCTCTGGTTCGGGTGGTTTGGATTCAATGCAGGAAGTGCCCTGGCGGCAGATGGACTTGCAGCTCATGCATTTATGACAAGTGCAATTTCTTCCGCAGCTGCTCTCGTATCCTGGATGCTGATCGATGTGATCAAAGACGGGAAGCCTACTCTGGTCGGTGCTTCTACCGGGCTGGTTGTCGGACTGGTTGCTATTACACCGGGAGCAGGATTTGTTCCGATCTGGTCTTCCTATATCATCGGTGCACTGGTCAGCCCGATCTGCTACTTTACAATGAACTTCATTAAGCATAAACTGAAAATAGATGATGCACTGGACGCATTTGGCTGCCATGGAATCGGCGGTGTATGGGGTGGAATTGCAACCGGACTTTTTACAAAAACTTCTATTAACTCTGTTGCAAGATGGGACGGACTGGTCTTCGGTAATGTTCATCTCTTCGTTGCACAGGTATTAAGCATTATCATCACTGCGGCTGTTGCAGTTGTCGGTACTCTGATCTGCATTGGAATTATCCGTATCTTCACTCCACTGCGCGTAGATCAGAAGGAAGAAGCTCTTGGACTGGATATCTCCCAACATGGTGAAAATGCATATCCGTCCTTCAACGGATTCGACTAATATAATCTGTCCAAAATTTATATATCCATTAATACAGGAGGATTTTTAAAATGATGATTAAAGTAGAAGCTATCGTTCGGGAAGAGAAATTTGAGGATGTCAAGGCTGCCTTAAATGAAATAGAAGTCAATGGTATCACTGTCTCCCAGGTCATGGGATGTGGTGCACAGCGAGGTTATAAGGAGATTGTCCGTGGTTCTGAGATTGAGATTTTCATGCAGCCGAAAATCAAATTTGAAATTGTTGTCTCTTCCGAAGAATGGGAGAAAAAAACAATCGAAGCAATCCAGAAAGCTGCCTATACCGGTGAAGTCGGTGATGGTAAGATCTTCAGCTATGAAATCCGGAGTGCCATGAAGATCCGCACCCGTGAGACAGGATATGATGCACTCCAGTCAAAAGAACAGATACTTTAGTAGAAAAAAAGTTCCAGAATGTCGGAAAATTCTGGAACTTTCTTTCGTTTTAAAATTGAAGTGTTACTTCTGTCTCTGTCAATGCCACCGTCATCTGCTCTCTTATGCACTTGGGACACAGCAGTTCTCCGTCAGCATCTGCTGTCCGTGCGGCTCTCTCACACACATTGTCAACACCTGTCACCTGTTTCACAAACCGTGATGTGGCTGATACCTCTGTAATCTTCTCTAACTGTTCTGCCGGATAAGTTGCAAACGGTACTTTATATTTCTGCGCATAGGCCAAAATCGCAGGTTCTTCTTTCTTAAGATCGATCGATGCAAGCTGTTTTAACTGCGTAGGTTCAAGTCCATACCCTTCCAGAACATCGTTTAGACCCTTTTCAAAAAGTTCTTTTGAAATCTGTTTTCTACAGCCTACTCCTGCCGTGATATTGATTGGATACAAAAGGAGAATGCATGGCTTCCGCTCACATCCACATACGTTATTCCTGACATCTCCCCACAGAGAACCCGCTAGGGATTCCACGAACTGTCTCCCTTCTTCTGCGGTCTTTGTGATCACGATCACAGGATGTTCCTCTGCAAAGGAGTACAATTCTTCCTGTGAACCACATAGTATAAGTTCTTTTAAACAGCTTTTCTGAAAATCTTCCTGTTCAAATACCAGTCCTTCACCGATCCACAGACCGACCTGCTTTCCATCCAGCACTGCGGCTGATATCTGCTTCGCTGCTTCGCGCTCTGTAAAATACAGGTGATTCTTCTTTGCAAAAACATCTACTGCAAATTTTCCCTGAACATCTGTCGCTGTTGTCTGTACCGGAACTGCACCGGTCCATACTGCAAGCTGATTGGAAAGTTCTACCGCACCCCCGAGATGTCCTGACAGCAGTGGGATCACATGCCCTGCTTTTTCATCCATGACTACGACCGCTGAATCAGTGAATTTATCCTTTACATAAGGCGCAATATATCTCACTGCGATTCCAACTGCACCAATAAAAAGGAAGGATGTCTCTCCCCATCCTTCCCTGATCAGCTCTTTTGGATTGTCCGGAAACGGAAGAATGTCAGCGAATGCATATCCGGCAGGTGCATAGTTCTGACACGTAATCCCTTCGTTCCGGAACTGACTTCCAATTCTCTCACCAAGTCTTGTTCCTGCCTGTGTAAAACTTAATATAACAACCTTCACGTTCCATTCTCCCTTAAATCCTTGAAACTATTCTTCTGTCTCTTCTTTCACAGACTCTTCTACTGCATCCACTGCTTCTTCTGCGGCCTCAGTAACCGCCTCAACTGCTGCTTCCGCAGCCTCTGCAACGCTCTCTTCTGCTTCCTCTGCCTCTTCTCTTACTTCCTGAGCCAGATCATCAGCTTCAAAAATATCTTCTTCCTCTGCTACAGGTGATCCGCAGTATGGGCAGAAAGCCATATCTTTCGCAACCATCTTACCACACCGTGTACACTCACACGCACCTTTGAGCCCTTCAATCTTATTCTCATACTCTTCCATGCTTTCCTTGCGGCTTGCAATTGCCTCGCACAGTCCCTTGGAAGCCTCATCCAGTTCTTCTCCATTCTCAAATCTGTCATAAATACTCTGACCAAGTTCCATCAGATCTTCTGCATTTCCTCTTGCAAGCTCTCTGATCTGTGCTTTTAATTTCTGTATCTCAATCGCGTCTCCTGCCTTTGCTGTCACTGCCTCTGCTGTCTCGCTCAGACGTTTTCCTAAATCTTCAAAAAAATCTTTCATACTGAAATCTCCCTTCTTATCATTGCTGTATCATCTCAACCACCAGAAAGGTGATCTACAATTTCTCTTGGTCTTATTATATCGTATTCTTCCAGTTTTTGAAGTCATTTTCTATTATTTTTAGACTAATTTCATAAATAGAATCCTTCTTGCATATCCTTTCTACAACTCAACTCAGGAGTCATCTTATGAATGATCTTGAAACTTGCAGGGAACAGATACTCTCCGAAGATACACGCGACTTCATCAGTAATCCGCTGCGTACTCCACTGTTCAATGAACTTCTGAAAAAAGATCCATGCATCCAGGATGCCGGGCTTGGATATCAGTGCATTTACTTTTCCAAAGAACTTGTAGAGCCAATCTCTCTGGCGCGTTTTTCTTACAATTCCATTCCGAATTGTTTTGCTCCTGTCGCTATGGAAACATTGAACCAGACCGGCATCCTTCCTGTGCAGAACTATCCGGCACTTCAATTAAAAGGAAAAGGCGTTCTGATTGGATTTCTTGACAGCGGGATTGACTATCAAAACAAAGTTTTCCGCAATCTGGACGGTACCACGCGAATTGCGGCACTTTGGGATCAAACTATTCAAAGCGGAACTCCACCCAGAGACTTCTTCTACGGAAGTGAATACCGTAAGGAAGAGATTGATCTGGCACTTTCTTCTGATTCCCCACTGTCACAGGTCCCTTCTGTCGATATCGACGGACATGGAACTTATATTGCCAGTCTCGCTGCCGGAAATGCTGACGCTGACGAACAGTTTCTTGGAGCCGCTCCGGAATCTACTCTCGCTGTTGTCAAATTAAAACAAGCGAAGCAATACCTGCGGGATTATTACTGCATCACGGAAACAGCCGTCTGCTATCAGGAAACAGATCTGATCCTTGGATTAAAATATCTGAATGATCTGGCAGATGAACTGGGGCTTCCACTTGTCATGTGTATCACTATAGGCTCTAATCTTGGCGGTCATGTCGGCACGCTTCCGCTTCCCGCATTACTCGGCAGCTACAGTCTGATGCCCGACCGGATTGCTGTGGTCGGCACGGGAAATGAAGCAGACAAACGTCATCATTATTTCAATACGATCCAGTCAGAAAATGACCGTAAAACTGTAGAGATCCGGGTTGGTGAAAATGTATCCGGTTTCACTTTGGAACTTTGGGTACTGATCCCCAATCTCTTCTCAATTTCAATTATTTCACCGTCCGGGGAAAATACATCCAAAATTCCATTTCATGTAGGCACAAGCGCAGACATTGATTTTCTCTTTGAAAAGACCCGCGTCTCTGTTGACTACCGGCTTCTGGTCGAAAAAGCAAACTCTGAACTCATCTTCTTCCGTTTCCGTACCCCGGCAGAAGGCATCTGGAAAATCATCGTAGAACCGACCCGCCTGATTAATGGTGATTTCCATATCTGGCTTCCTGTCACAGAATTTTTAGACGGAGAAGTCTATTTCCTTGAATCAGATCCTTACACGACTCTTACAAACCCGGCCAATGCCCCTAGTCCTCTGACGGTCTCCTATTACGACGGCAGCAATGGTGCAGTCGCCCAGGCATCCGGACGCGGCTATACAAGAACAAGATTTGAAAATCCTTCCATCACTGCTCCCGGGATTAATATCAAAGGAGCTCTTCCAGGAGACCGTTTTGCCGTGCGCAGCGGCTCCTGCGCCGCAGCTGCTATCACCGCCGGGGCAGTCGCACTTATGTTAGAATGGCAGCTCTATGAACGCAAAATGCCCGGCATCGATGTATTCCAGATCAAAAGCCTTCTTATTCTTGGAGCCATCCGACCAGACAGTATGGAATACCCTAACCGTGAATGGGGATACGGACAATTAAACCTCTATAACACATTTGAGGTCATGAGACAGCTTTAACTGTCCCATGACCTCAAAGTTTCTACAATATCTTTTATCGATTCTTTTCTCTTTTGTTCTATCTGTTATCTTCTCGATTCTCATAGTAGCTTGTAACCTTCTTAGCATCTTCTACCTGTGTTGACGGTCCTGTTCCAGGAGCGAACACTACTTTCAGAAGAATCGGTGTGATGACTGTTGTAATAACAACCACTACGATAACCGGTCCTAAGATGGAAGAACTCATAAGTCCGAGTGCGGAACCTTTACTTGCTACGATCAAGGCAACCTCACCACGGGAGATCATTCCCACTCCGATTCGTTTCGCCTGATAATTCTTGTAACCACAAATCTTTGCACCAAGTCCACAGCCGACTATCTTAGTAAGAACTGCCACAACTGTAAGAACAACTGCGAACATAATGATGGATACTGACATCTGTGGAAGGTTTACCTTCAGACCGATACTTGCGAAAAATACCGGTGACAGAAGCAGGTAAGACAACGTATCAAACTTAGACTCCAGATAAGTAGATCTCTGTACGTTGGAAATAATTAATCCTGCGATATATGCACCTGTAATATCTGCAACACCGAAAACTTCTTCTGCGATAAATGCCATAAGCAGGCAGAATACAAATGCAATAATCGTATGACGATGCAGTTCCTTCTCAGCTCCGTCAACCCATTTCTTATACATCTTATAGAAAACAAATCCTACAACACCTGAAAATACGAAGAATCCCACGATTTTAATCAGAACCATTCCAATCTTTACAGAATCATCTGCAAGACTTGTAACGATTGTCAGTGCGATAATACCGAGAACGTCATCAATGATCGCAGCACCAAGGATTGCATTTCCTGAACGGCTCTTCAATGCTCCTAATTCTTTCAATGTCTCTACTGTAATACTTACAGACGTTGCTGTGAGTACAACTCCAATAAAGACATTCTGAAGAACTACAGGGGATGACAGGTTGCTTCCTGCCATGCTTGGACGGTTAAAGAACCAGGCAACACCATAACCTCCGATCAGTGGAACGATCACACCACAAAGAGCAATAATAAAAGAAGCTTTTCCACTTGCTTTCAGCTCTTTGATATCCGTCTCCATACCTGCAGTAAACATCAGAACAATAACTCCGATTTCTGCAACTTCATGGATAAATGAAGTCTCTGACAGAATTCCAAATCCTGCCGGTCCGAGGATCAATCCCGCCAGAAGTGCGCCAACAACCTGCGGCATCTGTACTCGTCTTGTTAATAGTCCAAGTAATTTTGTAGATATAAGAATAATTGCTAAATCCAGTAAGTATCTGTATGTGTCCATTTTTTTCTCTTCCTTTTTGTGATTTTTTTAAACTAATTCCCCAATCAGTTTTCAGATTTTTGAACAAAACTTCTCTTTCTAAAATCTCACTTTATCCATCTAATCTCGGTACTGCCTGGCCTCTCAACTGAATAACCGGTCCGCCGGTACCTTCTATATAAGCTCTTGTAATTGTTACTTCTCCAATATTATCATCTTTCGGAATCTCATACATAATATCCAGCATAAATTCCTCAATGATCGCACGCAGTGCTCTGGCTCCGGTATCTTTTTCCATTGCCTTTTCTGCAATTGCTTCTAATGCGCTGTCATCAAACTCAAGCTTCACTTCGTCTAATGCCAGCAGCTTCTGATACTGTTTTAAAATTGCATTTTTCGGCTCTTTTAAGATCTTGACAAGCATCTCTTTGTCGAGTCCCTTTAATGTAAATACAATCGGAAGACGTCCTAAGAACTCCGGGATCATACCGAATTTTCTTAAGTCCTCAATTGTCACCTTAGAGAGCAGCTCTTCATCATGCTCGACTGTATCTTTCAGTTCTGCATTGAATCCCATCGACGTTTTCTTCTGCAGACGCTCTTTGATAATGTCTTCAAGATCCGGGAATGCACCTCCACAGATAAACAGAATATTTTTTGTATTCACTGTTGTCAGTGGAACCATTGCATTCTTGCTGTTCGCGCCTACCGGAACTTCAACTTCACTTCCCTCTAAGAGTTTGAGCATTCCCTGCTGCACAGATTCACCACTCACATCTCTCTGACTGGAAGTTTTTTTCTTGGCAATCTTATCGATCTCATCGATAAAAATAATTCCCTGTTCCGCACGCTCAACATCGTTGTCTGCTGCTGCAAGAAGCTTGGAAACAACACTTTCGATGTCATCACCGATATATCCTGCCTCTGTAAGAGATGTTGCATCTGTAATCGCCAACGGCACATCTAAAAGCTTCGCCAGTGTTTTAACCAGATATGTTTTACCACATCCTGTAGGCCCAATCATGAGCATATTTGATTTCTCTATCTCAATCTCATCCATTGTTCCTGTTGCTACACGTTTGTAATGATTATAAACTGCAACGGAGATTGCTTTCTTTGCATACTCCTGTCCAACGATATATTCATCCAGACGTGCTTTGATCTTATGTGGTGCCGGAATTTTCTTAATATCCAGCTGTTTGAATTCTTTCGGCTCTTTCTTTTTCTTTTTGATCTTCTGTGCCTTCGATTGCAGATTATCAAGATCAGAAAGATTCATAAAGTGTACCCCCGGAATGTTCATCATGCTGCTTAGATCCATAGAACTATTGTTCATCATATCGAAGCTTCTCTGCATACAATCCGGGCATACTGCGATATTATTCGGAAGCTCAACCATCTTCCCAGTCACACTCTCCGGGCGATGACAAATAAAACATATTCTCTCATATCCGTCATCATCTTTTTCAGAATGGTCAGAAGTTGTCACTTCTTTTTTTTCTTCTTCACTGCCAGTGTCCTGTCTGTTGTCTTCCTTGTTTGTCTCTTCTTCATCTACAATGATAAAATCATTTTCTGACATAGGTTGTCCCTTTCTATCGTATGAACATCGCATCCCCAAAACTGAAGAAACGATATCTTTCTTTTACTGCCTCCTCATACGCTGCCATCACATGCTCTTTTCCGGCTAATGCAGAAACAAGCATGATCAGTGTAGATTCCGGCAGATGGAAGTTCGTGATCAGCGCATCCAAAATCTTGAACTGATATCCCGGATAGATAAAGATTTCTGTCCAACCACTGCATTCTTTTAATCTTCCATTCTCATCGGCAGCGGATTCGATTGTTCTGCAGCTTGTTGTTCCGACACAGATGACACGATGTCCTGCTTCTTTTGCATGGTTGATTTTCTGTGCAGACTCTTCAGTAATCATATAAAATTCTGAATGCATATGGTGATGCTCCACATCATCTACCTTCACCGGACGGAACGTTCCAAGTCCGACATGAAGTGTAACCGGTGCGATCTCCACACCTTTCGCGCGAATCTCTTCCAAAAGCTCCGGTGTGAAATGAAGTCCGGCCGTCGGTGCTGCCGCAGAACCTGAGTGTACCGCATAGACAGTATTATATCTGTCCTTATCCTGAAGCTGATGTGTAATATACGGTGGAAGCGGCATCTGTCCTAACTGGTCCAGAATCTCCTCGAAGATTCCTTCGTATTCAAAATGGATCAGACGATTTCCTTCCTCCACTACATCCATAACTTCTCCGACAAGCAGGCCGTCTCCAAAGCTGATTCTTGCTCCCGGTCTTGCCTTTTTTCCAGGCTTTACCAATGTCTCCCAGACATCATCTGCTCCTCGTTTTAAAAGAAGCACTTCTATCTTTGCTCCGGTGTCTTCCTTTGCTCCGATCAGTCTGGCCGGAATTACTTTCGTATCATTGATAACCAAACAATCTCCTGGATTCAGTTCATCGATAATCTCACGAAATACATGATGCTCTGTCTTCCCTGTCTCTTTATCAAGTATCATAAGGCGGGAGGAAGAGCGGTCCTCCAAAGGATCCTGTGCGATCAGTTCCTCCGGAAGATCATAATAAAAATCACTTGTTTTCAATGCTCTTACCCTCTCTTCTTACTTTCTCAACTCAATACCAAGTTCTTCCAGACCGGAAAGAATGCGGTCCATTGCTGCTGTAATTTCAGCTTCTTCCAGTGTCTTATCCTTTGCACGGAATACGATAGAATAAGCAACTGACTTGAATCCTGCTTTGATCTGAGCACCTTCATAGATGTCAAACAGGTTAAAGCTCTCTAAATGAGCGCCGCCCTTTTTCTCGATCACATCTTCAATCTGTCCGACAAGGATTTCTTTCGGAACAACCATACTGATATCTCTTGTCACTGCAGGATATTTTGCAATTCCTGTGTATTTTCTGTCAAATGTAGCATATGGGATGATTTCAGGCATATCCAGAACTGCAACATATGCGCGCTCACCGATTCCATAGATATCAGCAACTTCCGGATGAACTTCTCCAAGATATCCAACTACTTTTCCATCATAAATGATGTTTGCCTGGCGTCCCGGGTGAAGGAATGACTTTCCTGCATTCGGATCGTATTTCTCTCTGCCCTTCATACCGATTTTCTCAAAGAACTCTTCCACTACACCTTTCATGTTGAAGAAATCTCCATCTCCATACATTCCAAGTGTAAACTGCATTCTCTCATCCGGAAGCTCTG
>ENA-OOWV01002533-OOWV01002533.1-human-gut-metagenome-genome-assembly--contig:-NODE-2533-length-9875-cov-3.112933_pt1 | contig 9875 bp, 8 predicted proteins | sample MGYA00241584_ERZ501337 | MGnify/ENA primary metagenome ERZ501337 (study PRJEB25962, sample SAMEA2042744) | human gut metagenome | biome: human gut; feature: human-associated habitat; material: faeces... | reverse complement strand
AAAACTATAAAAACAATGCTTGCCAACAATTAGATGATCTATGAACTCTATTTCTAAACAATCCGCCATTTCTTTAATCTTTTGCGTTATTAGTTCATCTTCTACAGATGGTGCAGGATTTCCACTTGGATGATTATGTATCAAAATAATTCGATTAGCACCACATCTAAGTGTATGTTGAAATACCTCTTTTGTTTCTAACATAGAAGCATCTCCACTTCCTATAAATAATAATTTCTCTTGAATGATTTCTAAACGGCTATTTAAACAAAGTAAAATGACTTTTTCCTGTTTTTCAAACATCAATTTATGTTTAATATATTCATAACCATCTTGAGGTTCTTTAATAACAAATCTTTTTGTATTTTCTTTTTGCATTCTTTTCGCAAGTTCTATACTTGCCATTAATTCAATTGCTTTTGCTTGTTTAATACCTTTGATCTTCGTTAATTGATAATAGTCTACATCTTTTAAAGCTTGGAACCCTCCTATTTCTTCTAATAATAAAGAAGCCAAATTTAAAACAGACATTTCTTTATTTCCTGTTCTTAAAATTACTGCAATTAATTCTTGATTCGATAAAGTTTCAATCCCATTATAAATTGCTTTTTCTCTTGGTCTTTCAAATCGAGGACAATTCAACATCATTTAAAGCTTTACTTTTATTTTTTTACTTAAACAATAGGCTAATACTATTTTTATAAGATCTCCAGGTATAAAAGGAACAACACACATCATTAAAGAAGCACTTAAATTCATCTTTGTCACAAACATAAACCACAGTGTTCCAATAAAATAGCAGATCACACTTCCAATAATACATGCTAAACCAATAGGAACTCTTGTTTTTAATTTTGAAATAACATAGACCATTATTGGAAACGAAAAGATATATCCCCCACTATAACCTAAAAGTGATCCCATACCACCTTGAAATCCAGCAAAAACAGGTAAACCAACCGCTCCCATCAACAAATAAACAACACATGCACTAACTGCCACTTTACAAGGAGCAATCAATGCAATTAAACAAACCATAAAGGTTTGTAATGTAATTGGTACATATCCTGGTAAATCAATTTTAATTTGCGAAAATATAGCCATCATACATGCCATAAGTGCGCAATAACACATTTCTTTTGTTTTGAAGTTCAAAGTTTTCACCCCCTGAAAGCATACTATCAAAGAGTGACTTCCTTGTCAATTTGTTTTTAAAAATTGATAAATTGCATTATATTCTTTTTTTTCAATCTTCTCTTGATAACGATCATCTATAAAATATTCTTTAACCACACATGTATTTCCTTTTTCAGCAATCTCTTTTGCTTGTTGATGTGCCTCTTTTTGTTTTATAAAAATATCAGTAATAACAACATACTCTTGATCTTGATACATAGAACTCTTATACCCTAATTCTTCTATTTGTTTCATTGTATTTTCAGCATTTGCTTTTTCTTTATAGCGTCCTACTTGGACAACATAGATATTGATTTCTTGTTTAAGTGCTCGATTTACATAATACATAGTTAGTGTATTACATAAAAGCATCAAAAAAGTAAAAATAAGCATTCCTTTCTTTTTCATAGACTCACCTCTTTCTAGTCTATGAAAATTAATAAAGAATATGAAGGTACCGAAGTACCTTCATCTATTATCTCCATTCAATAGAAACAAGTCTTGGAATTGAAATACGACCACTAGAAGAATATAACATTTTATAAACGGCTGCTCCCACAACAACACAGACAATCCATGTTCCTACTCCTCCACCAATAATTTCCATTTGATTTGTTAATTGTAATTCTTGCATTTTCATTTCCTCCTTTTTCATTTCATATTTATTCTTTTTCGACATTCAGTAGATGTCATTTTTTGTTCTATTTTAGCATATCCATATATAGAACTCTATGTATTATTACAAATTCCACCTTACTGCAAAAAGATACTCCACAGACAGATCGTCGGCAATGACAGCAGCGTGGAAAAAATAACCATCTTCGTTGCAAACGGAGAATCGACCTGATATTTCTCTGCGAGGATACTGGTTGTCGCACCCGCCGGCATCGCTGCCAGAAGCACACAAAGACCAAGAACTGTTTTATTCAATGGCAGAAAACTACATACAATATAAACGACCGCCGGAATAACGACCAGTCTGTGTACAGTATATTTTACAACTGTCCAGTCCCAGAAATCTTTGAGATCAATGTCAGCCAGGATCATGCCAATGACCATCATAGACATTGCGGTGTTGCAGTTTCCGACTGCAGTTACTGCGTCGTCAAGTCCAGGAGGCAGTGGAAGTCCTGTAACCATCAGAATAATTCCGAGAACGCATGCCAGAATACACGGATGGGTTACGACTTTTTTCAGTGTTTTCATCTTATCACTGCTTCCGGAAAAAACAGCCAACCCGGAGGACCACATCATGATTCTCTGTGGAATCAGATAAACACTGGCAAGCACCAGACCTTCTGCACCATAAATTCCCTCTGCGATCGGATTTCCAAGAAATCCCGCATTCGAACAGATGGTTCCATACTGAAGACATTTATATCGTCCTTCCGGTTCTTTTCGGAACATCACTTTTCCATAAATCACACAGAATACCTGAATACCTATAGATATAAGAAGGATTTCCAGATATTTTATAAAATTTCCATCTGCTGCACTCTGCGTAAACGCATGAAGAATGTTGCACGGCAGGATCAGATAAATAACAAGGTCATTGATGTTTTTTTGCCCCTGTGGTCCGATGATATGTATTTTTTTCATCAAAAATCCTACAGCTACGAGGAGAAAGATCGTGAGCTGTAATGTAAGAAGTGTTTTCATAATATTCTACTTTCCGCATGTTTCCTTCCTTTGAAACACCTGCTTCCTTTCTTCTTAATTCATTTTCATCCTCATCATTTCAAATCATACTTTAGTGTAGCACATTGTTGAAATCCCCGCAAGAAGGCCAGTTGTACAGAGTTGTATACAATAATCTGCGAACGATTCCGTTTATATTTAATACATTACTCCACCCATACGTTTCAAAAGAGATCACCCTCCAGCAGCGAAATCCATGGACGAATCAGAAGATCCGTGATCTGGAGATTTGACGGAAGGAAATACCTGACCATCCAAATGAGGTCGGATATCTCCTTTTTGTACAATCTTCTTATTGACGTTCTTCTTATTTATATGCTACAATCTGTGTCTGTAAACAACGATTCTGTTTTTTTCATGTTTACAACAATTTTAATTTCCAAAACATAGTGTGGATTTTTCTGGTCCGACCATTTTTCGCCACACAATTACCCATTGTGGTAGTTGTGCGGCGTTTTTTTATGTCTGCTCCGCCGATACAGATTTTTCAGAAATACCGGCACTTGCAGATGTTTTTATTTGAAAGGAGTTTCTATGAACGACACATTTATGAAAGAAAAGCCGGTCTTTCCGCTGATCATGTCCATGGCCCTGCCAATGGTCATTTCGATGCTCGTAAATTCTCTGTACAATATCGTGGACAGTTTCTTTGTCGCACAAATCAGTGAAAATGCCATGACCGCGCTGTCGCTTGTTTTTCCTGTCCAAAACTTCGCCAATGCGATTGCGATTGGTTTTGGAATTGGTATCAGTTCACAGATTGCCATCTGTCTTGGTGCCGGAAACAGAGAGACTGCCAGCAAAGCAGCCACACACGGGCTTGCATTGTCCGGTCTGCATGGTGTAATTCTGACAATCGGTTGTATCCTTGTGATGCCTGGATTTCTGGCACTTTTTACTGGTGATACAGATGTCATTGACCTTGGAATCCGTTATTCTACAATTGTTTTTCTGTTTGCAACGATAAATACGCTTAACCTTGCCTACGAAAAGATCTTCCAGGGCGTTGGCAAAATGAAGATTACGATGATCGGGCTTCTGGTCGGCTGTGTTTCCAATATCATTCTTGATCCGCTGCTGATCTTTGGCCTTGGTCCGTTCCCGACACTGGGTATTGAAGGCGCTGCACTGGCAACCGGACTTGGTCAGGTATTCAATCTTGTTTTCTATCTGATCATTTACAAAATGCAGCCAATCCAGGTAAAACTCAGCCGCAGACATCTCCATCCGGACATGGCTCTGGCAGCAAGATTATACTCTGTCGGTATCCCGGGAGCACTGAATCTTGCACTTCCTTCTGTCCTGGTTTCTGCACTGAATGGACTTCTGGCAGCCTATTCCCAGAGTTATGTGGTGATTCTGGGAATTTACTACAAACTGCAGACTTTCCTGTATCTTCCGGCAAGCGGGATTGTACAGGGCATGCGCCCGGTCATCGGATACAACTATGGTGCCGGTGAACATAAACGTGTAAAAAAAATCTACTTCGTCACACTTGGCATGAGTGGTGTGATCATGTTGATCGGAACAATCATCTGCCTGACAATTCCGGGACAGCTGATCGGCATGTTTACCACAAATCCTCAGACAATTGCCGCAGGCAAAACAGCACTCCGAATCATCTGTGCAGGTTTCCTGATCTCTTCTGTATCCGTCACAGCATGTGGTGCACTGGAGGGACTTGGCAGAGGAACTGCCTCATTGATCGTCTCTCTCTGCAGGTACCTGGTCATTATCCTTCCGGCAGCATTTGTCCTGAGTCATTTCTTCGGAGCCATTGGTGTATGGAACGCTTTCTGGATTGCGGAAGCGCTGACCGCCGGGGTATCCTTGCTTATCAGCAAGAGGGTTATCGGGGTATAATTCCCTGATATCCCTCTTTTTTTATATTTTCCCTTGACGCATACCCTCATGGGGTATATATTACAAGTATAGTGAACATACCCCTGTAGGGTATGCGATTCAGGAATGCCATCGGCATTCTTGCTGCGAGGTGGGAGTCATCTCACATCTGATATATTTATCATACCACATCCCCATTTTTTTTAGAAGTATCCTCATGAAAAAAGCGGTAAATTTCTTCGGCTACATTTTCTGTAATTCCATCTGCTTCACAAAGTTCTGTCACGGAAGCTTCTTTTATTTTTCCGATATCCTTAAAATGCTTCATCAGGCTTTTTCTTCGTGCGGGACCGATACCTTTAATATCATCAAGTACCGAATGTACCTGCTCTTTTCCACGGAGTGCTTTATGATATGTGATTGCAAAACGATGCGCCTCATCCTGTAGACGGGTTATCATCCGAAATGCTTCCGAATTTTTAGGAAATTCAATGATTTCATTGTTATAATATAAGGCTCTTGTACGATGGAAATCATCTTTTACCATACCGCAGACCGGAATAGTTAATCCCAGCTTTTCGAGAACCTGTAATGCAATGTTTACCTGGCCTTTTCCTCCATCCATCATAAGAATATCCGGAAAACGGGTAAAACTTCCAAGTTCCATATCCTGTCCCTTTTCATCCCGCTCCTTCTGCTCCCTGATACCGTGGGAAAATCTTCTCTCTAACGCCTCTTCCATACAATGGTAATCATCCGGTCCGGCTACGGTTTTTATCTTAAATTTACGATAATCGCTTCGTTTAGCCTTACCTTTTTCAAAAACAACCATTGAAGCAACATTTTCATATCCATTTGTATTGGAAATATCAAACGCCTCCATACGGTTTAAGTTCTCAATTCCTAATGCCTGCTCTAATTCATGTACCGCACCAGTTGTTCTGCGTTCTTCTCTCTTTAATTTCTCACTGTCCTGTGCGAGAACATTCTGTGCATTCTTTCTTGCAAGCTCCATCATCTGATGTTTACTTCCACGCTTCGGCATAGCAAAAATCACTTTACTTCCACGCTTATCTGAAAGCCATTTTTCAAGAATTTCCTGATCAAGAACTTCTTCCTGCGTTAAAATTTCTTTTGGAATAAATGGAGTCCCTACATAGAACTGCTTAATAAAGTCCGTGATAATCTCTTGCTTTTCACTGTCTCCGATTCCTGTCATATGAAAATGATCTCTGCCGAGAAGCTTGCCGCTTCGGATAAAGAAAATAGCCACAACTGCCTCATCGCCGGCCTTTGCCATAGCAATAATATCCCTGTCATCGCCACCGGTATCATTGATTTTCTGCTTCTCACCAATTCGTTTTACATTTTCAATCAAATCACGATACTCGGCTGCCTGCTCAAACTCAAGCTCTGCGGCCGCTTTTTTCATTTTTTCTTCCAGACTGTTTATGATTTCTTTCTCATCGCCATTTAAAAACTTCAACGCCTTATCCACATGGGCGCGGTACTCTTCTTTAGAAATATAATTCTGACACGGTGCATCACACTGATTTATCTGATAATAAAGACAGGGCCGGTCCTTCCCTATCTCTTTAGGCAATGACCGGCTACAACTCCGTATTTTGTATACTTTTCTCATTAGTTCAATTGTATCCTTCACCGCCCCCGCACTCGTATACGGACCGAAATATTTCGATTTATCCCTTTTCACCTGACGGCAAAATAAAATTCTCGGATAATCTTCCTGCACTGTGACACGAATATATGGATAACTCTTGTCATCTTTCAGCATCGTATTGTAATGTGGACGGTGTTCTTTAATCAGATTACATTCCAAAACCAGAGCCTCAAGCTCCGAGTCTGTGATGATATATTCAAAATAAGCGATGTGAGAAACCATGTGCTGGATTTTTACACTCTTATTATAACTACTCTGAAAATACTGACGCACACGGTTCTTAAGGATTCTTGCCTTACCGACATAGATAATCTCATCCTGTGCATTATGCATCAGATATACCCCCGGCTTTGCCGGGAGTTTTTTCAGTTCTTCCTGAATATCAAACATAATTTACTCTTCCTGTTTTGTTTGCTCACTGTCTTTCTTTTCGGTAACTTTCTGTGCATCCTGACTTTCCGCATCTTTTAATGAAGATTCTTCTGATACCGTTTCTGCCTCGGATAATTCTGTTTTCTCCTTATCCTCTTCAACATTCGCTTCAACACTTTCCAGTTCATCTTTCTTTAAAGATTTATTGTAAATTTCCATGAATTCTTTACCGGTAATTGTCTCTTTTTCAATCAGGAATTCTGCAATCTCGTCCATAACTTCTCTGTGGTCTTCAATAATCTTTTTCGCCTTATCGTAAGCCACTTTGAGCATTTCTTTTACTTCTTCATCGATGAGTGCACCTGTTGCATCGGAACAGTTCATCACTGCACGTCCATCAAGATAACGGTTCTGTACAGACTCCAGTCCCATAAGTCCAAATCTTTCAGACATACCGTACTGTGTTACCATCGCTCTTGCAATCTGGGTCGCACGCTCGATATCATTAGAAGCTCCTGTTGTAACAGAATTAAATACAACTTCCTCGGCCGCACGTCCACCAAAAAGTGTAACTAATTCGCTGAGCATCTGCTCTTTGCTCATCAGATATTTTTCTTCTTCAGGAACCTGCATGGTGTAACCCAGTGCACCCATTGTTCTTGGAACAATCGTAATCTTCTGTACTGGTTCTGTATTTTTCTGCACAGCAATTGCCATAGCATGACCAACTTCGTGATAAGAAACGATTTTCTTTTCTTCCTCACCAAGAATACGGTCTTTCTTTTCTTTTCCGGCAATAACAACTTCTACTGCCTCTAACAGGTCTTTCTGAGATACTGCTTCTCTTCCAGCTTTAACTGCTGCAAGGGCGGCCTCGTTAATCATATTTGCAAGATCAGAACCTACGGCACCGGAAGTTGCCAGGGCAATTTCGTCAAAATTAACTGTCTCGTCCATCTTGACATTCTTCGCATGTACTTTTAATGTCTCCACACGGCCCTTTAAGTCGGGGCGTTCTACGATAACTCGTCTGTCAAAACGGCCCGGTCTGAGAAGTGCCTTATCTAATACTTCCGGACGGTTTGTCGCTGCTAAAATAACAAGACCCTTGGAAGAATCAAATCCATCCATCTCCGCAAGCAGGGCATTCAATGTCTGCTCACGCTCGTCATTTCCACCACCATAACGGCTGTCACGGCTCTTACCGATAGCATCAATCTCATCAATGAAAATGATACAAGGTGCCATAGACTGTGCCTGCTTAAACAGATCACGAACTCTTGATGCACCGACACCGACAAACATTTCTACAAAGTCGGAACCACTCAGAGAGAAGAACGGTACATTTGCCTCACCCGCAACTGCTTTTGCAAGTAAAGTTTTACCAGTTCCCGGAGGGCCTACTAACAGCGCACCCTTTGGAAGTCTGGCACCAATTTCAATATATTTACCAGGGTTATGAAGGAAATCAACCATCTCAGTAAGACTTTCCTTTGCCTCATCCTGACCGGCTACATCTGCAAAAGTAACTCCTGTCTTTTTCTCAACATATACCTTTGCATTACTCTTTCCTACACTTCCCATCATACCGCCGCCCTTGCCGATTCCACGCATAACAAAATACATCATTGCATAGATCAGCACAAACGGAAGTACATAACTAACCATAACAGAAAGAATCGCATTCGATCCACTGCTGTCCTGCTGTTCATAAGAACTAATCTTATTATTGTCCTCCGCTTCTTTTAAACGGTTAACCAGCAGTGCATCATTCATAGAAACCGTATAATATGTTGTTTTCATTAACGGATTCTGCTGTGTCTTCGGTTCGATATAAATCTTTCGGTCTGCTACCTGTACCTTTTTAATCTCTCCTTTATCCAACATCGTAAGAAACTTACTATACGAAATCTTCTTCTGTGAACCATTCTTATAACGGCTCATCACAGAAGTAAAGAGAGCGGTAATTCCAAGACAAACGACCAGAAGAATAATGGCAGACTTTATATTCTTCTTTTTGTTTGGATTATCATTCTGATTATTTTTTTTGTCCATTTACGCCTCCATGACGTTTCATATTATAATTTCTTCAATACCTCAATGGCATCTTTCATATAATTATTTTCAACGTACTCAATCTTTCCTGCATCACAGGCTGCGGCAAGTGCTGGGTCCATTGGAAGCTTAGCCAGAACAGGTACATCATACTCTGCCGCGATCTCATCAATGTGGCTTTCTCCAAATACCTTAATCTGCTTTCCACAGTCAGGACACTCTACATAACTCATATTCTCTACTAAACCAAGAATTGGAACATTCATCATTCTTGCCATGTTCACCGCTTTTTCTACGATCATTCCAACTAATTCCTGTGGAGAAGATACGATAACAATACCATCTAACGGAACAGACTGGAAAATAGTCAGCGGTACATCACCAGTTCCTGGAGGCATATCAATGAACATATAGTCAATGTTCTGCCATAATGTCTCTCCCCAGAACTGTTTGATTACTCCGCCAAGAACAGGCCCTCTCCAGATAACAGGATCTGTCTCATTCGCAAGCATCAGGTTAACAGAAACAATGTCGATTCCGCAAGTTGTTGTTGCTGGCAGAATCAGTCCTTCTGCGTTACCTACAAGATTCATGGAAAGACCAAATGCCTTTGGAATAGATGGTCCTGTGATATCTCCATCTAAAATAGCTGTCTTAAATCCTTCTCTCATAGAAGCTGCTGCAAGAAGTGAAGTTACCATAGACTTACCTACTCCACCTTTACCGGATACAACACCAATAACCTTCTTAACAGAACTTCCTTTACTTAACTTTACAAGAAAATCTTCTGGTTTGGACTCTCTCTGTGCGCAGCTTTCGCCACAACTGCTACAATCATGTGTACAATCGCTCATAATATTTACCTCTCGTTTAACTAAATTTTTTATAAAATTTCTATTAAAATTTTATCAATTTCTTTAGAAATTATTTGCTCAGTTTTCACTGAAATTACCCCTTAATTATTTGTAACTTTTTAACTTCAGAACAAATTTAATGTGACTGGTTATTCAAATTCAAGGATATATTCTGAATTTATATGCTCTGTTTGCCA
>ENA-OOWV01002528-OOWV01002528.1-human-gut-metagenome-genome-assembly--contig:-NODE-2528-length-9900-cov-9.124429_pt1 | contig 9900 bp, 7 predicted proteins | sample MGYA00241584_ERZ501337 | MGnify/ENA primary metagenome ERZ501337 (study PRJEB25962, sample SAMEA2042744) | human gut metagenome | biome: human gut; feature: human-associated habitat; material: faeces... | reverse complement strand
AAGCGACAGAACGGTCTTGCGCAGCAAGATGGAGGGGCCTCGCCCCGACAAGTTCCTGCGGAGGCACTACTCAGAACAGTAAGCAGGAATGAGTAAAGGCAGGGTATCATCGTGGCGATGGTATCCTGCCTTTTGTGCGATAGGATGATTATAAGCCAAAGGCTCTCACCTGTTCTGTCGTATGCGCAGAACGAGCGAGAGCCTTTGTGATGAAAAGAAGAAAATGAAGGAGGATAGCTTGTTATTTGGCGGCTTTTTCGCCCTCCGGGAAGATGATCTTATTCACAAAGAAGAAGATCACCATGGAGATGCCGCCGTTGAGGACGGTGGTGCCGATGTTGTAGATAAAGTCCGGCACCAGCAGACCTGCCACGGCAACCCAGATGCAGTTGATGGAGTTGACGATGCAGGTGATGAGGCAGAAGGCCAGCACATACCAGCCGATCTGCTTGGCCAGGTTGCCCTTGCTGCGGAACACAAAGCTGCGCTGGATGGGGAAGTTGATGCACTCCCCAATGACCATGGCGATCATATAAGCGCAGAAGTAGGGCAGGCCGCCGTGGGCGGCGTCGTAGCCCAGGATATTCCACTTGAAGGTCTCCCCAAACAGGGTAATGTCGATGCCGGGCCAGCCAAAGTCCACCACCGGCAGACTGGCAAAGGCCTTGGGCAGGAACTGCAGCAGCAGGTATTTGAACACGGTGATGAGGTTGGACACGATGACAAAGAGGCCGCCCTCACGCACCCACTTGGCAGCGGCAGGGTGCTTGGCCGCAAAGTTATTCCAGAAGTTCATAGGTTGGCTCCTCTCAGCTGTTTTTCAGGCGTTCTTCCATGCGGCTGTTCAGCACCACATTCTTCAGAGCCTCCCAGATCACCCGGAGAATGCCGATGATCCAGAAGCCCTTCAGCTCCATGACGATGCCGTCCACCATGCCCATGCTGATGGCACCATTGGTCATTTTAGCCAAAGCACGCAGGGGCATATTGTACTGGAACAGGATGTTCAGGTCCGGCTTGCCTTTTTTGATGCTGCGGTTCAGCAGGGCACCCAACACAGCGGCAGCGATCCAGCCCAGGGGGCTGCGGCCATGGCCCATCTCGCCCAGGGTCATGTTCCGGTCGATGCGGACCTTGCCTTCCGGCAGGGGACGGCCCAGCAGGGCCTGGTACTCTGCATCCGGCACCTGGGCCACCTCTCCGGTCCTGTAGTGGGGCAGGGCCAGCCCGGCGTAGGGGTCCGGGGCGTTGGTGCCCTCCACCGTCACCACGGCGGTAAGCCGGATGTCGGCACTGGAGGCACCTACCAGCAGCTGGTAGCTGCCCCCTTCCACCTCCCACCCATCGGTCTTGACGTTCCAGTAGCGGAAGGCCTTGTCATCCAGAGGGATGGTAATGGTCTTGCTTTCCCCGGCAGCCAGCTCCACCTTGGCAAAGCCCTTCAGCTCCTTGGCAGGGCGGAAGATCTTTGCGTCAGGCTTTGCCACATACAGCTGCACCACCTCGGCACCGGCACGGCTGCCGGTGTTGGTGACCGTCAGGGTAACGCCCTGATCGTCGGCCTGCAGGTCGCTGTAGGCAAAGCTGGTGTAGCTGAGGCCGTAGCCAAAGGGGAAGGCCGTGGGCACCCCGGCGGTGTCGTAGTAGCGGTAGCCCACATACAGGCTCTCCCGGTATTCCACGGTGCGGCCCTGGCCCCCAAAGTTTTCCCGGGCCGGGGTGTCGGCGTAGCGGCAGGCCCAGGTCTCGGCCAGCTTGCCGCTGGGGTTCTGGGCTCCGGTCAGCACCTCCACCAGGGCACCGGCACCGGCCTGGCCCCCCAGGCAGCCGTAGACCAGGGCCTTGCAGTCCTTGATCCACTGGCTTTCCAGGGAGGAGCCGGCACTCAGCAGCACCACCACGTTGGGGTTCACAGCGGCCACGGCAGCCAGCAGGTCCAGCTGATTCTGGGCCAGCTGCATATCCGCCCGGTCGATGCCCTCGCTCTCCTTGATCTCGTCCAGGCCCATGCACAGCAGCACGACCTTGGCGTTCTTGGCCAGCAGCACGGCCTGGGCCTGCAGGGCCTGGTCGGCCTTGCCCTGGCGGTCAAAGCCCTGGGCGTAGCCCACGCTGTTGAGGCCGCTTTCTGCCAGGCAGTCCAGGAAGGAATCCACCTGGATGGAGTTGACGGCGCTGGAACCGGCACCCTGGTACCGGGGGGTCTTGGCAAAGTCGCCAATGACCGCCACCGTCTCCCCCTTGGCCAGGGGCAGCAGGCTGTCCTGGTTCTTCAGCAGCACGATGCTCTGGGCAGCGGCCTGCCGGGCCAGGGCGTGGTGGGCGGCAGCGTCGAACTTGCTGGGGGCAGCGTCCACCGCTGCCTTGGTGGTGAACACCAGTTCCAGCAGCTCCTCCAGCCGGGCGTCCACATCGGCCTCGGTGATCTTGCCGGTCTCCACAGCCTTTACCAGCTCCCGGATGGAGTCGTCGCCGGGGCAGGGCATTTCCAGGGTGGAGCCGTTCTTGACCCCCAGGGCGTGGTCGTTGGAGCCGCCCCAGTCGGTGACCACAGCCCCCTCAAAGCCCCAGTCCTTCCGCAGGATATCCTGCAGCAGGTGGGCGTTCTCGTTGGCGTAGGTGCCGTTGACCAGGTTGTAGGCCGACATGATGGTCTTGGGCTTAGCCTCTTTTACCACCATCTCAAAGCCCGTCAGGTAGATCTCCCGGAGGGTGCGCTCGTCCAGGATGGAGTCCGAGGCCATGCGCCGCAGCTCCTGGCTGTTTGCCGCAAAGTGCTTGGGGCAGGCGGCAATGCCGTTTTCCTGGATGCCCCGGACGTAGGCGGCAGCCATTTTGCCGGCCAGATAGGGGTCCTCAGAGAAATACTCAAAGTTCCGGCCGCACAGGGGGCTGCGCTTGATGTTCAGGCCGGGGCCCAGCAGCACCGATACCCCCTGGGCAGCGGCTTCTTCGCCCATGGCCCGGCCCACAGCCTGGCCCAGGGCAGGGTCCCAGCTGTTGGCCACGGTGGCCGAGGTGGGGAAGCAGGTGGCCGGCACACTGGGGTTCAGGCCCAGATGGTCGGCAGCACCGGCCTGCTTGCGGACGCCGTTGGGGCCGTCCGACAGGGTAATGGCCGGGATACCCTTGCCCGGCAGCGCCCGGGTGGTGAACACCGTCTCGCCCGAGAGCAGCGCACATTTTTGTTCCAGATCCAGTGTTTTGATGATATCTGCGTGTTTCATGGGTCTCTCCTGACAATCAAAAAAGGGGGCGGGCGTTTGCCCGCCGCCCCTTCTGTTCCTATGTGTTGATCAGACGGTTTTTACGTTCTCTTTCTTTTTGCGGAAGCGAAGGATCGTCAGAACGACCAGAACTGCGATCAGACCGCCGCAAACACCATCCACTGCGTAGATGACCTTCTGGTAAGGTTCGACCTTTGCCAGATAGCTGCTGCCCGGCATACCGCCGTTCATCACTTTGGAGTTTGCAATGGTGTACAGAATGTTATGGATCGCTTCACGACCGTAGTGGTAGTCTGCAACGTCATCCTTGTTAAAGGTGTACCGTGCGCCGGTGGGCAGGTTCGTCAGCTTTCCGTCTGCACCAGCCCGAATCATCTGACCTGCATCCATGAACACGCCGGTATTTGCATTATCGGTGATAATGAAGCCGTGGAAGCCCCACTCATTGCGGAGGACACCGGTAACAAGGTTGTAGTCGCCGCCGGCCCATGTATAGCCAATGCGGTTGAAGGAAGTCATAACGCCGGTCACGGACGGGATCTCTCTGGTGGCATTGCTGTAAGTGCCATCGCCGTTGTCCTTTGCGTAATTCATCTGGACGTCATCGGTCTTGATGCACATTTCAAAGGGCTTCAGATAGATCTCGCGTGCAGCCTGCTCATTCAGGAAGGTTGCAATGCTGAACTGTCCATCGCGGTCGCCGCGGTGGTTTTCCTGATCGTTGACGGCAAAGTGCTTGACAAAGACGTACATCCCACGGGAGGCTACGCCCTTGCACTCAAGAGAAGCGATGTGACCGCCAACAAAGGGATCTTCAGAATAATACTCGCTGTTACGGCCGGAGAATGCCGTGCGGTGCATATTGACAGCAGGTGCATACCAGCCGTCAACATTCAGATAGTAGGATTCGTCGCCGTTGTTTTCGCCATAGTGGTAGGCCAGATCATCGTTGTAGGTCTGTGCCAGAACGATCACGCCGCAGTGCGTGATGTTGCCCTTGAAGTAGAGGTTGCCGCTTGCATCGAAGCCGTAGTTGATCAGGCCGGTGGCAGAGTCACGGTCGGTCGTGGAGGGCTTATCCACCGACTTGATGGCAGCCGTGCCGTAGCCGGACTGGGTGATCAGGGTCTGATAATCGCTGGGGGTCAACTGGTCGAGCAGCGCATCCCACTTTTCATCATTGTAATCCAGACCGCGCATATCGATCAGGCCCAGACCGTTGTCCTTGCCGTAAACGATTTCATCGGTCAGGGTAGAGAAGTCGGTGGGGTTCAGGGAATCAAAAGAATCCAGCTTTGCAAGGTCCTCCTTGCTGATGGTCTTGCGGTAGGTATAGGATGCAGCCTTGCCGCCGGCATCGGTGCCATTGATGGGGTTGCCCCAGGTGCTGATCTGGTCGCTGACTTCGCCGTCAACGGTCGGCCAGGTGCCAGTCCAGTCACTGCGGGAGAGATACTGCAGCCCGCCGTTTGCATGGTCGAGCTGATTGGTGATCTCCACACCGGTCGTGGTGTCGAGCTTGTAGGTCGTGGTGTCCACAGTACCGTTTGCCGGGGTGTAGGTTGCAACAAAAGCAGTGTCGCCGTCGGCGGTCATGCCGTCCGCCACAGTCTTGCCCTTGGCAGAGAGGATGTTGTTGACCGCTTCGTGTGCGTTTTTGGCTGCGGTGATATAGTAATCGCCTGCATCCAGAATGTAGGTCTTGGCATTGACGTAGTCGTAAGACTTCAGCTGCTCCTGATCAAAGGTGATCGTTACGGTTTCGCTTGCGCCGGGAGCCAGCTCTGCAGTTTTGGCATAGCCCACCAGCTCCACAGCAGCCTTTTCCACCTTGTTTGCCTTGTCGTAATCGGTATAGGGGCTCTGTGCATAGACCTGTACGACATCCTTACCGGCCACATCACCCGTATTGGTGACCTTGACCGTAACAGTGCAGGTATCACCATCCCACTTGGTGCTGTAGTCCGACCACTCGAAGTCCGTATAAGACAGGCCGTAGCCGAAGGGATACATCACAGAATCATCGTAGCTGTAATCGCCTGCGTTGCCCTGCTCGAGGACCTTATCCTCGTAACGCGTCTCATAGTAGCGATAGCCGACGTAAATGCCCTCTTTGTAGCTGACATAGTTATACTTGGTGATATTTCCGTTTTCATCATAATAAGCAAAGTCACCGAAGTTCTGAGCAGCGGGGCTGTTCATTGCATCGACCTCATAAGTATCAACGGTACGTCCAGAGGGGTTGACCTTGCCGGAGAAGATCTCTGCCAGAGAGCACAGACCGTAATCGCCCATTGCCGGAGCAGAGATGATGGTATGGATGCTGGGATAGTTCTCGACCCAGCTCAGGTCAACTGCTGCGCTGGAATTGAGCAGAAGAACCACATCATCAAAGTTGTCGTTCAGATACTGAAGGATCTCCAGCTCCGTAGAATCCGGCTCCAGATAGGTCTTGGTCTTGTCCTCTTCCACATCGGTGTGGTTGTACATGGAGCGGGGCATATCACGGCCTTCGCCCGCCACACGGCTGAACACAAAGACCGGAACCGTATTCTTCATAGAATCGGTCAGACCCGGCTCTGCTTTCATGACAGACAGGGGGCATTCGTTGATGGAAAAGTCCTCGTCATCACCGTAGGAAACAGAACCGACGCCCAGACCGTAGTCCTTGCCGTTGCCTTCGGAATAAAATTTCCAGAGTGCTTCGTTAACGCCAAAGCCTGCATCTTCAAAAGCAGTTTTCATATCGACCTTATTGCCGCCAATGTAGCTGACTGCCGAATGGCTGACAAAACTGAAGGTCGTATCCGTGCTGTACGGCATCTTTCCTGCATCGTTTTTCAGCAGAACAATGCCTTCGGCGGCGATCTTCTTATTCAGAGCGATCTCATCCTCAACCAGCGCAGCCTCTGTATCAAAGCCGGGCTTGCTGTATTCCATATTGATGCCTTCGGTCTTTGCCTTGCTGTTGTCGATGCCTCCGCTCTTCAGGCCCAAAATGCTCTGCACACTGCTAGCATTGGGCGGGATCAGCACATTGGCCGCAACCATACCGCCCGCCAACGCGACACACAACACACCCGAAACGGCAGTTTTGATGATCTTGCCCATCATCTTACTGTCCTTCTTTTTCTGTGCCATAACTGTTAACTCCTTCTCTTTTGGGTACACGACCCGGTTCATGGCTGTTCTCCGGAGTGCGTCCACTCCTTTGCTTGATGTCATTTTATCATATATATTGCAGAGCGAACCGTTCTTCGCACAATCTGTCGTTTTGAATGCACAATTTGCAAAAGTTACAATAAGGTTTCAAATTTTATTGTGCTAATATACAAATATCACCACGTTGTATTTGTGCACCCTGCCAGACAACAAAAAACGGCAGGGGACACCTGCCGTAAAATATTTATTTGTTTTCGGGCAGGGGGAACAGGATCCGCAGGGTGCACCAATTGTTCTCCCAATGGAGGGTCATGCTGCCCCCATGCTGCTGGGCGGCGGTGCGGAGGCTTTTCAGGTCCGGGTCCTGGAGCGGCAGGCCGTCGGGGCCCAGCTCCGGCGGTGTCTCGGTGTAGTGCTCGAACCGCAGCATCACAAAGCCCCCCTGGGCGTACACCGCCACCTTTACCAGCCGCTTTTCCGGGTCCGGCTGGGCCCGGGCGGCGGCAATGGCGTTGTCCAGGGCCACCCCCACGATGGTGCACAGCTCCCGGATGGTCAAAAAACCCAGCATCCGGCCATCGGCCACGCAGGTGATGTTGATGTTCTCCTGCTGGCACTCCATGGTCTTGGCAGTCAGAATGGTATCCAGCACCGGGTTGCCGGTCTTATTCTCCGCCTCGTATTGGCGGATGTTTTCCTCAATGGCCTCCAGGGCAGCGTTCTGCTTGGCCTGGTCCTGTTCCTGCCGGATAATGGCCAGCTGGAGCTTCAGCTCATGGTACCGCCGATTGATGAGCTTGACCCCCTCCTTGCTGCGCTTGTACTGCTCGTACTGCCGATGCAGCACCTTATCCATGGCGGCCAGCTCGTTGTGGAGGGCGTTTTCTCGCAGCTGCTCATGCTGCACTGCCAGCACCAGCACCCCGGAAAAATCCACCAGGGTGCGGATGGAAAAGACGCTCATGTTGATCTCGCTGCCCGGCAAAAAGCCCAGATTGCTCACCGCAAAGGCGGTCAGCGCCAGCATCACCGCTGTCAGGGCCGCACTGCCGCTGATCTGCAGATGCTCTGTAGGCTGGGGGAGTTTGTGCTGGAGCCCACTGAGGACCCCGAACACCACCCCATACACCACCCCCAGCAGCACCAGGGACAAGGGGTGGACCGGGCTCCGGCTGGGCCAGAGGTAGCAGTGGAACTGCCACTCGATGCTGGCGGCAAACTCTGCCACGATAAAGGCCCGGGCACAGTGATACCCGGCCTCCAGCAGGGTGATGCTCCAGGTGCCCCACAAATATAGGTAGGAGAGGCCAATGGCCGCAACCATGCAGGGGATCCAAAAAGGCCCCGGCACATTGCCTGTCAGCCCCAAAAAGGCTGACAGCACCACCGCCCACACCAGGGTAATGGCCACCGTGGCCCTCCGGGAGAACCGGGCCACCAGCCCCGGGGTAAACAGCAGCACCGCCAGGCACTCGGCAAGGGCGGTGTACAGCCGGGGGATGTCCGGCAGCGCAGTCATGAACCCTCACCTCCGATGTAGTCGGTCAGTGCCGCAAGAAAGGCCTTACGCTTGGGGCGGCTGACCTGCAGCTCGCAGGGGCCCACCTGCACGGTGCTCTGCCGCAGCTCCCGCACCTGTGCCAGATTGACAAGATAGCCGCTGTTGCACCGGGCAAAGGGGCAGGCAGCCAGCTTTTCTTCAAAGGTCTTGAGCGCACCCGGGGCAGAAAAATCGCCCTCGTCGGTGTAAAAATGCACCCGGTGCCCCTCGCTTTCCAGATAATAGATACTTGCGGTATCCAGTCGGCGCAGCCCGCCCTCCACCGGCACGGTCAGGTAGCGCTTTGCCCGTTTTTCCAGCCGGGTCACCGCCTTCATCAGCTGCTGGGAAAAGGCAAAGTAGGGCACCGGCTTCAGCACATAGTCCAGCGCTCCCACCGAGTAGCCCCGGATGGCATACTGCGCCATGTTGGTGATGAAGATCAGGATCACCTCTGCATCCATCTGCCGGATGCGCTCTGCCGTGGTCATGCCGTCCAGATGTTTCATCTCCACATCCAGAAAAATAATATCGTAGACCGCGCGGTAGTCGTCCAGAATGTCCACCCCGTCCGCAAAGAGCGTTACTTCAAATTCTGTCCCGTACTGCCGGGTATACCGCCGGACATACTCCTGCAATACCCCCTGTACCTCCGCGTCATCCTCTACGATCGCCACCCGGATCATGACCGCACCTCCCTTACCACACCTTTGTGGAATTATTACGGCCCCATTATAGCGCAATCACGGCGGGTTTGCCAAGTCCCTGCACCGTCTGTTTCTGAAATCGTGAAATAGCCCCAAAAACGGATTTGAATCAGGAGATGACGAACTCTCAGCTTGTCGCACGCGTTTCCAGCAGGGTTTGGGGCAGGCACGCCCCAACAAGACCGCGTTTGCGAAGCAACGAACGCCCCGGCGGGGCGTTTGAGTGGCAGCCCGGTCTTGCGCAAGCAAGATGGAGGGGCTTTGCCCCGACAAGGGCTACTTTAAAACGTGGGCGCGTTGCAGAAGTGCAGTCCCGGAAGGGCAAGAAATTTTCAAGAATTGAAAATTTGCGGCCACGGGACGGTTCTTGCTCTGTCATTGCCATTGTAGTTGTAGTCATCTTGTGATACAATGTCTCTGACAGGAGGTGTTTTTCCATGATGCAGACATTCGTCCGCCCATCCCGCGATCTGCGCAACCATTACGCTGAAATTTCAGAGATGCTCAAAGACCACGACCATGTGATCATCACAAATCATGGCCGTGGAGAATCCGTTCTCATCAACATTGAGGACTATGCCAAGTACGAGGAGTTCCTGCACCAGCGCTATGTTGCCGAGGCACTCACCAAGGCAAAACAGCAGGCGGCTGACCCCAGCACGCAGTGGGCAGACCACGAAAGTGTATGGGAGACGCTCCATGAACAGTATGACGTATAAAATCAAATATCTGCCCCTTGCCGTGCAGGACCTGAACGATATCGCCCGGTATCTTTCGGGATTTTATCCCAAAACCGCCAGCCGGGTGCTGAAAGAGATGCGGGATAAAATCGCAAAACTGGGCGATAACCCGAAGATGTGTGAAATCTATCCTCTTGACCCGGTATATCGCCAAATGGTCGTTGAGCAGTATCTTGTATTTTATCAGGTCAACGACTATGCCAGAACCGTGGAGATTCACCGTGTACTGCGCGGTTCGTGGAATCTTCCGCAGTATCTGGAATAAACGGTTCGGGTTCGAGTGCTGTGGAGAATGCTCCACCATGATCCCCAGGCCATTTGGTCTGGGGATTTTTTGTGGTGGACGGTACAGGACTTGCACACGGTCCGGCCTGCCGTTCCGGTCGTCGTGCCTCCCAGTTCAGCAGGAAAAAGAGCAACAAAAAAGCAGTTCTGCCGAAGCAGAACTGCCAGGTTTGCGATACGGGGTAAATCAGCGCTTGCTGAACTGGGGTGCACGACGTGCAGCCTTCAGACCGTACTTC
>ENA-OOWV01002525-OOWV01002525.1-human-gut-metagenome-genome-assembly--contig:-NODE-2525-length-9904-cov-1.909432_pt1 | contig 9904 bp, 8 predicted proteins | sample MGYA00241584_ERZ501337 | MGnify/ENA primary metagenome ERZ501337 (study PRJEB25962, sample SAMEA2042744) | human gut metagenome | biome: human gut; feature: human-associated habitat; material: faeces... | reverse complement strand
TTCCAGCGGATCTTGTCCCTTCCGTTCCCGTTCCAGCTTTTCATTAAGCTCCTTCACCTGCCGTTCCAGATCGCTTACCCTGGGATTGTCTTTCGGTTCCTGATAGAACGAGGCTATCTGTCTTGATATTTGTTGTTGCTGTTGCCGTGACTCCCGGATAGCGTCCTGTTCCGGTGCCGCCTTTTCCGGCTTCAGCCCGTCCGACGTGTCCGGTATCAGGTAATCGCCCGCTATGTCCTGCAAGGTTCTTACCTTCTCCTGCCTGCGTTTCTTCATCTCTTCCAGTGTCTGTGCATCCGGCTCCACATAGATCTTTCCATTCAGTCCGTCTACCACCGCCAGTTTTCCGTCAACCGTGTCGTCAAGCGGCAGTTCTTCCGTTCCGATCAGTGCCGGGATCGCCATGGTTCTTGCAAGGATCGCGGTATGGGAGTTCGTCGAGCCATGGACGGTGACGAACGCAAGGATCTTACGCTTATCCATCTGCACCGTTTCACTCGGTGTCAGGTCATCCGCCACGATGATGGACGGTTCCATATGCGCCCAGTCGAGCTCCTCCTCACCACTCAGATTCCGGATCAGACGATTCGAGATATCCTTCACATCCGCGGAACGTGCCTGCATGTACTCATCATCCATATTCGCGAAGATCTCGGCGAAGTTATCTCCGGTGACCGCCACCGCGTACTCAGCATTGAGCTCCTCCGTCTCGATCATCGAGTGGATCGCATCCTGGTAGTCCTCATCCTCGAGCATCATCTGATGCACCTCGAAGATCTGCGCGTTCACCTCGCCAACCTCCTGAAGCGCCTTCTCATAAAGCGCGCCGAGCTGGGCCTGCGCCTGTTTCTTCGCATCCTCGAGACGCTGGAGCTCTGCCGCTACATCCTCGACATGCTGACGCTTTACGATGCCATCACTCTTCTTCAGAACATTGATCGGACCGATCGCCGTTCCCTTATAAACGGACTTTCCGATGTATTTTTCCATTTCCTGTCCCCTCAGATTCTATATCGATCGATGAATTACAGATTTTCCTGGAAGAACTTCTCGAGTGCCTCGAACGCAGCATCCTCATCCGGACCCTCGACCTGCACGGTCACCTCATCGCCCTGCTTGACGCCCATGCTCATGATGGCGATCAGCTTGCCGGCAGCTGCGGTCTTAGCGCTCTGGAACTTCTTCGCTTCCTTCACCAGCAGTCCGGCTGGTCTCGCATGCAGTCCGAGTTCTTCCTTGATCACATATGTAAATTCTTTCATCTTTATCTATCCTTTCTTTTCACTGCGTGAGCTCATACGTAAGTCCCCTCTGCAAATAAGCGGGATTCCTGCATACGTCACCATGTCATCTAAGTCATCATGTAAATAAGTTCTCATTATAAATAAAACTTCCCGCACGGTATAGTACTTTCCGGATCTCGAATTCACTATGCATGCAGGAAGTCTGGATATTTTTTCAGGGGTATGCCACAGTGCCCTGTGGTATTTTAAAGAAGTGTATCGCTCTGTTTAGAGAATGCCCAGTGCACCCATGACCATGCCGAAGAGGACGATGCCGATCAGCAGGACGTTGGTATTGACCTTCTTCTGAACGAGATTGTAGATGCCCAGCGTAAATACGAACGGAAGCATCTTCGGGATGATGGAATCCAGCATATCCTGGATGACCAGATTCGTACCACCGGTGGAGAAGGTAAGCGGCGTGGTGACGGACACCATGCTGGCTACCATACCGCCGACGACGGCGAGACCGACGATGGATGCGAAGTGCATTACGCGATCCATAAGTCCTTCCTGGTACAGCTTCGCGAGGTATTTATTACCTGACCTGTAGCCGAAGAAGGTTGCATTGTAGGCAAACAGCAATGACGGAATCGCGAACAGCAGTACTGCGAGAATCGGTCCCAGGATGCTGCCCTGCTGTGCGAACGAAAGGCCGATACCGAAGGTGATGATTCGGATGGTTCCCTGGAAGAAGCTGTCACCGATGCCGGCGAACGGCCCCATCAGACTGGTCTTGATCATGGAGATCGACTCGGTCTGGAACTCACCCTCTTCTGAATTTGCGTTCTGCTCCTCCATGGAAGCGGCGAGGCCCATGATAAACGGTGTCAGCTGCGGTGTGCAGTTAAAGAACTCCATATGCCGCTGATACGCTTCCTTTTTTCTCTCCTCATCATCTGCATACAGCTTGTCAAGCACCGGTGCCATGCCATACATGAAGCCCATGTGCATCTGACGCTCATAGTTCCATGAGCACATAATCGCGAGGGAATGCAGGAAGACCTTACGTAAGTCTTTATCGCTTACCTTCTTTAATGCTTTCTGATTTTCCATTATGCATTTGCCCCCTTTCCATACAGAACCTTATCCAGGATGAATGCCAGGATCGCGGCGAACATGGTCACACCGATCAGGCTGAGACCGGAATATGCGACGATCAGGAAGCCGAGAAGGAAGTACGGGAACATCTTCTTCGACAGCATTGAACTCAGCAGCATCGCAAATCCGAGGGCCGATAAGAGGTTACCAGCGACTGTGAGGCCGTTCGTGATGACCTGCGGAATCGCAGCTACCAGGTTCGTAACTAGATCCGTACCGAAGTAAACGGTCAGGAAGATCGGGATGAAGTAAACCAGCGCGTTGAAGCCGAAGGACCACCAGAGGTGGATATGAATCGCCTTCTTGAACTGTCCGTTCTCGATGGCCTTATCCGCTACATGAGAGAACTGCGCGATCACCATACGCATGATGACACTCAGGAACTCGCCAATGACGGCGACCGGAACGGCGAGGGTCAGTGCCGCTTCCGTGGAGGCACCGGAAAGAATCGCAAACGCAGTGGCGATGATACTTCCGAACTGCATGTTTGGTGGTCCGGCTGCTCCGATCGCTACAAATCCCATGGAAATAAGTTCCAGGGATGCACCTAAAATTACACCCTGTCTGACATCGCCTAATACGAGGCCTGCCAGTGTACTCAGGATCAGTGGTCTGCCGATGTTCTGACGTCCGATCAATCTGGAGTCGATGACACCGACGATACCAACTAAACCGAGTAAGATCGCTTTAATCAGCATACGACATCTCCTTTTTTAATTCTCAAATGATGCATGCTCGATCGGGGAGGATGGCACCATCTGAATATAGATCTTCTTTCCCATCGAAATCAGTTCCTGGGTGGCCTTCAGCTCTGCTTCATTTAAGTACACGGCCTTACCGTACTCCTTCGAACCGGCCTTCTTCGCCACACCGCCATAATTGATTTCGGTCACCTCTGGAAGCTCCTTCGCAAGCTGAAGTGCTTCTGCCGGTCCCTTTACGATGATCATGATATTCTTGCTGGCATTCTCATCCACCAGCTTCCGAAGCTGTGAAAACGGAATGATACTAAGCTCACAGTCCACCGGCTTCGCGATGCTGAGCGCCATCATGCTGATCGGATCATTCGGAACCTTATCATCGGCGACGATGATATAGTTGGTGCCTACCTGCTTGGTCCAGGAAAAAATCACCTGGCCATGTAAAAGACGATGATCTACACGAACTAACTTAATCATACATTTCCTCCATTTAAAAAGTTGTTGTACAGTACGATGCTCTGGGCTGCACTCTTACAGGTATCATCGAGGTCCAGCTCCTCCCATGTCGTACCGCTCTTCTTCATTGCCATGATTTCCAGTACCAGCGGGAGATTTACACCCGCGATCAGTTTTCTCGACGAGCTCATGAATGGTAAGGCGGTATTCGCCGGCGATCCTCCCGGAAGGTCCAGAAGGACGACCAGATTCCGATCCTTATATCTCTCCTCGATCGTCGCACGGATTGCTTCTGAAAAGTCATCCAGTGACTCTCCGTTTTCGAACGACAGCGTCCCGAAATCATCCTCGTCGATATCCAGGATCAGCTTCAATGCATCTGCATATCCCTTGCACAATCCTGCATGTGTAATCATCAGCACATCAAATGCATCTTTCATGTTTCGTACCATCCTTACTTAATTCTTCTATGATTGGAACAGCCTCTGATAAAGAGGCGATAATCTTTATGGCCTGTCGCTTCTGGACTTCCGTCGGCGGCATCAGATCCGGCACCATGATGACCGGGATCCTGGCATTCCAGGCTGCCTGGACGCCCACCTTCGAGTCTTCGAAAACCAGTGCATCCTCCGGTGCTGTATTCATCTTCGCAAGCACCTTCAGGTACGCTTCCGGCGAAGGCTTCCGCTCGACGACCTCATCACCACAGCAGATATAGTCAAAGTACTGTATGAGCTGTAAGCGAGTCAGGCGCTCCTCCGTCAGTGATCGACTGGTGGCGGTCGCTACCGCACACGGAAGTCCGGCCTTTTTGATGCAGTTCAGGAGTTCCACGGCACCCGGTTTTGCGGTGAGCTCACGCTCCAGACGCTCTACTCCATGCTGACGGGCGACTTTCATGAATTCCTCTGTGGAGCAGCGTCCACGGAACAACTCTTCCATGTAATCATACACCGGCTGTCCACTGCGACCAACCACATTCAGAAAGTCCTCTCTCTTCCAGTCGTCGATCCCGAAGTCTCTTGCCGTATCATACCATACATCCTGCCATACCCTCTCTGTATCGAGCAGCAGTCCATCTACATCAAAAATAACCAGTTTAAGCGACATATATTTTCCTCTTCGTACTGTATCTTAGTACTGCATCTGCCACATATAACGACGAACATCGAGTGAGTGACCACGCTCGAAGGCGATCGCCTCTACGAAGTGACGGATCACCACGCCGGTAAGGATGGCTGCAACATATGGCTTCGCCTCATCAGCTACCGTAGAAAGATCGAGATCCTTCTGATCGAGTACGAGCAGATCCTCTGTAAACTTCTTTGCGAAGTTCTCTACACGCTCATCGAGGTGTCTGGTGTGACCGATGGACTTTACAAGCATGAATGGAACATCATAATCGGTTACCTCGAACGGGCCATGGAAGTACTCACCGGAGTGGATGCATCCGGAGTTGATCCACTGCATCTCCATGAACCAGCACATCGCGGTGGAGTAAACCTCACCATAGTTGATGCCGCTGCCGATGGTGTAGATGGTCTTCTCACGCTTGTTGCGCTTCGCCCATGCCTTCGCCTGTGCATCGTACTGTGCCTTCGCCTGTGCAGAAAGATCGGTCAGCTTCTCGAGCTCCTTCAGGCATACATCCCACTTCGCATCTGGAGCGAGTACGGAAAGAAGGCTGAAAAGTAAGCCGTAAAGGATACCCTTATTCTTATCAGAATCGCTTACTTCCTTACCCCAGTCATAGTGAACAGGATACTCTGCTGCCTCCCAGAGTGGAGAACCCTCGAGGTTGGATAAGCAGATCGTAAGGGCGCCCTTGGAACGTGCAAGCTTCGTTGCCTCTACGGTCTCCGGTGTGTTTCCGGAATGTGAGCAGGAAATCACGACGGAGTTCTCATTGAGACGCTTCGGCGTATCATATACGAACTCGTTCGCGGTGTATACGTGGGAAGGGATCGAACTCTCCTTATCGAACATATACTGTCCAGCCATAAACACTGCCTGGGATCCGCCACAAGCGACGAAATAAACCTCATTGACCTCCTTTCTGGCTTTCACTGCCTCAACTGCGGCCTTAATCTGTGATGCATGTAAGTCTCTCATAATTCCTCCTTAAAAATGATAATTGATTATATATCATTATATGATTTTATAAGTCTTATTATATACATGTAGCACAAATTTGCAAGTACTTTTTTCTTTTTTGTCGGGAGTTTTACACTTCTTTTTTTAGTGTTTTAATACAAATCCTTTATTTAAGCCATTTACGGCTTATTTTTTTGTCAAATTTTATGATTTTTATAGTGCCCGTCTTTAGGATTTAGCACTTTATTTTTTGAGAGTTAATGAAATATATTTTATCCTCAAGTCAGCATATTTGCTGGCTTTTTTCTTTGTTTTAAAAACTTGACAAATTTTCTTTTTTATACTTGCTTTTATGGTGCTATGGTGCTATACTATAAGAGGGTGACTTTTATGGCATATTTTCTTAAAAAAACTAACAACAAAAAAGGTACTTATCTTCAGATTTATTCAAGCTTTTACGATCCTGAACGCAGGCATACTGCCCACAAGGCTTATAAACCTATTGGTTATGTTCATGAGCTTCAGGCAAAGGGCATTGACGATCCTATCTCCTTCTACAAAGAAGAAGTTATCAGACTGAACCAGGAAGCAAATGCTGCAAAAGCCGCAAAAAAAGCGAAGCAGATTTCAGATGATTCGCCGGAAAAACTCATTGGCTATTTCCCGATGAAAAACATTAACGACAAGCTTTCTGTCAAAAAGTATATTGATCTCATGCAGACCGCTACTGACTTCCGCTTTAATGTTTTTGACATGATCTCTGTCCTTGTTTACGCAAGGCTTGTCCAGCCATGTTCAAAATCAAAGACTTATGACGAAGTGATTCCAAAGCTTTTTGAATCCTACGATTTTTCTTTAAACCAGCTCTATGACGGGCTGGAGTATATCGGTTGCGAATACGAAAAGATCATTGAAATCTACAATCATCAGATCCAACAGATGTATCAGTTTGATACCTCTCATACTTACTTTGACTGCACTAACTTTTACTTTGAGATCGACAGGGAAGATGATTTCCGGAAAAAAGGACCTTCCAAGGAAAACAGAAAAGAACCGATTGTTGGTCTGGGACTCCTGCTTGATGCAAATCAGATTCCCATCGGCATGAAGCTGTTTCCGGGCAATCAGAGTGAAAAGCCGGTGATCAGAAATATCATTGATGATTTGAAAAAGAGAAACTCTGTGTCCGGCAGAACCATACAGATCGCCGACAAAGGGTTGAATTGTGCTGAAAATATCTTCCATGCGCTCAAAAATGGGGATGGATATATTTTCTCTAAGTCCGTAAAGATGCTTCCGGAAACGGAAAAGACCTGGGTACTGCTCCCTAATAATTACAGGGATGTAAAAAATGCTGCCGGGGAGACTTTGTATCGCATTAAGGAATGTGTAGATGAATTTGAATATAAATTTACCGAGTCTGAAACAGGCTCTTTAAAAAAGTTCCGGATCACAGAAAAAAGGATTGTTACTTTCAATCCAAAACTTGCCAAAAAACAGATCTACGAAATTAATAAAGAAGTTGAAAAAGCAAGGCTTCTGAAAGCTTCGCAGGCTAAAAAATCCGAGTATGGTGATTCTGCAAAATATGTCATTTTTACTGCTGCAGATAAAAAGGGCAACGACACAGATGGTAAAGTAAAAGTCACCATGAATGAGGAACTCATTCAAAAATCCCTGGAGCTTGCCGGATACAACATGCTGGTCACTTCCGAGATTTCCATGAAAGATAAGGATGTCTACAATGCATACCACAATCTCTGGAGAATAGAAGAATCCTTCCGGATCATGAAGTCACAGCTGGATGCCAGACCGGTATACTTGCAAAAACAGGATACCATTGTTGGACATTTTTTAATCTGCTATCTGGCCGTATTACTGACAAGATTACTGCAGTTCAAGATATTAAAAAATGGTTATAGTTCCGAAGAGCTGTTTGAATTCGTACGTGACTTCAGAGTTGCCAAAATATCAGACAGAAAATATATAAATCTATCGCATGGTACATCATTTATCAGGGAATTGTCAGAGCTGTGCAGCTTACCACTGACATCGTATTTTTTGAACGAAGGAGACATCAAAAAAATGCTAAGCCACAGGTTTTAATCCTTGGCTTAGCACCATATTTTACTATTCAACTCTGAAAGTCAGGTTCTATAACACTATGTGAGATTTTGTGTTGACCTGATTTCTATTTAAACATATCCAAGTAATCCCGGCAGCCACATTGACAGGATCGGAACATAAGTTACTAACAGAAGTACGATAAATATAGCTGCAAAGTAAACTAACAGCTGTTTAATAACATTTTCGATCTTAGTCTGGCCCACCTTAACACCTACAAACAGGGTAGTTCCTACAGGAGGTGTGATAGTACCGATACACAGGTTGAAGATCATCATGATACCAAAGTGAACGGTATTCATTCCAAGCTGCTGGCAGATCGGCAGGAAGATCGGGGGAAAGATCAGACACGCCGGTGGCATATCCATGAATGTACCGATGATCAGAAGCAGAATGTTAATAATGAAAAGGATCACATAACGGTTGTCACTGATGCTTAACATAGCAGTAGAAACTGCCTTCGGAATCTCAGTAAATGCCATTACCCAGCTCATGATACTGGAAACACCGATCAGGAAGATGATGATACCAGTCATTTCCGCACTGTCAAGGAAGATCTTTGGCAGCTCAGAAATCTTAATGGAGCGGTAGAAGAACAGGGAAAGGATCAGGCTGTATACAACGGCTACAACGCTTCCCTCTGTTGCAGTAAAGATACCGGAAATAATGCCGCCGATTACAATGATGATCATTAACAGACATGGGATAGCCTGGAAAAATACTTTGATCTTTTCACTGTTTGTAAATCTCTTTGTGCTTGCGTAACCTTTCTTCTTAGCGAAGATATAGATAACGATCATGCAGGCAAGTCCCCAGAGGATACCGGGAATATAACCAGCCATGAATAATGCTGCTACAGATGTACCGCCGCTGACCAGGGAATAAGTGATCATAACATTACTTGGCGGGATCAGAAGTCCTGTAGGAGCGGTTGCAATGTTTGCTGCTGCGGAAAAATCACGGTCATAGCCTTCTTCTTCCTCAATAGGTCCGATAATAGAACCCATAGCGGAAGCTGCTGCTGTACCAGAACCTGAGATCGCGCCAAACAACATGTTTGCTACTGCGTTTGTATGTGCTAAAGCTCCAGGGATCCTTCCGGTAAACAGCTTGGCAAAGTTGATCAGACGGATCGCGATACCGCCCTTGTTCATCAGGTTTCCGGCAAGAATAAAGAAAGGGATCGCCAGCAAGCTGAATACGGAAATACCGGAGAAAATCCTCTGTGCGCCGGTGAGTACGGCTGCGCCTGTATTTAAAACAGGAAGAATAGCTGCAATGGAGGAAACTGCCAGGGCAACTGCAATAGGAACTCCTGCAAGAAGCATAATCACAAGGAGTACCAGGATAATAAGGCCACAGGTAACTGCTATACTACTCATAATCTAACTTCCCCCTTCTCATTAAAATCCTTCTTTGAAACCTGGATCGCATTCATAGCGCTGAAGAGCATGATCAGAATACCGGTAACAGGTACGATCACGTAAATATAGCCCATAGGAACACGCAGGGAAGCGGTAGTCTGGATCATGGTCAGCCTGGTAATAGAGATACCGCCATATACCAGCACAACAGCTGCCAGAGCAAAGGTTAAAGCGTCGATGCAAAGCTCTAATGCTTTTCTTGCAGAACCTGTAAGTTTATCTGCCAGGAAGCCCATTCTCATGTGGTCTCTTTTTCCGAACACATAAGCAGAAGCCAGAAGAGCCATCCATGTAAAGCTGTATGTTAAAAGCTCCTCAGATACAGTACTTGGCTTATTGAAGAAATAACGGGTTACGATCTGGTAAGTACCAATAACGGTCATAAAGGCAAACAGGAAAATGATAACGATACTAAGAACGCGCATGATCCCTGCTTTGATTTTCAGCATTGTTTCCATTCTACTGTCCTCCCTTTGCTTTTTCGTTTGCTTCCTGGATGTGGTTATAGAAATCCACGATCTTCGGATTTTCCTGTAACATCTTCTCATGAAGAGGAAGCACTTTCTGCTTAAATGCGTTTACATCTACATCAATAAACTCAACACCCATCTGATTAATGGCAATATCCTTTGCCTCTTCAATACTCTTGTCCCACTCAGCCATCTCAACTTCAGTGGAAACAGCAGCAGCCTCTTTAAATACCTGATATTCTTCCGGGCTT
>ENA-OOWV01002520-OOWV01002520.1-human-gut-metagenome-genome-assembly--contig:-NODE-2520-length-9923-cov-3.762971_pt1 | contig 9923 bp, 8 predicted proteins | sample MGYA00241584_ERZ501337 | MGnify/ENA primary metagenome ERZ501337 (study PRJEB25962, sample SAMEA2042744) | human gut metagenome | biome: human gut; feature: human-associated habitat; material: faeces... | reverse complement strand
TCGCCGACTGCGTAATGGTCGTTCACCAGCGTGGAGTGCAGGTAGATGGCGTGCGGCATCACGGTGGCGCCCAGAATCGAGGCGGCCATCAACACCGAGTCGGCGCCTTGGAAGCGTGGAATCATGCCCTTGACCACTTCGCCGGGGTTCGGCGGGGCTACGAACAGACCCGCGATGAAACCGAACGTAATCACCAGCAGCATCACGATGATGATGCGCTCGAACGTGGTTTGCGTCTTGCCGCCTTGGAACCACAGCATCACCGTGGAGATTGTGCCAATCACCAAACCGCCGATGAACAGTGGAAATCCGAACAGCAGGTTCAGGGCGATGGCACCGCCGATCACCTCGGCCAGATCGGTGGCGATGGCGATGACTTCAGCCTGCATAAAGAACATGAATCGGCCGGCGTCGCTCATACGCTCACCCAGCAGTTCCGGCAAGGATTTGTTGGTCACGATGCCGAGTTTGGCGGACTGATACTGGATAAGCACGCTCATGGCATTGGCGAGCACCAGCACCCATACCAACAGGTAGCCGTACCTCGCACCGGAGGTGATGTTGGCCGCCACATTACCAGGATCGACGTAGGCCACGGCCGCCACGAACGCGGGACCAAGGATACTGGCCAGCGCATGGTCATGCGGCTTCTTCTTGTTGTTCGCCCCTGCTCCGGTCCCGGTTCCGACTCCAGCAAGCTGGCGTTCCTTCTCGATTTCCGGTGTTTCCTGTTCGATGTCTGCCACAGCGTTCGTCATAGTGGTTGCCGCAGTGACATCTGCCGCGGTGTGTGTTACCGCCATATCGTTTGTACCTGTTCCCTTCATACCGCGCACAGTTATAGCGCAGGCATGTTTCCCGAGTCAACAAACAGACAATCTGCGGACGATTGATGGATGACCGGCGGACTGGCAGCTGGCATCTCCCGCCATCTCGCTCATGAAATGTGAAAAACCGCCGAAAACTCGCTCATGAAATATGCCAGACGGTAGAAAACTCGCTCATGAAAGTGTAAAATCATTGATATAGCAGTAATTCGGAAAGGGGCTCCTCATGTATCTCAAACGCAAAGCCGATGCCTATCTCAATGCATGGAAATCCGACCCGAATCGCTCCCCGCTAATCATCAAGGGCCCTCGTCAAGTAGGCAAGACAGAGACTATCGATTACTTTGCCGCACACAACTACCGTTCGGTAGTGGAAATCAACTTCGTTGAGGAACCGAAATATCGTGCAATCACTGCGGACGGTTATGGCGCGAATACCATCGTCCGCAATATTTCCCTGATCGACCCAGCCAAAAAGTTCATTCCGGGCGATACGCTCATCTTTTTCGACGAAATCCAGGCCCATCCTGATATCGTCACTGCACTGAAGTTCTTTAAAATCGACGGCAAATATGATGTGATTTGCAGCGGTTCAATGCTGGGCATCAGCTATAAGCAAATCGAAAGCAATAGCGTGGGATATAAGACCGACTACGAAATGCGATCGTTGGACTTCGAGGAATTTCTGTGGGCTCGCGGATACGATGAGGCCGTCATCGAAAGCATGTTCACCCACCTGTGTGATGCTACGCCATTCTCTGAAGTGGAAATGAACGTCTTCTCCACGGCATTTATGGATTACTGCGTGCTTGGCGGCATGCCTGCGGTTGTCGCCTCCCATATACGCACTGGCACGTTCGAGGGAACACTGCAATTGCAGCGCCAGCTTATTTTGGACTACCAGGAGGATATCCGCAAATACGCGCAAGGACTCGATCAGGCACGAATTCTCAACGTGTTCAACCATATTCCCGTGCAACTCGCCAAGGAAAACAAGAAGTTCCAAATCAGCAAGGTTGCCAGCGGAGCGCGTTTCAAAGACTATCGAGGATGCGTGGAATGGCTTGAAACCTCGGGAATGGTGAATATCTGCCGATGTATGTCCTATCCTGAACTGCCGTTGAAAGGCAATTATGACGAAAACAAGTTCAAGATATATTTCGGCGATACCGGTCTGTTCGTAGCGATGCTTGACGACGAGGCCAGTGATGATCTGCGGGCCAATCGTAATCTTGGTGTCTATAAGGGTGCTATGTACGAGAGCATCGTCTCTGAAGCGCTACGGAAATCCGGCTATGACCTGTACTACTACAAAAAAGAGGATTCCACACTGGAACAGGATTTCTTCGTCCGCACGCGCGAATGGCTGGTGCCGGTGGAGGTGAAATCGAAAAAAGGCACCGCCAAATCCATGCGGACGCTAATCGCTTCGGATTCTTATCCGGAAATTCAGTTCGGCGTGAAACTATCCGCCGGCAATATCGGTAGTAGCGAACACGTGTTCACCGCACCATACTTCACCACATTTTTGCTCCGACGGCTCCTGCGCGCTTATGACGAGGGGCAGGCACCTATGCTCAACAATCCTGAGCGGTAGCCCCTATTCGTCTGCGGGTACGGCCTGGCCCGGGCAGGTGTGGAGGACGGCGAGCATGGCGTCCTTTTCTTGGGAGGTGACGGTGAGCTGGTACTTGTCTTTGACGCCAATCTGGCGGGCCACGTAGTCGCAACGGTAGTCGGCGTTGGTGGGTAGCCAGTAGGCGGCGGAAGCCGAACCCTTCTCCTGATTGGCCGGACCGTCGACGGCCAGCAGGTTATAGGGGTCATTGCCGAATTCATGGCGTTTGGCAGTGGACCAGTCGTGCGCACCGGATTGCCAAGCGTTTTCAAGGGCCACCACATGGTCGATCTGCACTTTGGCGCTGGTGGCGCGGCCACGTACGAAATGGATGGTCTGGGCGGTGTACGGATCGGCCAGTGTGCCGGACTCGACCACACAGGAACCGGCGTATTTGTAGGTGATGTCCGTGAGATCGCGGGCGAGCACGTCGTCGCGTACGTCGCAGCCATTGCCGTCGACGTCGGTGGTGCGGAAACCGAAGGAATCGCGGTCGTAGCCGGAGGAGCTTTGGTTGTCGTCTACGGCGAGCGCGTTCAAAGTGTCGGCGGCTGAACCGGTGGCAGTGTAGCCACCGGTGATTTTGGCCGCGTCGGAGCTGACCTGCGGCAGTAACAGGCCGATGGTCACGCCGATTGCTACGGCGAGAACGATGAGAATCAGCACGCGCTCCAGCGGTCCAGAGGCGTTGAAACGACGGCGGAAGTGGGCGTTACGACGTGCCATCAATCACGCATAGGTGAAGGTGAGGGGGTCGTGGCCGGCGCGGGTGGGGCCGTCGAGGGCGTCGATGGCAGCGTGTTCATCGGCGGTCAGGGCGAAGCCGAACAGGTTGAGATTCTCCTTCTGGCGGTCAGCATGCACGGACTTGGGGATGATGATCGTGCCGTTTTCGATGTGCCAACGCAGAATCACCTGGGCCGGGCTGACCTCATGGGCGGCGGCGATCTTCTCGATGGTGCCGTCGCCGGCGTTGAGGTCGGCGCCACGCGCCATCGGCGAGTAGGCCTCCACGGCGATGCCGTGCTCCTTGCAGAACGCCACCACTTCGCGCTGCTGCCACGTGGGGTGCAGCTCAATCTGATTGACGGCCGGCCATGCGCCGGTCTCCCCGTGCAGACGCTTCAGATCGGCGGGCATGAAGTTGCATACGCCGAGCGTGCGTGCCATGCCTTCGTCGCGCAGCTTGACGAACGCCTTCCAGGTGTCGGTGCTGCGCCAGTCGAACGGCGTGGGCCAATGGATCATGTACATGTCCACGTAATCGAGCTGGAGGAGTTCCAGCGAGTTGTCGAAAGCTTTGAGCGCGGAATCGTAGCCCTGCTGGGAGTCGCGCAGCTTGGTGGTGACCCACAGGGTCTCGCGCTTGGCTCCCTTGTTGTATCCGGAGGCGGCGAGCGCACGACCCACGCCGGCCTCGTTGTTGTAGCCGGCCGCACCATCGATATGGCGGTAGCCGGCTTCCAACGCGGATTCGACGACGGGGACCACACCCTCATCGTCGATACGTAGCACGCCGAGACCGACTTGCGGAATGGAATGACCGTCTTTCAAGGCGATGTCCGGCACGTTGGCGGGGTTGATGTGTCCGTTGGTCATGATGTGCGATGCTCCTTTATTGCTGCGACTACACGCCACTGTACACGGTTATGTGGGTGATGTGCGGCCGGTGTGCAGGGAGCGTGCGGGTAAACGGCATGATTATGACCGGCCTTCCATGTGGGAAAGCCGGTCATAATCATGACAACATCACGCTCTACTCCTGCGACCGGGGCCTCGTCCCATTGTTCCCGGACGCGAATTTGCCTCCAACCACAATGATGCCCAGCGCCATTGCGGAGCCCCTCTTCCCCTCCTCTGGGCACGAATTTGTCCCGGTGAAAACGTCAATCGATTGACGTTTCTACCGGGACAGAAATCGTTGTCCCGGTACGCAATTTCGGCCCATTTTTGAGAACCGGGACAAACCAATTTTCAAAGTCCACATACCCCGACAAGCAGAATCGGCGGAATACCGTCAATCCCGAGATCGACATGTTGTCCCGGTTCGCACATAAAACGATTGACGCTCGTATCGGGGCAACGAGAATTGTCCCGGTACGCGAAAAACGCCCGTTTTTTCAAACCGGGACAATGATTTCTGTCCCGGTATTAACATCAATCGATTGATGCGCGAACCGGGACAGAATCGCATCGCTACGCCGAGACAGCCGCATCTGGCAGACGACAGCCGACAGCCAGCAACTGGCAACCGCATCATAATGCCGAGTCAGTCCTTATCAGGAGCGCTTACGACGCAAAGCAAACGAGACCCCGCCGGCTGCACCGAGAACGACGACCGCAAGACCCACGGCAGTCACCGCGCTACCGGTCTTGCTCAGCACGCCAGTAGCCTTGTTGCCATTCGCACCGTTGGTCTTATCGCCATCGCCATCGTTGTCGCCGATATTGTTCACGGCCTCGGCGACCATGCGAATCTCATCGGCCTAGCCTTGCGGGCTGATGTCGTATTTCTTGAGGTTATCGGCGGTTACTTTACTGGGTACTGTGTTGGAATCGTCGTCGCCATCATCCAAGGTGTATGCCCACGACGTTTCCGCCATGGAACACCGGCAACAACGTGCTCGCGTGGCATGGCGTGTACTGGCGACAGTCACCACGGCGACCCCGCCATGGAACGTGGCACAACCATGCGGGGGACGCTCTATGTGCATTCAGTCATGCTGCCGATGCTCTTTAACTTGCATATCCACGGGGGCGGCACGAGGCAATTCGGCCGCCTTTACCCGTACATCCATGGGGCGGCGAAAATCCCATGGGGCGGTAACTTGCCCATGGGGCGGTCGGTAAAATTTTACCTTCCGCAGAATAAAGCCATTTTCAGCCACCGCCCCATGAGGAATTCACCGCCCCATGGGCCAATCACCACCCCATGAAACAGCTCATTCGCACAGCAACACTATTTGCCGAGCAACACCCGCTTGGCGAGTTCGGGACCGTATTCCGCCAATGCGGAATCTTCCGACGCGATGCTGGCGTGGCCACCATTATGCTCACCATTGTCACCAACACCAACACCAACACCAACACCATCGTCGTTACCACCACCATCGCCAGCCGTCGCAAGATTCTCAGTGAGCTTGGCGACCAGACGCGCATGGGCCTTTTCGTCGATCTTCACGAAAATCGCGAACACAATCAGGCCAAGCACAATGCACACCAGCGGAATCATGAAGGCGAAGGTCTTGAAGATGGTGATGTCCTTGGCCGTCATGTCGGCGGCGGTGGCGGAACCGATCATGCCGGCGGCCACGGCCACGACAAAGCCGTTGGAGAATGCGCCGGCGATCTTGTCGAGCATCGGACGCACGGACAGCGTCACGGCTTCGTTGCGTTTGCCTGTTTTCAGCTGGCCGTATTCAATGGAGTCCTCAAGGCACACGATCACGGTCATCTGAATCTGGGTCTGCGGCAGGTAGAACAGCACTAGTGCCACCAGCAGCAGCGGTATATTCGTGGAGGCGACAATCAGCAGCAGGTAGGCCACGACCATCACGGACATGCCGATGAGGAACAGATAACGGCGGGGCACCCACCTAGTGATGACCGGGAACAGTACCGACATAATCAGACCGCACGCAATAGGGATGACGCCGGTGACCGGGAAAAGGTCCATGCGACCAATCACGTATTTGAACAGGTAGACCATCACGCCACCGGTGGCCACGTTGGCGACGGCGTAGAACACATAAGACAAAGCGGTCCACATGAGCTGGTCGTTGTGAATCAGGGCGCGGAACGCTTCAATCGGGTTACCGTTCTCCTGGGCCTTGGTGCGCAGCGTGCTCTGTTTTTCCTTGACACCGAACACTACACTCAGAGCCGTGAGAGCGCCGAGCAGGGCCACGATGATGATGAACGCGGTCCAACCATTCTGGTTCTGCTGGCCGGCATCGAAGCTGAAGAAGGTGACGATGGGCATCACGGCGATAGTCAGACCGTTGTACCCGAGCGATCCGGTGAAGGTGCCGGCTGCGGTGTAGATGCCGCGCTGATGGGAGTCGGAAGAGATGGAGGGGATCATTCCCCAGTAGGAGATATCGCGCAGGGAGTAGAACACATCGAGCACCACGAACACCACCACGAACAGGACGATGAACAGCGTGGTGTTGACGTTGACCAAGCCGAACAGGCCAGTGTAGACCATGACGATCAGCACGGCGGACACCAGACCGCCGATGAGCTGCCAAGGGCGGAATCGCCCGAGTTTGGTGGTGGTGTTATCCACCAGGTTGCCCAGCAGCGGGTCCACGAAGATTTCCGCGATACGAATGATCACGATCAGCGAGGTGATGATGCCGATGAGCTTGCCCGCCACGGCCTTGTCCACTCCGGAGAACAGCGAGTTGGTCACATAGACCACGAAGTAGGTGCTTAGCGCGTTGTAGAACGCCGACTGGCCGAAGTTGCCGAGCGCGTAGGCCACAAGTCGCGCGGGAGCAATGGCCTCTTTCTCATCATGATGGGATTGCGTAGACGATTCAGTTGATGCCGTCATCAGATACATTCCTCCAGATTCCATGTACGCATATCAGCGATGTTGCGGCAATTCACACATCGCGCGTGCAATACACCGGTAAACCAAAAAATAATATACACCAGATCGTAGAGAAAACACACATAAAGTTGCTACTTAAGCACAGAAATTAACAAAAAGTCACTAAACGATTGAACGGCGTCTCTTATCGTGGGGGGGGGAGAGATGCACGAACTCGGAGCGGAGTGAACGGCTACCTCCGATGACACATGGGGCCACTCAAACGAGTGACAATTACGAGTTACGACGGGAGATGACAATGTTCCGCAAGGCTCCCCTCAGTCACCTTCGGTGACAGCTCCCCCCAGGGAGGGGAGCCAGATTAGCGTCAGCGTGTGGAGGCGCGGGCGATGACTTGGGATTCGGTGGTGAGCAGTTCGGGTTTGGTGATGCTGCCATCGATGCGTCCGAGGATGCGATTCACTGCCGTGGGAGCTGTCCAGTCAAGGCGGGAATCCATGGTGGTCAGCGGAATCTGCAGGTAGGGGGCTTCCTCGTTGTTGTCGAAGCCGATGACCTGCACCTGCGCGGGCACCTCATAACCAGCGGTGCGCAGAGCGGTCAATGCGCCGATGGCCAACTGATCGTTCAGTGCGATCACACCGTCGAATGGCACGCCGGAATCAATCAGTCGCTGAGTCACGCGAGCGCCAGCGCCGATGGTCCAATCCTGATCGGTGTTGCCAATCAGATGAGGATCCAGCTCAAGCCCACGGCGGCGCGTTTCTTCAATGACACCACGCAAACGCAGTTGTGCGTTGCCTTCCACAGCCTGCAACAAAGCGGCCGCGTTATAGTCGTCTCGTGCGCCCACTACAGCGAGGCGAGAAGAACCTCGATCGTATAGGTAGCCTGCCGCTGTTGCTGCGGCGGCAACATCGTCCGGAGTCACGTGGTCGGCAACACCCCATGTGGTTCGGGCACCGACAATAACCAGCGGGAAATCGACCTTCAGGTCTTCGGGCGAAATATCCTCCACCTCGCTCATGGAGAGAATCATGCCGTCTGACACGGTGGAGTTGAAGTTCTTGAGCAGGTCACGCGCTCCTTTGGCCGAGCCCTCTGCATACGTGGTGACGTATACGGAGTAGTCGCGCTGACGGGCGGCCTCGATGGTGCGGTTGGCCAACTCGGCCAGATATGGCGGAATCAGCGAAGGCACGGCAAGGGTGATGAAACCGGTGTGATCGCGGTTGAGGTTACGGGCGGCCACGTTGACTCGGTAGCCGAGGTCCTTAATGACTGTTTCAACCTTTGCACGGGTTTCATCGGTCATACGCCCGGAGCCATTGATCACGTTCGACGCAGTTTTGAGCGATACACCGGCGGCCTGAGCGACATCGCGTAGCGTCACTCGACGCTTGGCTGTTTTCTCGTCGCTCATGCCACACTCCTCTATCCGGACAACATTGCCATTCTAGCGCGGTTTAGCAGGACGTTTTAGCGATAAGAATGGCGTTGCGGTTCAGCGTATACCCAACGGCGTCAGTCTCGCAACGGTGGGCGATGATGGGATCACCTTCCACACCGTTGACGGCAACGGGCTGCTTCGAACGGTTCAGATAGAAATCGAAGCGGATGGTACCGTCTGAGGATTGGCGGATGGTGTGCAGGATGCGGGGGTCATGAGTCGTGGCTGCTGCGGTCGTAGTTGCGGCGTTGATCTCTCCCCCACCCGGCCTTTGGTCGGGAGCCCTTTCGTCGGAGGGGGCTGTTGTGTTGAGTTCCTTGAGCAAGTGGGTGATGTCGTGGCGGCCAAGATCGCAGCCCACGTAGATGGCGGCGCCTTGGCCGTGGGGGTGACTGGTGATGGCGGGGACGCCGTCGAGCTCCCAGTCAGCAGCGGCTGTACCCACGTACGTGGCAAGCACGCGAGTGTCTGGAGCGACCGAGGTCACGTCATTCTGCCACAGACGTGTCGTGAGTCCATTCGACAAACCGATTTCGGCCGGTTCGTCTTCGGCTTCTTCTCCGAGGATGTTGAATTCTTCGGAGCGGATGCCGAGCATGTCGCGCAGAAGTCCGTTGCCGGCGCCGGGGTATCCGCCGAGACCGATGTGGAAGTGTTCGTCGATCAGGCCGGTGGCATAGCCGACGATGACCGTACCGCCGTTTTCGGCAAAGTCCGCGATGCGACGGGTATCCTCGTCGGACAGGGCGATCACGGTGGGCAGCACGATAGTCTGGTAGCCGCTCCAATCGTAGGCGAGCGGGACCACGTCCGCGCGCGCTCCGGCATCGAGATATCCGCGATACCAGTCGCGTACGTCATGCCAGTGATTGAGTTTCATGCTGGGCAGGGTCTCGGAGCGAGTGGCCCATTCGGATTCCGTACTAAACAGAATCGCCGTGTCCGCGCGCTTCAGTTCCGTGTCTTGCACACCCGCGTCGGACAGCGTCTTCAGCGCGGCGCCGAGTTCGCACACTCCTCGAAACAGTTTCGTATCGGAGCCCGCGTGGGGCACCATCGCGGAGTGGAACGCCTCGGCACCCGATGCGGATTGTCTCCATTGGAAGAAGTTGATGGCGTCGGCACCCATGGCCACGTGGGCCAAGGAGTCGCGCATGAGCTCGCCGGCGCGCTTGCGCATGTTAAGCGGCTTCCATTGGACGGCGGAGGTGGAGTGCTCCATCACGTACCACGGCTTGCCGAGCGCGAGCGAGTCCATGAGCGCGTCCGAGCAGGCGAGTTCGTCCAGATGGGATTCGCCCTCATGGAAGTAGTGATCGTTGGACACGAAGTCCACTTCGTTTGCCCATTGCGCGTAGTCCATGGTGCATTGGTCGGTGGAGACCATGAAGTTCGTGGTGAACGGCTTGCCGGGGCAGATTTCTTCGATGGCGTCGCGTTCGGCCTTGTAGAAGTCGAGCAGCATGTCGT
>ENA-OOWV01002515-OOWV01002515.1-human-gut-metagenome-genome-assembly--contig:-NODE-2515-length-9947-cov-9.569349_pt1 | contig 9947 bp, 2 predicted proteins | sample MGYA00241584_ERZ501337 | MGnify/ENA primary metagenome ERZ501337 (study PRJEB25962, sample SAMEA2042744) | human gut metagenome | biome: human gut; feature: human-associated habitat; material: faeces... | reverse complement strand
CATTTTTTCCGTGAGCATTCCTCAGTTTTATATTTAAAATTTTCTATTTTTCACTCCAATCAAACGGATATGATATCAAATATATAACCCTTAAGGTGGCAACTTAAACACAAAAATTTTTAAAGTTGTAAATTATAACCAGAAAAAGAACACTCTTTTTCAAGAATGTCCTTTTACACTATTATTTATTTTTTCCTATAACAAATTTCTTAATAAGAAATACTCCTCCACCTAGTAAAACAATCATTGCAATTCCTATAACTATAGGTAATGTATAATTTTTATTTTCACCAGTACTTGGCATAATAGTAATTGTCTCAGAATTAGACTTATTGAAAGATTTCAAACCATCAGAATCAACTGTAACCCTAACAGGTGTACCAGTATTATCTCCTTTACCTTTCTTAACCTCTGTTGTCTCAACCTTATTATTAAACTCATTATCCTCTGTACTTGTTAACAATTTAGATGTTTGCATATAAACTGTTGCTGTCTTACCTGGTTCCAAATAAGTATTAGATAAATCCTTTGTTATATAAGCCTTTATTGTATTTAAGTAAGTAGCATCATCTTTCTTAGAAACATTATAATCATTTGAATAATTTTCAGATGCAATATCCCATTTTGTTCCATTATCATTTATTTGTGACAATCTACCATCTACATAATCAAGTATTTGTGTTGGAGATACTGTTACTAATTTAGCTCCTGTCGCATCACCATATTTATAATATTTTTCAGAAATATAATCTAATTCACCAACATTTTCTACTGTAATAGTATACTTAACTTCCAATGTAGCACCTTCAATTAATTCATTATCCATTTCTGTTTTAATTAATCCATCTGGTCCTAATTGTGGGAACATTGTATTAGCATATGTTCCTGTTACATTATATTTATCACCATCTTTATTAATTTCAGCATTTACAAGAACTTGACCATTTGCTAATGTTATTTTATATCCTGAAACTCTCTTTGATATATCTAATTGTTGTAACGGTCTTTGTACAATTCCAAAATCAATATTTGGTATTGTAAATCTTACCTCGTCCTTAGTTCCATCTGTAATTATTGTTGGATATTCAACACTTATTTCCATTGCTGGAGTTGCTGAATCCATTTCTGTTATAAATGAACCATCTTTATTTTTATAAGCATTAGCAATTCTGTCCTCTAATGTATTTTTTCCAGCATCTTTATCTTGGTCATAATTTGTCATTTGAGCATCTATTGCTTTCCTTGTTTCAAAATTATCCATTGCATCATTTGCTCTATCATTCATACTAATTATATCACAATTATATTCTGAACCTCTATACCAAAATTCTTTTGAATTTGCATTTTCACCAATTTGTGATTTTGCATCTGTTCCTGTCATAGCTGTTCTATTTTGATTATAAATAGTTCCTTTGTAATATTGTACTTTATATGTTTCATTACCCCAAATATATCTTACTTCATATCTTCCTGGTACAAATCCTTGGAAACTAAAGTTTCCATTTTCATCAGTATATGTTACAGCATCTGTTGCTTCATTTTTCTTATTATACAATTTAGCAACATTTCCTGTTTCTAAGTCAATCAATTGCACTTTTACATCTTTTGTTTTTACAGGTTGCTCATTTGCTGTATCATATATTCCATCTCCTATTCTTGCTTCTTTAGAATATACTTTATCACTTTCTTTATTTGTACCATCAACAAATACAGTTCCTTCTACAGCTCTTGCATTTGTAAGCTCTAATTCAAATGTACGTGCTGCATCTGTATCATCTTCATATGAATCTATTGTTCCAGGTTTTGCATTTCCTGGTACAGAATCTGAATCTAACACAGCTAATGGATTCATAGTTTCACCTTTAAATGTCGTATATGAATTGATTTCAGCCACGTTATTTATTAATACTGTTTGGTTATTATCCTTACTATTAATTAAAGCTAATACACCTGTATCATTTACTTTAAATTGTAAATATACATATTTTGTTTCTCCTGAAGATAGTTGTGTATTTACATTAATTACATATTTTGTATATTCATTATATGCACTCTCTGAAGCTATATTTCCTCTATTTGACTCACTAACAATATCATCATTTGCTTTATATGTACTATTATCTATTGATGTTCCTACACTTATCAATGACATCTTATTGTCACAGTAATCAACTATACTGTTTATTCTACCATTATATGCTCCTTCATTTCTTAAAGCTATTTTATATGTTACATATATTGCTAATTTCTTTGATGGGTCTTTTGTATCATAATATGCATCAGATGTGTATATTGCTCTTTTATATGTTCCGCTATCACTTTGGAATTTTACACCCAAATTGTAATAAGCCTCTTCATTTATTTCATCACCAGAATATCTCTTAGTTCCATATTCATAAACATGTGCTCTTCCATTTACTTCTGTTCTTACATTGTGTAAATCCTTTGTTAATGCATAATCTGCTTGTTCTTTTTCAAATAATCCTAAATTAATATATCTTATTTCTTCCATTGTTGGTTCAAAATCTTCATATAAGTTATATCCAGCTTCATCAGTTCTTGCACTAACATTACAATTTGTGTGTCCTCCTAATGCTGAGTTATATTCAATTGGTCCATCAGATGTTTCACGACTTGTATCTTCATGACTACCTATTTTCTTCTTGTATTGTTCATTACTATTTTCGTATCTAACAGATACATCATTTGCAGATACTGTTCTATCCCCATCACTTGTTACATTTCCAAATTTGCTATCTAGAATATTTCTAGAATTTGTATCTATTGCTTTTGATCCTGTTTGTTTATTCAAATTTGGGTCTACAGATTGATATGTTATTCCACAATATTCATATTCAATATAATATCCTGGTAATTCATCTAGGTTAACATTTTCAAATCTATATTCTCCACCATTTATCTCACTATATAATCCTAATTCACTTGTTGTTGTTTGTGCTATTACTTGACCTGCAGCATTTTTCAAGTATACTGTTATTCCATTAACACCCTTTTCAACACCTTGGTCATATAAATTATTTCTTACTGTAGTTTTACCTTGATTTTCTTCTAGCCATACATAACCTGATAATTTTACATATTTTTGATGGTTATATATATATGTTGGTGTAGTAGAATTTATACTTCCAATAGAATACTCTTTTCCAATTTCTTCTTGATATCCATAATGTGAGTTTGATACTTCTTTTGCTACTATATTAGGACTACTTGCATATTTATCAGATTGCTCATATCCAGAATATCTACTATCAGTTATTATAGTTCTAGTTTTAAATGAAATTGAAGAAGTATTAATCATACCATCACTATCTGTTTTAAATACTTTTGCTTGACTTTCAGAAATTTCACTCCATTGATTACTATTATCAACATACATTGTATGTTCTACCCATTCATAATCATATGTAGTCCATGTTTCCGTCCATCCATTTTCTATAACTTTTCCATCAACAACAACTGGACTATGATATTGTGAATGTGAATGTGAACCAACACAATCATATGATAAAACCTGAGCTTTAAATACGAATCCTACATCATCTAATGGTGTTAATTGTCCTCTATCATCAACTTTTTGCAATCCAACCTTTAATGATATTGGTTTAACATTATAATCTTGGCTAGCTTCACCCTTGCCATCAACTGATTTTTCACTTGTTGTTACATGAACTAAATTTTGATATTCTTTAGCTGATTTTAAAAACCATATTTTTGCCTTTATTACTTTTGATTTTGCAGATGTCTTTAAATCCAAATGTACTGATGTTACATTTTCACCATCTTTTATTTCTATCCAAAATTTATCTCCAGATTCTATATCTTTTACATCTACAGTTTTAGGTGTTGAACCTTTATATTTAACAAATTTAACATCTGAAACTTTTTTTCCATCTGCTGTTACTGTTATACTTTTTAAATCACCTTCAAATTCCCATTGATATGGTCCTACTCTATAATATCCATTTCCAGCATCAATCTTTTTTAAATTATCTTTATTAGCTGTTTTATCTGTTAATTTTAAATCTGATCCATCTGATTTTGATGTTAAATTTCCTATTGAATTTGCATATTCTCTCGCTTTTGTTGCAACACTATTACCAGAAACAGAAATGCTATCATTTCCGCTCCAACTATAATCATTTTTGCTACCAAATAATGCATCTGCCCAATCATTTTCATAATGCCACAAAGCTTTTTGTCCATTAGTATAATTATTGACAGAACCATAACCTTGTTTTTCATTAAATATATATGCCATTATTGCATTATATTTGCTCTTTACTTCTTTTCCTGAAGAAGATGTTGAACCATAAACAGTTGCTGTTTTACCATCAATTTCTACATACTTATCTACTACGAATTTTTTTGTAGCACTTCTAAGTGTTTTATGATGTTGAACACAATATGTATTCATTTTATTTGCAATATTATTATATCCTAAATATAAAACATCCTCTATAACTGATTTTCCTTTTCCTTCCACATCAGTAATATCTGAAAGTGTTTTAGCTTTTACAACATTCACTGTAAAAACTGTTACAATTGTTGCAACTATAGCCATTACTCCAATTTTTATTTTATCTATTTTATTCATTTTTTCCCCTCCTTCCTCTATAAAATTCCTTTATTTGATGTAAATTTTCTTATTATAAATACTGCAGCTGTAAGTATTATTATTGTTGTTATAACTAACATTACTGTTGCTACAACTTGACCTGTTTTTATTGCTATAATAACATCAGCTGAACTCATGTCATTTTCGCCCTTAACTTTATTTCCTTCTGTTGAGTTAATATCAGTTAAACCTAATTCATTATAAGAACTTACAATTTCTGCTGTATTATTTACTAAACCTACATTGCTTTCTTTCATTTGTTTTATTACTGTTAGTTTAACATCTTTACTTTCACCTGGATTAATTTTTGTATCTGCAAGACTTGTGCAATATACATCACTTCCATCTTGATACCAATCTTTATTTAGTTCAGAACTAAATTTATAATCACTTGATAAGTAATCTGCTATTTTCTTAACATATCCAGCAACATCACCTTTGTTTGTTACTCTAATTGTATATTCTACAATTACAGTTGTTGAATTAACTTCTTTTCCGTTGATTTCTTGTTTTGCAAGTTTTTCATTGTCATAATCTTTTGATACAGTCTTACTGTTTTGAACTGTAATTTTGGTTACATATTTATCTAATTGCATATCATATTTCTTAGCTGGAACTAAACCAATATTAATTCCTGATACATTTTGTGTTAAATCTATTTTTTCAGTTGTTCCAACTTTTGTTTCTTTACCATCAATAGTCATTGTTTTTTCAATAACTTTTGAATTACTTTCGTTAGAAACTCCCTCTTTTTCAAACGCTGTTATATCATATGCTGTTGTATCATATTCAAATATTACTAAATATTGTCCACTTACTACTTTAGTAAATGCATAAAATCCTTCTGAATTAGTTGTTGTTTCTATTACATTTCCATTTGAATCTTTTACATATTCATTTGTTTTTGCATTAAGTAGTTTAACTTTTATTCCGTCTAGTAATTTTTCATTTGAATCTTTTTGTCCATTTTCATTTTCATCTATCCAAGCTGTTCCAGATAATAAATATGATGATGTTGAAGAATTGTTTCCATTATTACCGTTATTTCCATTTTCTCCATTACCATTATTGTTGTTATTATCATCATCTTGGTTTTCCTCAGTTTTTAAAATATGTTCTACTCTTGCTGTTTGAGCTATCTTATATGAATGTTTCAAATTTACTTCATTTATAATTTGAGCAACTTCTCCTTCATTATAAGAAACATCTGGCTCTACTTGTATAGCATAATTAATACTTTGTCCTGCATCTATTGAATCTTCTGATAGTGTTACAACTTTTTGTGTATTATTATCACTTGTTGACAAGTCATATTCATCTTCTGATAATTCTTTTCCATCTTTAGAAATACTATTTAATGATACCTCTTTTGATAATAAATCTTCTACTTTAATATTATTAAGTTTATTACCACCATTATTTTTTACAGTTATATTATATGTAATTTTATCTCCAGCTCTTACATAACCTCCACTATTATCTGAAGTAACTGTCATTTCTAATCCTTTTGTATCATTTTCTATTTTTAAATCTAATTGATTTGAATTATACTCTTTATTATCAGCTGTAACTTTAGCAGTTAAAGTAACATCTTCAAAATCATTATTTGTTTTCATATCTGATACTACATAAACAGCTATTGTTAGGCTTTCTTTACTGTTTAATTCTTTTATTGTCAATGTATTTGTATCTTCTGCACTTACAACTTCATCACTATCAGATACATAAAATAATTTTGTTATATCTATTCCATCTGGATTATTTATAGTTACATTTACATTATTTATCTTTTTATCTGTTTCATTTTTAACTGTTAATAAATATCTATAACCATATCCATCTTTTAAAGTTGTACTTTCTTCAGTATTTCTTAGTAATAAAGATATACTACCTTCTTCAATAGTTGATTTTACTTCATTTGAAGTTTTTGTTACATCACCATATTGAAGTTGTACACTACTTTGAATTGTTTTTCCTGCTGTTCCATTATTAACTTTTACTTCATAATATTTTGTAGTATTTTCACCTTTTGATAATTTATCAATAGTAAAATCTATATCTGTTTTATCTAATTCAATTTTGTCATCATCTTCACCAGAATCACCTTCTGTTTGTTTCATAGAACTTAATTTACCTGAATCAATAAGTACTGTATTTTCTGGTACTTTTGCTGTAATTTTTGCATTTGTCATATCTTCTGAACCAGTATTTGAAATTGTAACAGCATATCTTACTATTTCTCCCTCTTTTACTGTATCAGTTTCTTTTCCAGCAACTAATCCTTTTAATGAAACATCTAAAGTTGCTCCTTTTTCAGTACTCATCGTTACAAAGTCAGTTGTTGATTGTTTTTCTGCTGTTACATTTGTATAATAAACTTCATAACCTTGTTTAGCAGTTAAATTATAATCTAAGTCTTGAGGAATTTGTATATCATAAGATATTTTCATACTCTCTCTAACAGCTAATTTATCAACTGTTATTAAATATTTTTTAACATTTTTAGAATCAGCTATATTTTCAGTCCATCCATTATCTTTATTTGTCAAATCTTTTGTTGCACTTGCATTTTCTGAATAATATACTTTTATTCTATTAGCATCTATTCCTTCAATTGAAACTTCACCGGCTAATATATCAAAATTATTTCCTTCAACAGCATCTTTTGTTGGATATATTCCCAATATACTAACATTTGATATTTCATTTTCTTCATTATTTATTATTTCATTTTCAACAGTTGTTGTTCTTGTCCCTCTTGCCTTTTGATTTATTGGAATTGTTATTTCTTTATTTCCTTGATTGTTAATTACTTCAATACCATAATCTGAAACTTTACTTATCGTTACTAATCCAGCATATGAAACAAAATTAACTGTTTTTTGGTCTTGTACTGTTTTTTCTCCATTTGTACAATTTAATATTATTTGTTCTTGACTACTTGGTAATTTTTTGTCTAGTGTTATATCCATATTTAATATTACTATAGCACCTTCAATTGCTTTATCTTTATAATTTGTTTGCTCACCATTTAATTTTATTTCCAACACATTTCCAGCTAATAATTTTACAGATGAAATTTTTAATTCATCTTCATCAATTAATTGTGCTGATTTTACATCTACACTTTGTACTGTTGATGGTAATTGTATTCTTACTGTTGGATTTTTATATAAATCATTATTTTCATCTCTTGAGTTTAAAACAACTCTCATTTCCACATTATTTGTACTCATTGTTGAAAAATCTGTTTTACTTAATTGTAATTGAGCCTTTGTTTCAGTTTCAGCTAATCCAATTTTAGAATCAGTTTCTTCAACTTCTACTGTTTTTGTATTTTCAACAACATTGCCTGTTACTTTTGATGTTATTTCTGTTGCAGTTTTAACTATTGCTCCATCAACTTTTCCTATTGTTTTAGTTGTTGTAACTTTAATATCTCCTGTAGTTTGTGGAGCTGTTGTTTTTATTTTTATTTCTGAAACTCCAGTTTCATAATTAATCACAACATTTCCATTTTCATCAGTTTGAGAACCTGCATTTACTTTTGCAATTTCAGTATCGTTTGCAGCATTTAATATTGTTAATTCTCCATTATTTCCTAATATACTCAAAACATTTTCTTTATTAATTATTGTGCTTGCATATGTAGAATTTATATTTTTGTCATTAATTTGTTGCTCTTTTTCTGTTAGATTTATTTCATTTAAAACTCCAGCTAAATTTGAATTAATAACTGTTGTATATGTTATATCTCTTGAAATTCCAGCATATAATTTTCCTTTATAAATACTTCCTTCATTTTGAACCATTTCTGTTGTAATAATTGAATCTTTGTCTTCTTTGCTTAATTGCATTTCTGCTGAAGCATTTACCTTTGTATTTGTATTTTCATAAAGATATATTTCTGAAGTTGCACTTATTTTTTCTCCATTTATTTCTACATCTTTATCAAAAATATATGTAATTATGAATTTGTCTTCTCCATTTTTTGTCCATGTTACTTTATTATCTTCAGCTGTATTTTCTATTTGAATTGTTGTTAACCCTGTTGTTTTATCATAATTCCAATTTTCTTGCGTAAGCATTTTTCCATTTGTTGCTAAAGTTTTGTTTGAACTAACCAACACTTCTGGATATTTATCTGAAATTTTAGGAGCTTGTACTTTTACTAAAGAAGATTTTATAGGAACTAAATTATTATTTATTCCAGAATTTACCTCTACCTGTATAACTCTTTTATCTTCTCCATTATAGTTTACGACTTTATTTGTAATTATTTCTTGTGATAATTTTATACACTCTTCTGCACTATCATATGGGCTAACCATATTTATTTCTATTGTTCTTGTTGCAGAAATAGCTATATCTTTTTGTTTACTATCTCTATATGTTCCTTCTATTCCAATTTTACTTTGTTTGTTTATTAATCCTAAATCAAATTGTGAATCTGTAATTAATTGAATTCCAACTTCTATTTCTTTTGTTTCACCAGCATTAATTTGATTTAAATAAACTTTGTTTTCTTCAATTTTGCTTATTGAATTGTCAGTAAAATCAGTTTTAAATTTAAAGTTAGCATCATTTAATACAATATCTCCATTAAATAATCCTTCTTGTTTTACTGAAATTTGAAAATATAGTTTTAAATCTTCTGCATTCATTTTTGCATCAAAACTATCTACTTTTTCCCCTTTTTCATTTTTTAGATAAGCTACAAATTCAACATTTTTGTTGTTTGTACTTCTATCTGCATTAATAGTGTCAACGGCATATGACACTACATCAGCGCATAACAACATAAAATTTGCCATTGTTAATGTAGCTATTAACATTAAAACTGTTATAACTTTTAAAATTTTTTGGTTCATTGTACTACCTCCTAATTTAAACCTTTTCATTCAACTTATATAATATATTTTATATAAATATATGTCAACACCTCATTTTTATTAACTTTATAAGTCTTTACGGAAGGTCCTTATATAAAATATTACATTTTTATTAAGTTTTTATTACCATTTTGTAACATTTTTCAAAATAATTTTTTTACATAATGCTACCAATTTATATTATACAACAGAACTGCGTATTTTTCAATATTTTTTTTACTATATTTTCCTCTTTTTTTTTAGTTTTTTAGTTTACATTTGTTGTAATTCATATTTCAAATATTTTTTACCAGTAAAGGTTTCTAATTTTTTGTTATAATTCGCAGTCTTAGAAATTTTTGAGTTTAAGTTGCCACCTTAAGGATTATATATTTGATATTATATCCGTTTGATTGAAGTGAAAAATAGAAAATTTTAAA
>ENA-OOWV01002512-OOWV01002512.1-human-gut-metagenome-genome-assembly--contig:-NODE-2512-length-9960-cov-18.048763_pt1 | contig 9960 bp, 10 predicted proteins | sample MGYA00241584_ERZ501337 | MGnify/ENA primary metagenome ERZ501337 (study PRJEB25962, sample SAMEA2042744) | human gut metagenome | biome: human gut; feature: human-associated habitat; material: faeces... | reverse complement strand
ACTCATAAATCTACCCTTAATCGTGTATTGGATGATAGTTGCGGATTTTAGGTTAACATAAAATACAACCGACATATATAATTATGTATAGGCGGTGTAAACATAAAATAAAAAAGCGTGAACAGAGAAATGTTCACGCTTTTTATATAGAAGTATGTATTTTCTGATTTTACTTAGCGTATGCCACGCTTCTTGTTTCACGGATAACAGTGATCTTAACCTGTCCCGGATATGTCATCTCGTTCTGAATCTTAGTTGCTATCTCGCCAGACAGATTCTCTGTTTCCTTATCGTCCATCTTATCCGCACCGACGATTACGCGCAACTCGCGGCCAGCCTGAATTGCGTATGTCTTTGTAACGCCCGGATAACTCATAGCAATAGCCTCAAGATCATTAAGACGTTTGATATAAGCCTCAACAATTTCGCGGCGTGCGCCAGGACGGGCTCCACTGATAGCATCGCAGACCTGAACGATAGGAGCGAGCAGTGTGTTCATCTCTATTTCATCGTGGTGAGCGCCAATGGCATTAACGATATCCGGCTTCTCCTTATACTTTTCAGCAATCTTTGCACCATAAAGAGCATGCGGCAGTTCGCTCTCCTCGTCAGGCACTTTACCTATATCGTGCAACAATCCGGCACGTTTAGCCTTTTTAGGATTAAGACCAAGCTCAGAAGCCATTACAGCACAGAGGTTGGCTGTCTCACGGGCATGCTGCAAGAGGTTCTGACCATAGCTTGAACGATACTTCATCTTACCGATGATACGTATAAGTTCAGGATGCAGACCATGTATACCAAGGTCGATGGCTGTACGCTTACCTGTCTCGATAATCTCGTTGTCGAGCTGCTTCTTAACCTTAGCAACAACTTCCTCGATACGTGCCGGGTGGATACGTCCGTCAGTAACAAGCAGATGAAGAGCCAAACGGCAAACCTCACGGCGAACAGGATCGAAAGCAGAAATGACAATAGCCTCAGGAGTGTCGTCGACAACAATCTCAACACCTGTTGCTGCTTCAAGAGCTCTGATGTTACGTCCTTCACGGCCGATGATACGTCCTTTCACTTCATCGTTGTCGATATGGAACACGCTGACAGAGTTTTCTATCGCGGTTTCAGTAGCAACGCGCTGTATTGTCTGTATAACGATTTTCTTAGCCTGAGCATTGGCGTTAAGCTTAGCCTCGTCCATAATCTCGTTGATATAGCTTGCAGCATCTGTACGGGCTTCGTCTTTCAGGCTCTCAACAAGACGGTTCTTTGCCTCTTCTGCGCTGAGACCGGAAAGTTCCTCAAGCTTTGCACGCTCCTGAAGCTGCATCTTGTCGAGTTCCTCCTGCTTAATCTGCAAAAGTTTCTTTTCATTATCAACACGCTGCTGCTGCTGATCTACGTCCTGCTTTCTGCGGCCCAGTTCTTCCTGGCGCTGAAAACCGGCAGCACAGAATCAGCCCTGGGGGACTCTTTCCCCTGGCAAATAATGACTCCCGTTTTCATAGGCTTATACGATCATCCTTCCACTCCTTCCAGTTCAGACTTTTTATTAAGAAAAATCTCCTTAACCTCGAGCTTCTTCTTTTCCTTCAACACTTCAGCTTCTTTTTGAGCTGCAGAAATCATTTCATTATATTTCCCGGTAAGAACATACCTGAATATAAAATATCCGCATAGTCCACCCAAAACAAGTGCTACGACGGCAATAATAATATTTAATATCATTTGTTTATTTTAATAATGTTAATATTCTCACTTTTATTTTTTATCCGTAGCTGCACGCATGCCTGTTTCAGACACGCCAAGAGCATCTTCGATCTCATTGGTTATCTTTGTGAGAATATCGTCATAGGGTGCTGTGTCGTTGTTAGTTTTTTCAAACTCCAGATTCAGTGCGATATTAATCATCGCCATATACAAGATTTCTTTCTCGCTTTTAGTTGACCTAAAGCGTTCTGAATATGTATTTACCGTTTCTGTTATAAGCTTGGCCGCATTACGATAAAAAGGCTCTTCTTCCGGTATTATATTATAAACCGGTATCTCTGTATCATAAACGTGCAGTCTTATATTTAATTTATCTTTTCCTTCAGCCATCACTACGTCACTATTCCTCACTAAGCAGCGTGATACATTTATTAACCTCGCGTATAAGGCCTGACAGTCTGCGCTTTGCCGACTCAATGTCGCCGTCAGATATCTCCATCATTTTGGCCATCTTGAGGCTATCGTAGTCTTTCTGTGCCTGTTCCAAAGTTGATTTCAGACGCTTCATTTCCTCCTCCTGTGCATCAAGCATCGCATAAAGCTCCTCGTTTTCTTTCTTCAATTGGTTGTACTGAAGAATCAACTGCCTTACACGTGTGGTAAACAGCGTCATTATTTTATCATTGTCAGCCATCACAAAAAGTTTTGCCTACAAATTTAGCACAAATTTATCAACTTGCAAAATTTATTCATCCGATTTTACATAAATCAACAAATTATGCCATAACGAGACTGCGGAGGCAAACTCATTACGGCATATAAGCAGACTTACTATTTCGAATTATTTTTCAAGTTGTCATCATCAGCGGGACGCGGTTCCTTCTTAGCCAGCATTACGACCTGGAACACAAAATCGGTTATCCATTTTTCGCTGAAGCCCAACCGCTTATCGTAATTACGGATGGCTACCACCGTCTTCATAACGCCCATATCCTTAAAGTCGTTCTTATGGAAAATGTCAGCTACGGTCTTTTCGGTCATTCCATATATAGCCTTTTTCATGAACGAAGGCATACGAAGCTTAAACTTCATCAGATTACCCATAAGCATCATGAGATCTTGAGTAAAATTCTGGAACTGGATAAGATATGTCTGCACGTCCTGTATCTTACGGCAATTCTTACGGATGCTTTGGTCAACTTCCTTGAAGAAGTCATCTTCTGTATTATACAAGTCCTTAAGCATCTTTTTACAATGCTTTTTCTCCCCCACTCCAAGTTTGTTGTTCAATGTCGGAACGTGAAGAGTGGTTTTGAACATTCTCAGGTCAGGAAGCATCGCCAGATTAGTTATGCCGGCATTTTCAGCGATTGCAGCCTGAAGATAGACACGCACAAGTGTCATATAATCTTCCATGCCTCCAGTCTTATGTTCTTCTTTATTGCTTTTTCCAAATAATTTACTTAAAAATCCCATGTCTTTAATCAATATAATTTAAACTAACGAGCCATGAACAATATCACGGCAATTAAAATATAAATGCAAAATTACATCAAATACATCAAAAATCAAAATAAAATTTGATTATTATCAACTTTTATTATACCTTTGCAAAGCATATGCGATTATTGCAATTGATGTATAATTTTTTAAACAACATCACAAAGACCTGACAAAACAGGCATTCAACAGGTTAAGTATTATTTAATTTAACAGCAAAACAAGATGAAAGGTATTGTATTGGCCGGTGGTTCTGGCACACGTTTATATCCAATCACTAAAGGTATCAGCAAGCAATTGATACCAATTTTTGACAAGCCGATGATATATTATCCCATTTCAGTACTTATGCTTTCTGGCATAAAAGACATTCTGATAATATCAACACCACACGACCTGCCTGGATTCAAAAGACTGCTCGGAGACGGTTCCGACTATGGTGTACATTTCGAATACGCCGAACAGCCTTCGCCTGATGGACTTGCACAGGCATTTATCATCGGCGAGGAATTTATCGGCGACGACAGCGTATGCCTTGTATTAGGCGACAACATTTTTCACGGAGCAGGATTTTCTGCGATGTTGCACGCAAGTGTCGAAGAGGCAGAGAAGAACGGAAACGCAACTGTATTCGGATACTATGTCAACGATCCGGAACGTTACGGAGTGGCTGAATTTGACAAGAACGGCAACTGTCTCAGCATAGAGGAAAAGCCTGAAAATCCGAAAAGCAATTATGCCGTTGTCGGCTTATATTTCTACCCAAATAGCGTTGTTGAGATTGCAAAGAACATCAAGCCAAGCAAACGAGGCGAACTGGAAATAACATCTGTCAACCAAGAATACCTCAGACGACAGACTCTGAAAGTTCAAACACTTCAAAGAGGATTCGCATGGCTCGACACAGGTACACACGACAGTCTGAGCGAGGCGTCAACTTTCATTGAGGTTATAGAGAAACGTCAAGGTCTGAAAATTGCATGCCTTGAAGAGATTGCATTCAAACAAGGTTGGATTGACTCTGAGAAACTTAAAGAAGTTGCTCAGCCCATGTTGAAAAATGAATACGGAAAATACCTTATAAGTTTAATAGGATAACAAACAAATAAACTAGGATAAAAATAAATGAACGAATTAAAAAACAACCAAGAAGTTCAGGAATTTGCAGAAGAGCAATCTTCCTTCAACTTCCAAACCATTTACAAGGCGTTTATACTTAATTGGAAATGGTTTATTTTATCTATACTGATATGTGTTGGCATTGGTTTTCTTTACCTGCGCTACACTACACCGGTATACAACACAATAGCTAAGTTGCTGATTAAGGACGACGACAACAGCCGACGCTCTGGACGAGGAGGCCTTCAGGCACTGGAGAGTATGTCTAACCTTGGTATTATAAGCAACAACTATGGTATAGAGAATGAGCAGGAAATCCTGACATCAACCACTGTTGCCGAACAAGCTGTACGCGACTTAAAATTATACGTCAATTATTATCTAAAGGGGCATGTAAAAGACCAGCTTATATACAAAGAGCAGCCAATAAATGTTGACATGGATTTTGCCCACATGGATAAGCTGAATGCTCCGGTCAAACTAAAAATTACAAGAAAAGACAATGGCTACATTGTCAAAGGTACATATTATATCCCTGAAAACGAGGTTGCTTTTGACGGTCCTTACGAAATAGAAAAGACAATAGATGGCATACCTGCCGTAATACGTACAAAAGTCGGAATTGTCACATTGACTGCAAACGGGCGTTATAAGCTTGAAGACGGAGAATCAGAAATTGCTATATTAAATTCACCCCGTATTGCTGCATATAAATATGTCAAGAGCTTATCCGTTGAACAGACATCAAAGACGTCTTCTGTATTGAGCCTGCAGCTTCAGGATCATGACATAAGCCGCAGTATGGATTATCTGCGCCAGCTTGTGGTTTGCTATAACAGACAAGCCAACGAAGACAAGAACGAGATAGCCGTACGTACAGAAGAGTTCATCAACGAACGTCTGGCAAAAATCAATGCCGAACTTAGTTCGACAGATGGCGAACTCGAAGATTACAAGAAGCGCAACAGGCTGATGGAGCTAAAACTGGATGCCACCACGACATCGACAAACACTTCTGTATACGAGCAGAAGCTCAATGAGGCAAACACTCAGATATCTCTGATAACCAGCCTTATCAACTTTGCCAACCGTCCCGGTAACAGGCATCAGGTTTTGCCGTCAAATGTAGGACTTCAAGACGAAGCGTCAACATCGCTTATCAATGAATACAACAAGATAGCCCTCGAACGCAACAGACTGCTTCGCACGGCTTCAGAAAACAGCCCGGTGGTAATAGAGCTGACATCACAACTCGATGACATGCAGGCAAGCATACATCAGGCACTGCAGCAGGCAAAGAAGAGCCTCACAATACAACGTGACGCCATACAGATGCAGCTGGGCCAATACAGCGGTGAAGTAACCAAAGCCCCTGAACAGGAGCGTATACTGACTCAGATCGGAAGACAGCAGGAAGTAAAGTCAGGACTCTATCTTATGCTATTGCAGAAACGCGAAGAGAACTCTATCTCATTAGCAGCAACAGCAGACAAAGGAAAACTTATCGAAATGCCGCAGTACGCCGGCAAGGTTAGCCCGAAGGGCAGCATAATAATGCTTATAGCCCTCATAATGGGTATAGCCATTCCGTCTCTGATTTTATACGTAATTAATTTCTTCAGATACAGAATTGAAGGCCATGAAGATGTTGCAAGCCTTACCAAGCTGCCAATCATTGCAGACATTGTCGTAGCAAGCGAAACAGCAAAGACAAGGGCTGACATTGTCGTACACGAGAACCAGAACAACCAGATGGAGGAAATATTCCGCTCTATGCGTACGAATATTCAGTTTATGCTGAAAGAAAAGCAAAACGTAATAATGTTTACGTCTTCAACATCCGGCGAAGGAAAGACATTTACAGCAGCCAACCTGGCCGTAAGCTTTACACTTCTCGGCAAGAAAGTAATCCTCATTGGTCTTGATATCCGTAAGCCAAGATTGGCAGAAATGTTTAAGATAAACAATCACAATAACGGTATCACGCCATTGCTTACAATGACGAATCCGGAATGGAGCGACGTTAAAAAACAAATCGTACCTTCAGAGATTAACAATAACCTCGATCTTCTGATGGCAGGTCCTATTCCTCCCAACCCGGCAGAGCTTGTTTCTCGCCCTGCACTTGAACAGGTGCTCAACTTGCTCAGAGAGAACTACGACTATGTATTGGTAGACACGGCTCCGGTCGGACTGGTAACAGATACGCTGCAGATTGGCAAGCATGCCGACATCTGTATCTATATGTGCCGTGCAGACTACACTCCGAAAGCCAGCTTCGGCATGATAAACGAACTGGCTGCAGAGAACAAGTTGCCAAATCTGTGCATCGCTATCAACGGCATAGACCTTTCAGACAAGAAGTATGGCTATTATTATGGATATGGCAAATACGGCAAGTATGGCAAATACGGACATTACGGCAAGGGTAAGTCGTATGGCTCATACGGCAACTATGGTGATTATTCTAACAGCCATTACGGCAACAAAAACGACAACTCCGTAAAAAGATAACAACTGACCCAAAAGTATACGGCGACTTTCCAATCAGAAAGTTTCCGTATACTTTTAAACATTTATATTCAATTACTTATAAAGTTATTCATATTTAGCATTATTTTTTTGAAATAGAATTATGACTATTGCAGTAGACTTTGACGGCACAATTGTTGAACACAGATATCCTGAAATTGGCCAGGAGATTCCGTTTGCGACAGATACTCTTAAAATGTTGATTGCTGATCATCACAAGCTCATATTATGGTCTGTACGCGAAGGCGAACTGCTCGACGAGGCCGTACAATGGTGCAAGGACCGCGGAGTGGAATTTTATGCTGTTAATAAAGATTATCCTGAAGAACAAGGCACGTCAAACAACAACCACTACTCACGCAAGCTTAAAGCTGACATGTTTATTGACGACCGCAATATAGGAGGCCTGCCTGATTGGGGAACAATATACAGAATGATAAAAGAAAACAAGACATATAAAGACATCATGATGGAACGCCAGGGCCATGTTTCATATGATGAAAGACCAAAGAAAAAACATTGGTGGCAATTCTAATCAAAAGATATAAATAAAAGCATTGCGCAAAAAGCGTGATGCTTTTTTTAGCTCCCTATCCCGAAATTATTTAATTCGATGTAATAATACATCGGATTATCCGTAAAAAACCATTTGTTTTCAATGAAAAACCGGGCCACTTTTGATGCAAAAGTGGCCCAGTTACGACTCAAAAACAATAGGTTAATGATTTAAAACCAATACACGTCGTTTTGCTTACATATTTCATAAAATCCCACCGCAACATCAACGATTTGCAACCATAAATAGGCTCTCTACTTTCGATTTTTTGCATTCGAAATTAGCGCTGCTTATAAAAGTGCCATAATGACAGCTAAACAAAACGGGCTGTCCAAAATACAATGCAGACTATATTTTACCTATGTCGCAATATTCTTTTAATCAGCTTTTATCAGATATCCTTATAATTAAGTTGTAAGCCATATTCAGTCCAGCAAGCAAACATCAACCTATTTTCCTGAATACAAAACGGACAATCAAAAAGTTTGTCGGTATTGCAATACAATAAACAGGCACAGGCGCAAGCTCTTTGCTCACACCAAGCCAAAGGAATAGATTAAGCAGTCCGATCTGCAGGAAATAGTTGAAAAGATGAGCCCCACCAAAGCCAAAACCATTTTTAACCGACTTCTTCTTACGGAACGTAAACTTTGCCGACAACAGATAGTTTACCACAAAACTCAGAAAATATCCTATGGTATAAGCTACATTTACGTCGATTACACTTTGCAAAAGCCAATATATGCCATAATGCAGGGCCGTGGCAATAACGCCTACGATGCCAAAACGTATTATCTCAAAAAAAGTTTCACGACTTAACAGCATAATTTATAATATTCTATTCTGCAAAGGTAATGCAAAGCTGAAACAAAACCAAATATTTGAAAAACGATTAACAGCACGTGCTACATGCGGCGCAATATACGTGGAAACTGATATGCAAAAATCAGTGTACATAGTATTGCTGCAGTTGCATCAGATATTCCTTCGGCTGCATAAACGCCCATCACGCCCATATACTTAGGCAACAGCAAAGCCAAAGGTATGAGCAATATAACTTTGCGGAGCAAGGCGATAAAGACAGAAACCTTAGCCTGTCCCAGTGCTACAAACATATTCTGGCACGTGCGCTGCAGTCCAAAAATGGTCATACCGCACAAGAACACGGGCATGGCCCGGCATACCGTACTGATAAGAGCTTCGTCGGTTGTAAAGGCTGCTGCAACCAAAGACGGAAACAGAACCATGAACAGCACTAGTACGAAATTAAACGTAAACATTATTGCCAGCACAATCTTGAAGCATTCCTTTACGCGGTTTCTGTCTCCGTGGCCATAGTTGTAGCTGACAATAGGCACAAAGCCCTGCGCAAAGCCTGCAAGGGGAACGCTAACTACAAGCATGGCACTCTGCATTATGGCCAAAGCGCTGACATTAATGTCGCCGAACTTTTCAAGGCTGCTGTTAAGAACAAAACCAACGAGGCTCTCCGTACTTGCCATAATGAACGGCGACACGCCCAAAGCCAGAATGTGAGAAATCACGTTTCTGTCAGGGCGCATATACCTGAACTCCAATCTGAGTGAAGCACGCTTTGACGTTAGAAAACTTACTATCCACAACGCGCTGCATGCCTGTGATATAACAGTAGCCAAGGCCGCGCCCCTGACGCCCATGCCCATCACGAAGATAAAAATAGGGTCGAGTATTATGTTAAGAACGGCGCCTATCAGCACCGAATACATCGCTATCGCCGGACGTCCCTGAGTGTTTATAAACGTGTTAAGTCCTACCGACGTTTCAACAAACAGTGTACCTAAAAGATAAATTGAAAGATAATCTTTTGCGTAACCTACTGTATTTTCAGACGCGCCGGTAAACATCAGCAACGGCTCCATGAAGAGATATGTAAGAGTAGTGGTCAGAAACGTAAAAATAAGCAACAGGACAAAACCGTTACCCAGAGTCTGCCCTGCCCTCTTTCTGTCGCCCTGACCGAGGGCTATGGCTGCCAACGGAGCACCGCCGCCACTGACTATTGCTGAAAATGCAGAAATAAGTATTATTATGGCCCCCGTAACGCCGATGCAAGCCAGCGCGTCCGTGCCGATGCCCGGAATATGGCCGATATATATCCTGTCGACCAGATTATACAACAGATTAACAATCTGAGCTGCCACCGACGGCATAGCCATGCGCAGCACAAGAGGCAACATCCTGTCTGTACCCAAACGTTCTTCGTATGCCGTATTATTTATATTTGTCTTACCCATAAATTACCTAAAAAACTCTAACCTGTAACATTATTCATGCCGAAAATAAGATGCAGACATCAAGCAAGATTGCTGCATCGATGATTTCAAGGTGCAAAATTACACAATATTCATAAAACGGCGTATCTAAAACAAATGTTATTTCCGGCCAAGGCAGAATGATATACAATATGCGAAATCTTAGCAACAGTCAAAAGACATTTGACTACAATATATATAGCCTTAATTCCGCAACACTATAATTTAACTTTATTTATAAGTTCCTGAGCAACA
>ENA-OOWV01002509-OOWV01002509.1-human-gut-metagenome-genome-assembly--contig:-NODE-2509-length-9968-cov-8.080803_pt1 | contig 9968 bp, 7 predicted proteins | sample MGYA00241584_ERZ501337 | MGnify/ENA primary metagenome ERZ501337 (study PRJEB25962, sample SAMEA2042744) | human gut metagenome | biome: human gut; feature: human-associated habitat; material: faeces... | reverse complement strand
GTGCCAGTGCTTCGATGGTGTAGGTGATGGCAGCAGCGCCGGAAGCGGTAGCCAGAGCAGCCACGCCGCCTTCCAGAGCGGCAATGCGCTTCTCGAACACATCCTGGGTGGAGTTGGTCAGACGGCCGTAGATGTTGCCGGCGTCTGCCAGACCGAAGCGGTCCGCAGCGTGCTGGCTGTTGCGGAACACATAGGAAGTGGTCTGGTAAATGGGCACTGCGCGGGAATCGGTCGCGGGATCGGCCTGCTCCTGGCCAACGTGCAGCTGAAGGGTCTCAAATTTATAGTTAGACATTGTAGTATACCTCTCTCATTAAACTTTTAGTATAATTTCCTGATACAAAAACACCCGATACGCACTCAAGTTCCAGCGTACCGGGCAGATCATTTCCGTTTGCTTCTGTTCAACGCTCCATCGGCGTACGCATTCGTGCACAGGAGGGCATCGTACAGGTCACGGTGAATTCTTCTGCCCGTTCCCCACACATTCGCCCACAGCGGAAGTTTGCATGCAGCAGCTCGTTCCAGATCAGTTTCATCTTCGTGCCCTCCTTTCCGGCTTTTTCCCACTCCTCTACAAACCCGGGAATCTCCATTTCAATTCCCCACAAGGTTTGTGGATTTGTTGTTCGCATTATATTCCCCAATACCCAGTTTGTCAATAGGTTAATTCCATTTTTTTCAATTTTGCATCTTGTGCATGATGAACGGCCGCTGCGCGGTGCCGTGCCTTGTGCATTCCGGTCAAGAGTATCACTTTGCTTGATTTTCCGGCCCGTCCGACGGCATACACCGGCACAAATTCATGCTCTGGTCACAAAACGGCAAAATCTGCGCCTTATAATAAAACCGGAATGTCCCTTGTCAAACCGGCCAAAATCGTTTATGATACAGTCATTCGGGCCACCGCCCGGAAAGGAGCACACCATGCATACCGTTTTTCGTTTTCTCCGGCAGCTGCTGCTCACGGTGCTGCTGCTTGCCCTGCTGACCCTTGTGGCAGCGGGCGGGTACTTTGCCGTCACAGGCCACAAACTCTATGAGAGCGCCATCCAGGTCACCCCCATTGATACCCTGTACAGCAGCATTTCGTCCCGCGAAGGGTTCGTTCCCTATGCCCAGCTGCCCCAGACCTACATCAACGCCGTGATCTCGGCGGAGGATTCCCGCTTCACCCACCACAAGGGTGTGGACCCGGTGTCCATTGCCCGGGCACTGGTGACCGACCTGCGCACCGGCAGCTTTGCCGAGGGCGGCAGCACCATCACCCAGCAGCTGGCCAAGAACACCCTGTTCACTCAGGAAAAGCATCTGGCCCGCAAAGCGGCGGAGATGTTCGCCGCCCTCGCCATTGAGAAGCAGTACAACAAGGAACAGATCTTTGAAATGTACGTCAACACCATCTATTTCGGCAGCGGGCACTACGGCATCGGCGAAGCCGCGCAGGGCTACTTTGGCAAAACGCCGCTGCAGCTCACCGACGCCGAAGCCGTGATGCTGGCGGGCCTGCCCAATGCTCCATCGGCCTACTCGCCCAACAGCAGCCCGGACCTGGCCGTCAAGCGGATGCAAGTGGTGCTCAACCGGATGGTCGGGTGCAAAAAGCTGACCCGGGAGCAGGCCGACGCCCTTGCCGCTGAGGCGGTCACCTTGCAGTTTTTGCCGGCCTCCTGACACAGACCCGAACATGCTGCTGCACAACATTGGTGCAGCAGCATATTTCCCGTTGTTCCGGCACGCAAAAAGCACCGCGCAACGGGAAGTGGACCCGTTGCGCGGTGCTTTTCTACGGTATTTGGTTTGGAAAAGGAGGAATCATGTTGTCCCGGAGAAGGGATTTGCGGCGTTCCCTTCCGGTGATTCTATCTTACCAGAGAATTTCGGCAAAAGTGTTGTGCATTCGTGAATCTTTTATGAACCCTGACGTTTCTTATTCCGGTGCCTTCATGCTCTCCACCATGCTGATCTTCTTCACATGCCGCCGCATGACAAAGCAGACTGCCAGCGTGAACAGCATGGTCAGTGCCACGCTCAGCAGATAGCTGTGGGGGGCAATGGTCCGGATGAACATGAGCTGGTCCATTTCCACCGTGCGGATGATGAACTGATGCAGGGGGATGCCCAGCAGCAGGCCCACGCAAGAGCCCATGAGAGCCAGCAGGTCGATCTCCCGGAAGATGTAGCGGTACACTTCCTTATCATAGAAGCCCAGCACCTTGATGGTGGCCAGCTCCTTTTTGCGCTCGGCCAGGTTCACGCTGATCAGGTTATACAGCACCACCGCCGCCAGGGCCGCAGCACACACGATGATCAGCACCACCACCGAGTTCAGGCTCACGATGAGGTTGTCGAACATGGAGGTGGCATCCTCTGTAAAGGAGGCTCCGGTCACATAGTTGCAGGCCAGCAGGGTCTCACGCATGGTGTTGCGGTCGGCGGCACTGTCGCAGCGGGTCTGGGCGTATACCGTGTTCCAGGGGATATCCTGGGTGCCCAGCAGGGTCTGCAGCTGGGCATTGGACACATACAGCCGGGTGAACATATAGTTCTCCGTCACGCCGGTCAGGGTCATCTCCACCCGTTCTCCGTCAGGGTTCTCCACCCAGATGGAGTCTCCCGGCTCAACGCCCAGGTTCAGGGCGGTCTTTTCTGTCAGCACCACGCTGTCCTTTTCAAAGGGGATGGCCTTGTGGCCTTGCCGGGTGCGGAAGGTCACATAGCGGCTCAGCTGGCTGTCGGTCTGGGCTCCCACCACGCTGACGCCGGCACTTTCTCCGTCGGCATTGTAGATGGTCACCGACTTGCTGTACACCGCCGCCCAGTTCTCCACCTGGCCCTTCTCCAGAGCATCGGCGAGGCCCTTTTCCACCGTAAAGGCGGCAGGGTCGCTGAGGGTGACGGTCAGGTCGTTGTGGGACAGCTCTGTGGACTGCTTGGTGACGATGGGCAGCAGGGAGTCCTGGAGGCCGAAGCCAATGAGCAGCAGGGCCGTACAGCCTGCCACACCCAGCACCGTCATAAAGAACCGCTTCTTATACCGGAACAGGTTCCGGGCGGTGGTCTTTTGGGAGAAGCTCATGCGCTTCCACAGCGGGGTGATGTACTCCAGGAAGATGCGCTTGCCTGCCACGGGAGCCCGGGGCAGCAGCAGTGCTGCACTTTTTTCCTTCAGGCTGGAGCGGCAGGCACTCCAGGTGGCCAGGCCGATGACGGCGGCACTGATAGCCACGCTGGCTGCTGCCATGCCCGGGTAGAACCGCAGGGTAAAGGTGGGCAGGCTGAAGATCAGCTGATAGGCGTACCAGATGATGCTGGGGAACACCACAAAGCCCACCACCATGCCGGCCATGCTGCCCAGCACGCTGGCGGTAAGGGCATAGAACAGGTACTTGCCTGCAATGCTGGCGTTGGAGTAGCCCAGGGCCTTCAGGGTGCCCATCTGGAGGCGGTTTTCGTCCACCATACGGGTCATGGTGGTGGTGGCCACCAGGGCCGCCACCAGGAAGAAGAACACCGGGAACACCCGGGCAATGGCATCCATCCGGTCGGCGTACTGCTCAAAGGTCACAAAGCTCAGGGTGCTGTTGCGGTCCAGCACATACCACTCGCCCTTTTTGATCTTGCTCACCTGCTCCTCAGCGTCGGTGAGCTGCTGCAGGCCCTCGTCCAGCTTTTGCTGGGCATCGGCCTTTTGGGTCTCGTACTGGGCACGGGAGTCTGCCAGCTGCTGCACCCCGGCCTGATACTCCTGCCACCCGGCGTCCAACTGGGCCCGGGCTGCCTCAAACTGACTGTAGGCCGTGGCGGTGCCGGTGGTAAGCTGCAGCTGGCCTTCCAGCAGCTGCACCTTCAGCCGCCGCAAAGCGGCCTTGGCCTCCACCACCAGCTGGTCGTTGTCCAGGTTGGGGGAGGAGATGAGCCCCTGGGCGTACATCTGCTTTTTGCCTTCATCCAGCTGGGCCTGGTAGCCCTGGAGCTGGCCGTTGATGTTGTCGTAGGCAGCCTGGGCCTTGGCCAGGGCGTCCCGCAGCTCGATGTATTCCTCGTCGGCAGGCTCCGCCTCGTCCAGCGCTTTCTGGGCGTTGTCCAGGGCGGTCTGGGCGTAGGTCAGCAGCGGGTCGGCTACCTTTTTCAGGTTCACCAGCAGCTGGATCTGCTGCAGTTGTTCCTCAAATTCCAGCACCTGTTCCTCGCCGTCCACCAGCTGGTCGGCACCGTTCTGCATGGTGTCGGGCAGGGCTTCCTTCTGCTTGGCCAGTTCCGTTTCGCCTGCGTCCAGCTGGGCCTTGGCGTCATCCAGCTGCTTCTGGGCATCGTCCAGCTGCTGTTCCGCCTCGGCAAATTTCTGCTCGGCCTCGGCCTTCTGGTCGTCGTAGGTCTGACGGGCCTCCGCCAGCTTCTGGTTGGCGGTGTCGATAAGCTGTTCCCGACGCTGCACACACTGGGCGGCGCTGATCTGCTCCAGGCGGTCCGCCACCTGGTCCACCGTCTCCTGGTATTCCTGGGAATAATTATCGTACCGGCCGGCATTTTCCGCTTTGATATAACAGGCAGTGTAGTAATCCGCCGTCAGTTCCCCGTCCAGCACATAGGCGATGTAGTTCAGCTGACCGTTGCCCACGGTGCTGCTCTCTTTGTCGGTGGAAATGTGCTGCGGGTCCTGCACCAGCCCCACCACCGTATATTCCTTGTGTTTTGTCCCCTCCGTATCTTCCGGAAGGGTCAGCACGGTGCCCTCGGTGATTTCGGCCTGGTAGCCCATGACATGGACCACGCACTCGTTGGCGGCCTGGGGCATCCGGCCGGAGCGCAGCACCAGACGGTTCATGTTGGCATCGGTGTCTGCCGCCGGGTCCTGCTGGAGGGCCTGCAGCTGCACCACGATGCGCTCCTCCTGGCCCTGCCAATTGGCCTCCAGGTCCAGGGTCTTTACCGGCATCACAGCCTCCACCCCGGGGGTGGCGGCAATGGCGGCAATGTCCTGGTCTGAAAGGCCCAGAGTGGACAGCACCCGAAGGTCAAACACATTTTGCTGCACATAATATTTTTGGGCTGCGCTCCGCATACTGGGGGCAATGCTCATAAGGCCTGTCAGCATCATGACTCCCAGGGCCACGATGCCAAACAGCGACACCATGCGGCTGGCGTTGCCCTTCATCTCCCGGAGGATATTTTTGCGATAACTTTTTTGCACTGCACTCACCACTCAATTTCTTCCACTGGCACCGGGTGCTCGTTGACCTTGTTGGACACGATCTGCCCACTGCGTACCTGAATGACACGGTCGGCCATGGCGGTCAGGGCCGTGTTATGGGTGATCACGATGACGGTGCGTCCGGTCTTGCGGCAGGTCTCCTGCAAAAGCCCCAGCACCTGTTTGCCGGTCTTGTAGTCCAGGGCACCGGTGGGCTCGTCGCACAGCAGGAGCTTGGGGTTTTTGGCCAGGGCCCGGGCAATGGACACCCGCTGCTGCTCGCCGCCGGACAGCTGGGCCGGGAAGTTGTTCAGCCGCTCCCCCAGGCCCACACTGGTCAGGGTCTGGGCCGGGTCCAGAGGGTCCCGGCAGATCTCGCTGGCCAGCTCCACATTTTCCAACGCCGTCAGGTTCTGCACCAGGTTGTAGAACTGGAACACAAAGCCCACGTCGTACCGACGGTAGGTGGTAAGAGCCTTTTCCGAAAAGCGGCTCACATCCCGGCCGTCCAGCCAGACATGGCCCTCATCGCAGCTGTCCATACCGCCCAGGATGTTCAGCAAGGTGGTCTTGCCGGCACCGGAGGGGCCTACGATGATGCAGAACTCCCCCTTGTCCACATAAAAGTTCATGTGGTCGGCGGCGGCGATCTTCACACTTCCGGTCTGGTAATATTTGCAGACGTCCTCAAACTCCACAAAATGATCCATGGCGTTTTCTCCTTTGCAACCATGTAATTTTATCCACTTTAACTATAGCACAACCCGGCAAAGGTTGCACCCTCTGCCGGGCAAATTTTCAAAAACTTAACAGAAAAACTCCCACTGCAGCAGTAGCAGTGGGAGCTTTTGGATGCTTATGGAATTTCAGGGGGCTGGGGCTTAGCGGCCGATCAGCAGATCCCGGCGGCCCCGGCCATTGACGCTGAGGCGGACGGTGCTGCCGCACTGGTGCAGTTTGACCTTGGCGTCGGCATCATAGCCCTCCGTCAGCAGGCTCAGGTTCAGGGTGGTGGAGGTCTTTTCGGTCTTGAACTCCAGGGTGTTGATGCCGTTGTTCATCATGGTGGTCAGGTCCTCCATGGTGCAGCGGAAGGTCGCCACGCTGGCAGGCACATCCAGGGTCAGCACCGTGCCGTTCTGCCGGGCAGTGTACAGCACCTGGCGGCCAAACAGGCCCTTGACGCTGTAATTCAGCTTCAGGGTGTCGCTCTCAGCACCGTCGGCACCAATGAGCATGATGTTGCCCTGGATGGCAGGGCCTGCCGGGGCACCGTAGCCACCGTAGGTGGGGTCCTTTTCGCCAATGGCCACGTCGGCAGCAAATGCGCCTACGCTGAGCATGGCAACGGCACAGGTAGCCACCGCAGCGGCAGCCAGGGTACGGGCAACTTTATGATTCTGCAGTTTCATAAGAAAATCCTCCTGTTTTTGCAGCCGGGGTCCGGCTGTGTTTTTCATGTTCTTGCAACCATGGTTTTTTGCGGCAAGGCTCTGAACCAGAACCGCCGCATCTGTCTTGTAAACGGATGCGGCGGCTGGATTATTGCAGGGAATGCAAAAAATTATTCAGTTTTTTCTTCTCCGTTCAGAATGGCCATAAATTCCTCCCCGGTGATGGTCTCCTTTTCGTAGAGGAACTTGGCCAGCTGGTCCAGCTTGTCCCGGTTCTCGGTAAGGATCTGCAGAGCCTTGGCGTGCTGGGCCTTTACCAGCTCCACCACCTTCTGGTCGATCTCCCGCTGGGTCTGGGCAGAGCAGGCCAGGGAGGTGTCCCCTCCCAGGTACTGGTTGTTCACCGTTTCCAGGGCCACCATGTCAAAGTCCTGGCTCATGCCGTACCGGGTGATCATGGCCCGGGCCAGCTTGGTGGCCTGCTCGATGTCGTTGGAGGCTCCGGTGGTAACAGAGTGGAACACCAGCTCCTCGGCGGCACGGCCTCCGGTAAAGGTGGCGATCTTGTTTTCCAGCTCCGTCTGGTTCATCAGATAGTGGTTGCCCTCGTCCACCTGCATGGTATAGCCCAGGGCACCCGACGTGCGGGGGATGATGGTGATCTTTTGCACCGGAGCCGAGTGGGACTGCTTGGCTGCCACCAGGGCGTGGCCGATCTCGTGGTAGGCCACGATGCACTTTTCCTGATCCGTCAGGATGGAGTTCTTTTTTTGGTAGCCTGCAATGACCACCTCGATGCTCTCCTCCAGGTCTGCCTGGGTCACGCTCTTGCGCCCGGCCCGTACCGCCCGCAGAGCGGCCTCGTTGACGATGTTGGCCAGCTCGGCACCGGAGGCACCGGAGGCCATGCGGGCCACAGTGTTAAAGTCCACACCCGGGGCGATCTTTACCTTTTTGGCGTGGACCTTCAGGATCTCCTCCCGGCCCTTCAGGTCCGGCAGCTCCACCGGCACCCGGCGGTCAAAGCGGCCGGGACGGGTCAGAGCCGGATCCAGGGAATCCGGGCGGTTGGTGGCTGCCAGGATGATGACCCCGGTGTTGCCCTCAAAGCCGTCCATCTCCGTCAGCAGCTGGTTCAGGGTCTGCTCCCGCTCGTCGTTGCCCCCCAGATTGCCGCTGTTGCGCTTCTGGCCAATGGCGTCGATCTCGTCGATAAACACGATGCAGGGGGCCTTTTCCTTGGCCTGTTTGAACAGATCCCGGACCTTGGAGGCACCCATGCCCACAAACATCTCCACAAACTCGGAGCCGGAGATGGAAAAGAAGGGCACGTTGGACTCACCTGCCACGGCCTTGGCCAGCATGGTCTTGCCGGTGCCCGGAGGGCCCACCAGCAGGATGCCTTTGGGCATGGAGGCACCGATCTCCTCGTACTGCTTGGGGTCATGGAGGTAGTTGACGATCTCCTGCAGGTTCTCCTTGGCCTCGTCCTCTCCGGCCACATCTGCAAAGCGGATGCCATGGGTGGATTGCACATAGACCTTGGCGTTGGACTTGCCTGCGCCGCCAAACATCATGGCACCGGGGCCGCCGCCTGCCTTTTCCATGAGCTTTTTGTTCATCTGGTTGCCGATGAAGCTGAACAGCAGGATGGGCAGGGCAAACCAGATCAAAAAGCTCAGCACCGGGGAGCCCTGCTCCACGATCTCGCTGGAGAACTGGGCCCCGGCGTCGTAAAGACGCTGGGTCAGGCCCGGGTCGTTCATCAGGCCGGTCTTGTAGATCTGCTTTTCTTCTTTATCGGTGAACACGATCTGGTTGGACTGGATGTCCACCTTGCCGATCTGTTTTTCTGCGGTCATGGACATAAAGGTGCCATAGTCCACCTCTTTGACCTGACGTTCGGTGAGCCAGGGCACAAAAACAAGGTTGAGCACCAGCAGCACCAGCAGCACGATGGCGTAGTAGATGGCCAAGGGCTTTTTGGAAGGTTTGACTTCCTTCATAGGGTTTTTCCTCCTTCATATCGGTATCTGAGTGTGTCTGCATCTCATTGATCATAGTATAGCACTGCCAAAAACAGCTTAACAAGCAGCTTGAGGGCTTGTTTCCAAAAACTTAGCAGTTTTTTAACAAACGTACTTCGTAAATTCCGGCAAATTCTGACCATGGATTTGTGAATTTGTTTCATCCTGCCGATGAGCCATTCTTCTTGACAGGTTCTGGAAACCATGCTAAACTTATCTCACTTTGAAAAAAGCACAAATGCGTTGACGGGGATAAAACGATTTTCTTCTGCGTGCAGAGAGCCGCCGGGTGGTGCAAGGCGGGTGCAGAGGGTCTCGGTTACTGGCCCCTGAGCGGCAGAGCCGAACGATGCAGTAGGTTCTGACGGACGCCCACCGTTACAAGGGCAGCGATTCGCCGCAAAGGGCCGATCGTGCAAAGTGGCTGCATCCACAAAAGGTGCAGCAAAGAGAGTGGTACCACGGGTGCCCTGTGATAAAACTTACAGGCTCTCGTCTCTCAAGGTTTTCGCCTTGAAAGACGGGAGCCTTTTCTTGTACAAAAAGTGTAAGAAGCATCAGGAGGACAAAACGATGATGGACGCTACCAAGTACGCTCCGGGTTACTACCCGGTACCCGCCGGCTATGACAGCTGGGTCAAGAAGGATCACATTGAAAAGGCCCCTGCCTGGTGCAGCGTGGACCTGCGCGACGGCAACCAGGCGCTGATCGTGCCCATGAGCCTTGCAGAAAAGCTGGAGTTCTTCCAGATGCTGGTGAAGATCGGCTTCAAGGAGATTGAGGTGGGCTTCCCTGCTGCCAGCGAGACCGAGTACGAGTTCCTGCGCACCCTGATCGAGAAGAACATGATCCCGGAGGACGTGACCGTGCAGGTGCTGACCCAGTGCCGCGACCACATCATCCGCCGCACCTTCGAGGCCGTCAAGGGTGCGCCCCGTGCGGTGATCCACTTCTACAACTCCACCTCCGTGGCCCAGCGTGAGCAGGTGTTCCACAAGAGCAAGGAAGAGATCAAGAAGATCGCCACCGACGGCGCCAAGCTGGTCAAGCAGCTCAGCCAGGAGTACGAGGGCAACTTCCTGTTCGAGTACAGCCCGGAGAGCTTCACCGGCACCGAAGTGGACTACGCCGTGGATGTGTGCAACGCCGTGCTGGACATTATGCAGCCCACCCCGGACCGGCCCATGATCATCAACCTGCCGGTCACCGTGGAAATGAGCATGCCCCATGTGTATGCCAACCAGATCGAGTACTGCGACAAGCACCTGAAGTACCGTGACAGCGTCATCATCTCCACCCACCCCCACAACGACCGCGGCACCGGCGTGGCCTGCGCCGAGCTGGCCGTGCTG
>ENA-OOWV01002506-OOWV01002506.1-human-gut-metagenome-genome-assembly--contig:-NODE-2506-length-9975-cov-2.609577_pt1 | contig 9975 bp, 8 predicted proteins | sample MGYA00241584_ERZ501337 | MGnify/ENA primary metagenome ERZ501337 (study PRJEB25962, sample SAMEA2042744) | human gut metagenome | biome: human gut; feature: human-associated habitat; material: faeces... | reverse complement strand
GGCGGGGCTGCGGGCCTTTTGGCAGGCATTGCCGCAGCACAGAGCGGCGCCCAAACCGTAATTTTAGAAAAAATGCGCCGCCCCGGCAAAAAAATACTTATTACCGGCAAGGGGCGCTGCAATATTACCAATAACTGCGATTTGCAGGAAATTATTAAAAACATACCCGGCAACGGCCGCTTTTTAAACAGTGCGCTGCGCCGTTTTACCAATCAAGATATTGTGCAGCTTCTGGAGGATAACGGCCTGCCTACCAAGGTTGAACGCGGCGGCAGGGTGTTTCCTGTAAGCGATAAAGCTGCTGACGTTGTTGACACTCTTGTTAAAATTTATAAAAACTATGGCGGCAGGCTGCTTACAGACTGCAAAGTAAAAAGCATTACGGCAGAATTCGGCAAAATAACCGGCGCTGTAACTGCCGACGGGCAGAAATTTGCGGCCGATGCCGTTATTCTGGCGGCAGGCGGGTCATCTTACCCTGGCACCGGCAGCGACGGCAGCGGCGTGAAACTTGCCAAAGCATTGGGGCACACCATTGTACCGCTGGCACCAAGCCTGGTTCCGCTTGAAAGCGATTCGCCCTACATTGCAGGCCTGCAGGGTTTAAGCCTGCGCAATATAGAAGGCACCGTTTATGCGGATGGCAAAAAAATCGGCTCTGAATTCGGTGAAATGCTCTTTACGCATTTCGGCGTATCGGGCCCGATAATACTTTCGCTCAGTAAATGCGTGGCGGAAGCATTTGCAAAAGGCGCGCAGGAGGTTGAACTTGCCATTGATTTAAAGCCTGCGCTTGATAAAGACAAGCTGGACGCGCGTTTGCAGCGCGATTTTACGCAGTACAGCCGCAAGCAAATGCCCAACGGCATGAAGGATTTGCTGCCGCAGAGGCTTATTGCGCCGGTGCTTGACCAGGCGTTTATTGATGAAGAAAAATTTGTCAACCAGCTTTCGCGCGCAGAACGCCGCCGCCTTGTGGATGTATTGAAAGCATTTACGGTGCCCATTACCGGCACAAGGCCGATAGCGGAAGCCATTGTAACGGCAGGCGGTGTAAGCCTGAAGGAAATAGACCCTAAAACAATGGAATCCAAATTAATAAAAGGGCTGTTTTTTGCAGGCGAAGTAATGGATATCGACGGTTATACGGGCGGCTACAATTTGCAGGCGGCGTTTTCCACTGGTTATGCCGCAGGCACCTTTGCCGCACAAATATAAAAACAGGTGGGGATAAAATGAATGCACAAAAACCGGTAATTGCCATAGACGGCCCGGCCGGTGCCGGAAAAAGCACCATAGCCAAACTGGTCGCAGGCAAACTTGGTTACATTTATATTGATACCGGGGCCATGTACCGCTCCGTAGCGTGGAAGTTTCTGCAAACGGGCAAACCGTTCAGCCCGGAGCTTGTAGAAAAACTGGCGCAGGAAATGGTAATTACTTTTAAGCCCGAAGCAAACGCCAACCGCGTTTTTGTTGACGGTACGGAAGTTACGGAAGCCATCCGTTCTCCGGAGGTAACGGCCGTTGTTTCCAAAGTATCCGCCGTTGGCGGAGTGCGCGAAGAAATGGTGAACCAGCAGCGCCGTATGGGTGAAGCCGGCGGCGTTGTTATGGACGGGCGCGACATTGGCACCGTGGTATTTCCTCATGCACAGGTAAAAATATTTTTAACGGCCAGCGTTAAGGAACGCGCTATGCGCCGCTATAAAGAAATGCTTGCCAAAGGCGAAAAGGTTGATTTGGCAGAACTTGAAAAACAAATCGCTTTCCGCGACAAACAGGACAGCGAACGCGAAATTGCTCCGCTTAAACAGGCTGACGACGCCGAATTTCTTGATACTTCCGATATGACGATAGACGAAGTGGCAGAGCATATTTTAAAAGCAGTACAGGAGAAATAAGATGCTGTATTCATTTTTGGATGTTGTACTGGGAATTTTGTTTAAAATTTTTCTGCGGCTTGAAGTACACGGCGCGGAAAATATTCCCAAAACAGGCCCGCTTGTTATAGCAAGCAACCATTTAAGCCTGCTCGACCCGCCGGTTATTGGCGTTGCGGCACCGCGTAAGGTACATTTTATGGCCAAGCGCGAACTTTTTGTGCCGGTGCTCGGCTACATTTATAAAACGCTGGGCGCGTTTCCCGTTAACCGCGGCGGTGCGGACAGGGCGGCAATCAAGCACGGCATTGAAATTCTGCAAAGCGGCGAGGTGCTGGCGATATTCCCGGAAGGGACTCGCAGTAAAACCGGGCAGCTTGGCAAACTTGAGCCTGGCGCACTGATGATGGCAGGCAAAACAAATGCCGTTATTGTGCCGACGGCAGTAAGCGGCACCGATATCAAGCGCTGCGGCAGGCTGTGGCCTAAAGTTGTTGTAAAATTCGGCACGCCGGTGCCTTTTCCGCCGGTTGGTTTAAATAAAGAAGTTTTGCAGGATTTGACAGATAAATTAACGGCAGACATAAAAGCTCTGCAGGGAGTGAAGTAACATGCAGGTGTTTGTGGCAGAGCCTTGCGGCTTTTGCTATGGAGTTAAGCGCGCTGTGGATATGGCGCGCGGCGAATGCGGCAAAGAAACGCACGCGGCAACATTGGGGCCGCTTATACATAATCCGCAGCTTACGGCGGAGCTGGCAGCAGGCGGAGTAAGCTGCTGTGACAGCCTTGACAGTTTTAAAAATGGTGATACGGTTATTTTCCGTTCGCACGGAGTAGGTCCTGAAATTTACGCAGAAGCGGAAGCAAAAGGCCTGAATATTATTGATGCAACCTGCCCGCATGTGCGTGCTGCACAGTTAAAAGCAAAAAAACTTGCCGATGACGGATATTTTGTTATAATTATCGGAGAAAAAAATCATCCTGAAGTAAAAAGTATCTCGGCATGGGCAGGAAAAAATGCTATAATAGTAGAATATAATAAAGATATTGCCGGTATACCCGTTGCAGATAAATATGGAGTTACGATTCAGACTACTTTTGAGCTGGCAAAATTTGAAGAACTGCTTGCCGGAATTCAAAAAGAAAGGCCGGGAGAGTACAAAATAGAAAAAACTATCTGTACGGCTACAAGCGAGCGTCAGAACGCCGCGGGGGAACTTGCGGGAAAAGTTGATGCATTTATTGTTATCGGCGGTAAAAACAGCGCCAACACAAGGCATTTATATGATATTGTGTCTGCACGCTGTAAAATTGCATACCACATCGAAACGGCTGCGGAATTAAAACCGGAAATGTTTCGTGGTTGCACCAAAATTGGCATAACGGCCGGTGCTTCGACGCCGGACCGATTAATCAAGGAGGCTTTATTTGTAATGGAAAACATGGAAAACATGGAATCTTTTGAAAGTATGCTGGAGCAGAGTTGGGAAAACAACGATATTTATCCCGGCAAAATCGTGAAGGCTACTGTTATTCAAAAAGATAAGGATGAAGTTTATGTAGACTTTGGCTATATGAAAGAAGGCGCCATCGCTTACAGCGAATGGGCTGCCGGAGATCCTGAAGAAGTAGCAAAAACAATTAATGTAGGCGACGAAGTTGAAGCTAAGGTTATTCCCGGCACTTCCAAAGATGATTTTGTACGCCTTTCCAAAATCCGTGCTGAGCAGGACGCAGCATGGAAAAACGTTCCCGAACTTGCTGAAGGCGAAAAACGCCCGGCAACCGTTAAAGTTCTGCGCGTAATTAAAAACCGCCAGAAAAACATTGTAGGCCTTGCCGTTGCAGTTGAAGGCGTTGAAGGCTTTATGCCCGCATCCCACGTTGAACTGAAACGCGTTGAGGACTTCACTCCGTATATCGGCCAGGAACTGGAAGCAGAAATTATCGAAGTTGACACTGCTAAAAAACGCCTGGTAGTTTCCCGCCGCGATTTGCTGCGCGCTGAACGCGAAGCAAAAGCACAGGCATGGCGCGAAGCTAAAGCTGCCAGAGCTGCAGAACGCGCAGCAGCACGCGAAGCTGCCGAAGAAGAAGCATACAACAGCGTTGAAGAAGGCCAGGTTGTACCGGGCAAAGTTCTGCGCATTGCTGATTTCGGCCTGTTTGTTGAAGTAGGCAAAGGCCTTGTTGGTCTTGTTCACAATACCGAACTTTCCTGGGACCGCAATGTAAAAGCAAGCGATTTCGAACCCGAAACCGAAGTTACCGTTCTCATTAAGAAAATTGACCGCGAAAACAAACGCGTTGCACTCAGCATTAAAGCTACTCAGGAAGATCCATGGGTAACCGAAGCAAACGCACTTCCGGAAGGCGCTATCGTTAAAGGCATTGTAACCCGTTTCCTGCCTTTCGGCGCTATTGTTAAAGTAACCGACAGGGTAGAAGGCCTTGTACACGTATCCGAAATTGCCGATACCCGCGTTGAAAAACCGGAAGACGTTCTTGAAGCAGGCCAGGAAGTTGTTGTTAAAGTTATCAAAAAAGATATGGAACACAAAAAAATCGGCCTGAGCATTGCCAAAGCTGCCAAAGAAAAAGAAAAAGCAGAATACAGTGCTTACCTTAACAACAAACCAGAACTGACTCTTGACCTTTCCGAACAGCTTGAAACTTTAAAATAATTTTACGGTGGTAATTAATGTCGCGTGAACAGAGGAAACTTGACCATATCAAATATGCGCTGAAGCTTGGTGACGGACCGCTTACCAACGGTTTGGAGAATGTACATTTTGTACATAACTGCCTGCCGGAGCTTAACCCGCAGGATATAGTCCTTTCCTCACAGTTCGGCGGCATTTTCTTTTTATCTCCGTTTTTAATCAACGCCGTTACAGGCGGGGCAGACGCCGTTATGGAAATTAACAGACGGCTTGCGCGTGCGGCAAAAAAAGCGGGTGCGGCAATAGCGGTAGGCTCGCAGTATGGTTCTGTTAAAAATAAAACCAACTACCAAAGCTACGAGGTTGTACGCGAGGAATACCCGGACGGCATTGTTTTTGCCAATACCAGCGCGCTGGCTAAGCCGGAAGAAGCGCTGGAGGCTGTACGCATGCTTGACGCCGATGCCTTGCAGATACATTTAAACCCCGCACAGGAACTGATTATGCCCGAAGGCGACAGGGATTTTAAAGGCCTGTTTGCCAATATGCAGCGCATACTTGATAAATGCCCTGTGCCCGTAATAGTTAAGGAAACTGGCTGCGGCATGGCGGCGCGGCAGGTTAAGCAGCTTTTAAAAGCGGGCTTTACCTGTTTTGATGTCGGCGGCGCAGGCGGTACAAATTTTCCGGCTATTGAGGCGGAACGCTACGGCGGCACGGCGCTTTTAAACGGCTGGGGGCTTGATACGGCCCAATCGCTTTTGGAAGCGGGCGGAGTATGCGGCAGCGAAGGCTATATTGCAGCCTGCGGCGGCATACGCAGCGGTTTGGACGCGGCAAAGGCACTGGCGCTTGGCGCGGATATAGCCGGCATGGCCGGCAATGTACTGGAAGCGGCTGTAAACAAAGGCGAGGACGCGGCGGCAGAAATAATTTTGCAGGCAGAAGAAGAACTGCGCATGCTGATGCTGTTAACTGGTTCTTCCGATATCAAAAGCCTGAGGGCAAAGCCGCTGTATTTTACAGGCAGACTGCTTGATTTTATGCAGTGCCGCGGTTGGGAGCCTGCGGAAGTTGCCCGTTCAAGAAGATAAAAAATAAAACGGTATAACATTTTGTTATACCGTTTTCTGTATTATAATTTTATTTAAGATACTTTTCTTAAAATTTAGATGTAGTTGCAGCATTTAGGTCCGTAAATTTTGCTCATTGTTCAATCGCAAAATTTTCGCAGCTTCGCTGGCACAATTATTGCCATCGTTATCACCCGGCACTAATTGGCACTCAGCCAATAAAAAAGAAGCCAAATACCAAGGTATCAGGCTTCTTTTATAATCCGTAACAATCAGATAGCGCGGTTAACTTTACCGGAACGCAAGCAACGGGTGCAAACGTTAATACGTTTTACAGAACCGTTTACAACGGCTCTTACTTGCTGAATGTTCGGTTTCCAAGCGCGTTTAGAATGTCTATTGGAATGGCTGACGTTACAACCAGCTTGAATACCTTTGCCGCAAACTTCGCAAATGGATGCCATGAGTCCCACCTCCTTAACGTAATTCCAGCATCAGTTACAAATTTAACAGAAGTATCATACCATAGAATGAAATTAAAAGCAAGTTATTTTTAGATTGGCAGTGTGATTTTATGTGGTGGCAGGAGCCAATTACAAAATTAAAGGGTATCGGGCCTAAAAAAGCGGCAGATTTTGCCAATTTAAACATTTTTACCATTGGCGATTTGCTGAACCGTTATCCCCGTACTTATGTAGACCAGAGCAAAGTTAAAACAATAGCGGAGCTTACAACAGACGGAGAAAAGCAGTTGTTTTGCGCTGAGGTTTACCGCGTGGCGGACAGAATATCGGCAAGGCGCATGCGTTATACGCTGGTAACGCTTAAAGACGCTACCGGCTTTGCGGAGCTGTATATGTTCGCGCATCAGCGTTTTCAGACGCGCAATTTTAAGCCGGGTACGCAGCTTTTGGTGGACGGCAAGGTGCAGCCTGGGCGCGGCGCAAAAATGGTAACGGATGCTTACGTGCAGATTTTAAAAGACGGCGAAAGCGCTTCTGCACCCGGTATTTTGCCGGTATATGCTTTAAGCGGCGCTCTGACGCAGCAGAATGTGCGTACAGCCGTTAAAACGGCTCTGGCCATGGCAGAAGACTACCTGCCGGAATCGCTGCCGCAGGAAATAATTGACGCCAAAAAATTGCCTCCGCGTTTTGAAGCCGTTAAAAACATTCATTTTCCCGTAAGTTTTGCGGAACTTGCCCGGGCACGCAGCCGTTTTATTTTTGAAGAACTGTTTTTATTGCAGTGCGGGCTTTTGTATTACCGCAGCAGGGTAAAAAGCACGCGCAGCGGCATAAAAATGGCGCCTGACGGCACGCTTTTGCAAAAAGTGCTGGCGCAGCTGCCTTTTAAACTTACGGAAGCGCAGCAAAAAGCTTGGCAGGATATAAGCCTTGACATGCAGGATAAAAAGCCCATGCACAGGCTTTTGCAGGGCGACGTCGGCAGCGGCAAAACCGTTGTATCAGCACTGGCGCTTGCCAAAGCTGCGGAAAACGGGTATCAGGCCTGCATTATGGTGCCGACGGAAATTCTGGCCCAGCAGCATTACGAAACTTTGCAGGCATTTCTGGAGCCTGCCGGTATCAGCTGCGGGCTGTTAACCAGCAGCGTTAAAGGCGTGCGCCGCCGCGAACTTTTGGAAAACCTTGCGGCAGGCAATTTGCAGGTGCTTGTCGGCACGCATGCTTTAATACAGGATGACGTTATCTTTGATAAACTCGCGCTCGTTGTTACGGATGAACAGCACCGCTTCGGCGTTGAGCAGCGCGCCAAACTGGCAAATAAATCGGCTTATGAGCCGGATGTTCTGGTTATGACGGCAACGCCGATACCGCGCACGCTGGCGCTTACGGTGTACGGTGATTTGGATGTTTCCGTAATGAAGGGCATGCCGCCGGGAAGAAAGAGCATAAAAACGCTGTGCTACACCGGTGACAAGCGGCGCGAGGTTTACGCAGGCATGGTGCGGCAGATTAACGCCGGGCATCAGGCATATATCGTCTGTGCGGTTATAGACCCGGGTGAAATGCCGGGCGTGCGCGCGGCAGCGGAAGTTTACGAAGAATTGCAGCGCACTTTTTTAAAGGATATACCCTGTGCACTGCTGCATGGCAAAATGAAGCCTGCCGAAAAAGAAGCGGTGATGGAAGATTTTGCCGCCGGTAAAATAAAAGCGCTTATCAGCACCACGGTTATAGAAGTTGGCGTTAACGTGCCAAATGCCACGCTGATGATTATTGAAAACGCCGACCGTTTCGGCCTTGCCCAGCTGCACCAGCTGCGCGGACGCGTAGGGCGCGGCAAGGCGCAGTCTTTCTGTGTGCTGCTTACTGATTCGGACAGCCCGGAAACACTGGCGCGCCTTAACGTGCTGCATACATCTAACGACGGTTTTTACCTTGCCGAGCAGGATTTAAAACTGCGCGGTGCGGGCCAGCTTTTTGGCCTGCGGCAGCATGGCTTGCCTGATTTATATATTGCTGATATACTTCAAGATACAGATGTTTTGATAGAAGCGCGCGCCCTTGCCAAAAAAACGCTGGCAGACGCAGGACAGACGGCAGAAATTACCAAAGTTCTGGACGCGCAGTTTGACGAACGTTTTAAACGTATATTCAATTCGTAACGGAGGCCCCAATGCCGGAAGAAAAATGGTATCAAAACCCGGAAAAAGCATCACAGGCGGCTGCGGTAATTATTTTAGCCCTGGCCGCTGTGTTAACGTGGCTGTTTGCCGGTGAAGAAGTAAAAAAAATGTTTGCCCTTGCCGTCAGCGGCGATGTGGAAGCGCTGGCAGCGTATTTCCGTTCTTTTGGGGCGTGGGCAATGCTTATCAGCTTCCTGCTTGATGTATTAATCAATGCGGGCAGTATTTTCCCGTCCATCTTTATTTCTACCGCCAATGGGCTTATTTTCGGTTTGCCGCTGGGCATTTTAATTTCGTGGCTGGCAGAAACAACGGGCGTTGTTATCAGCTTCTGGCTGATGCGTTATCTGTTCCGCGGCGCCGCCGAGAAAATGATTGCCAAAAGCCCGATGCTGATGAAAATTGATGACCTGAGCGGGCGCAAAGGGCTGCAATGGATGGCGGCTGCAAGAATGCTGCCGTATTTTCCGTCCGGAATTTTAACGGCCATAGGCGCTGTAAGCAAAATTTCCACGCGCGATTACATTATTGCCAACCTTATAGGCAAATTTCCTTCAACGGCGCTGGAGGTTGTTATAGGGCACGATATTGTTAATTTTCAGCAGCACAGCGAGCGCCTGGCCGTGCTGGTAACGGTGGCAATACTTATTTTTGCCGCTTACAAATATTACTACAAAAAATAATTGTTTTCTTTTAGCATTCTGTTGTGTTTTCTTTGGCTGTAAGGTATAATTAAACCAGCAGTTATTTTAAAGAAGATTCAAAAGGAGGCAGCTATGAGCAAACACCAATTTACGGATATCCGCGTTGCCATCGAGCCGGATAATCCTTCCATCCAGCGTCTGGAGTTTAAGTGCATTAAATGCGGAAACTGCAAAACCGTCTGCACCGATTATATCGGCGTATGCGGAACTTATGACCTTAAGGCAACGGGTGATAAGCCTATCTGTATTAACTGCGGGCAGTGCGCCAATGTTTGCCCGGCAGACAGCATTACCGAAAAAATAGAAGCATATCAGGTAATGGCAGAAATCCGTGATGAGGATAAAATTGTTATTTTCAGCACTTCGCCTTCCGTGCGTATTGCTTTGGGCGAAGAATTCGGCATGCCCGACGGCAGCTTTGTTGAAGGCAAAATGGTTGCGCTTTTGCGCAGGCTTGGCGCTGATTATGTGCTTGATACCAATTTTGCCGCCGATATGACGATTGTGGAAGAAGCAAGCGAGCTTTTACAGCGCATTACCGAAGGCAATAAGCCGCTGCCGCAGTTTACCAGCTGCTGCCCGGCGTGGGTTAAATTTGCAGAAACCTATTATCCCGAAATGCTGCCGCATATTTCCAGTGCCAAAAGCCCTATCGGCATGCAGGGGCCAACCATTAAAACATATTTTGCCAAAAAAATGGGCATTGACCCGCGCAAAATTGTCAACGTGGCAGTTACGCCCTGCACCGCCAAAAAGTTTGAAATCCGCCGCGGCGAGATGAATGCGGCCGGGCGTTACCTTGGCATTGAAGATATGCGCGATATGGACTACGTTATTACTACGCGCGAACTGGCAATGCTTGCCAAAGACGAAGGCATTGATTTTGCCGCGCTGGAGGATTCTGCCTATGATGATTTAATGGGGCAGGCGAGCGGCGCAGGTGTTATTTTCGGCACTGGCTCTTTGGTGCTGTTGGTTGTGCCGTTCTGTTGCTGATAA
>ENA-OOWV01002502-OOWV01002502.1-human-gut-metagenome-genome-assembly--contig:-NODE-2502-length-9983-cov-1.885878_pt1 | contig 9983 bp, 9 predicted proteins | sample MGYA00241584_ERZ501337 | MGnify/ENA primary metagenome ERZ501337 (study PRJEB25962, sample SAMEA2042744) | human gut metagenome | biome: human gut; feature: human-associated habitat; material: faeces... | reverse complement strand
AATGAATTAGTTGAAAATTTGAAAACAAGATATCCTGAAATAAAGGCAATTGTAAAAAATATTAATATGAAAAATACAAATGTAATATTAGGACAAGAAAATATAAATTTATATGGAAATGGATATATAGAAGATATTTTAGGTGAATATAAATTTAAAATATCGCCATTATCATTTTATCAAGTAAATCCTGTACAAGCAGAAAAATTATATAATTTAGGTGTTAGTATGGCTGAAATTACGAAAAATGATGTTGTATTTGATTTATATTGTGGAATAGGAACAATTTCTTTATTTATGTCTAAATTTGCAAAAAAAGTATATGGAATTGAGATTGTCGAAGAAGCGGTAAAAATGGCTAAAGAAAATGCTCAGAATAATAATGTATCAAATACAGAATTTTTTGCAGGTGATGTTGAAATTGTACTTGATGACTTGATTAATAATAAAGGACTTAAGGCTGATGTTGTTATGTTTGATCCACCTCGTAAAGGGTTAGATAAAAAGAGTATAGATAATATTTTGAATATTAGACCAAAAAAGATAGTTTATATTAGTTGTAATCCTGCTACTTTGATAAGGGATTTAGCTGATTTTGAGAATGAGTATGATATCAAAACAATAATACCAGTTGATATGTTTCCTTTTACATCACATGTTGAATGTGTTGCAACATTACAATTAAAATAATAAATACAAATAAGAAACACAGATTGATAGTGTTTCTTATTTTATAGAATATCATAAAAATTTTTAAAAATATATCCTTTATCTTTTAAATATTTAATAGAATCCTTTAAAACAATAGAAGAATTACTAACATCTTTAGTATCATGCATTAAAATAACAAGAATATCTTTGTTTTGGGAGGATTTTATTAAATTATTCAACAATTGTGAAGAAGAATACTTTTTTACTGAATCATTATTTAAACAATTCCAATCAATATAGTTAAAATCAATATTTTGAAGAAGTTTTACTGATTCTTTCTTTTTTGCTTTATTTGAAGGAGACATAAAACCGTTTGGGAATCTAAAAATATGTGAACAGTAATTTGGAACTCCAATTGCATTTCCAATAGCTAGATCAGTCTTTTTTACTTCATTTAAAAAATTATCAGAGCTTTTATATAACAAATTATTATTATGAGAATACCCATGATTAGCAATATAGTGACCTTCATCATATGCTCTTTTAGTTATTTCTGGATGTGAATCAACACATTTTCCGATTACAAAAAAAGATGCTTTTACATTTTCTTCTTTTAAAATATCTAGAATTTTAGGAGTTACTGAAATATTAGGACCGTCATCAAAAGTTAAAAATGCAATTTTTTCATTAGGATATAATTCAATAAGTTTTTTATATAAATTGTTTGAGTCATTTTGGATATCAGAAATAGTATTTGATGTTTTGAAAATAGAAAAATATATACCAAAAGATAACAAGATAAATGTAAAAAATATTAGCATTAAAATTATTTTTTTATTGATAAAGTATACTTTCATAAAATCACCTTATTAATAATATGTATCAAAAACAGATTTATTAAAAATATTGTTAAATTTATAAAACTATGATAATATATTTGTATTATAGGAGAAAGAAAATGCAAATACCTGATTTTTTAATAAAAAAAATAAATAATGAATATAATGAAGAAATATGTAAAAAAATTAAAAATGGGCTTGTTTCAAAAAAGCCAGTTACTTTTAGAATAAATACATTAAAAACAGATAAAGAAAAAGTTATAAAAGAATTGAAAGAATCTAATATTGAATTTGAAGAAGTTAAATGGAATAATGATGCAATAATTATAAAAAATGTATTAGAAGAAGATATAAGAAAATTAAAGATATATGAAAATGGAGAAATTTATTTACAAAGTTTATCATCAATGATTCCACCAGTTATACTTGAGCCAAAGGAAAAAGAAAATATATTAGATATGGCTGCTGCACCAGGAGGAAAAACAACACAAATATCTGCAATTTCAAGTGGAAAATCTTATATAACTGCATGTGAAAAAAATAAGATTAGATGTGATAGATTGAAATATAATCTTCAAAAACAAGGTGTTGGAAATGTTAATGTAATGCAAGAAGATGCAAGAAAATTAAGTGATTTTTTCTCATTTGACAAAATATTATTAGATGCACCATGTAGTGGAAGCGGTACTGAAAGTGTATTTAATCAGAAATTTACAGAAGAATTAATACAAAGGTCTGCTAAAACTCAAGAAGAATTATTAACAAAAGCTTTAAAAATATTGAAAAAAGATGGTGAAATGGTATATTCTACTTGTTCAATTTTAAAAGAAGAAAATGAAAAAGTTCTAAATAAAGTTTTAAAAAAATTTAATGCAAAAATTGTTCCTATAGAAAAAATAGAAGGAATCGAATATTTGCCAGTTGAAATTGAAGGAACATTATGTATTTCACCAACAGAGTTATATGAAGGCTTTTTTGTTGCTAAAATAAGAAAATAAATATTTGATTTATAAAGAAAGGAAAAGATATTATGATGATACTAGTATTGAGATTAATGTGTGGTGGATTTTGGATGATTTCATATAGTATTGCTATTTATAAAGGAATAAAAGAAAAAAGTTATGCAATGCCATTTTTCTCATTGTGTTTAAATATTTCTTGGGAGATGCTTTATTTTAAGAAAGTCATAAATGGAGGCGATGGTGGACTAATATGGATAATTATTGATAGCATATGGCTTATTTTAGATGCTGGAATTTTAATTACATATTTCTTATATGGAAAAAAATATTATCCAGATAAATTAAAAAAATATTTTTGGGGATTTAGTATTTTTCAATTAATTATAGCAATGCTAATTATGAATGAGTTCTATACAACTTATCCATTTCATGCTAAAATAAATGCAGGCTTCGTTATAAATATTGTAATGTCTATGCTATTTATAGATATGTTAGTAAAGAGAAATGGAAAAGAGGGACAATCAATAATATTGGCAATTACGAAATTTATTGGAACATTAGCGGCAACAACATTAAGTGGATTTTACTTTGGAGCAATAAGTCGAATTTCACTTGTTTTAGGTGGAATATCTGCTATTTTGGATATTATGTATATTTATTTACTGATAATATGGGATAAAAAAGAAGAGGGTAAAAAGTAAAAATTTTGCTCTTTTTTTGTGTTATATTTTTTATAAAAAATTAGCGAAAAAAGCTATAAAAAAAGTGTTAAAAAAACGCTAAATTTGTTGAAAAAAATCGTGTATTATGATATAAAATATATAGAGAGAAAAGATAGAAAAAAAGTACAAATGGGGGAAATATAAAAATGCGAAAAAGTAATATTATAATAAAAAAAGTAAGAAATTTAATGATACTAAGTATGGCTGTAATAGTTATTATTAGTGTCTATTTTAATATTTTAAATTCTAGAGCAAAAGAAACCACTGATATTGTAGCTAATGTAACTGATGAAACAGGAGAAGTTGATAGTCAGAAAGTTACTTTGGTTGCAACTGGAAATAAGAATGGTAATTATGAAATTTCTTTGCCTGAAACTATAAGCAATGTTCATGTTTCTAATTATAAAACTTTAAATGGTGATAAGAGTGCAAATGATAAAATTGTTCTTTCACAGGATGAGGTTGAAAATAAAGAGATTAATTTGGAAGTGAATTATGATAAAAAGAATGTGACTTCGACAAAAACTAATGAAGAGATGACTTTGTATAAACAAAATCTTGAATATGATGATAAAGGAATTTATGTAGAAGGGTATATGCCATTATTGGCACAAATAAATGTAATTCAAAATGAAAATGATATTTCTTTGGAGATATTGTATACAGTTGTTGAAAGTAATAATATGTCAACAAAAGAGATATATGTTCCAAGTGAATATGAACAAACATTAAAAATAACATTAAATAAAAAAAAGTATGGAGTAGAACAAAGTTTAATAAGTTCTACAGATGCAGAATATATAGTAGTAGAGCAAAGTGATTCAAAATTAGTAATAAATAATATATCATCAAATACAATAGATATAACAAATGAAGAAGTTCCAACAATTATTTCAAGTCAATATAATGGAGAAGATAACAAATATTATTTCGCTGGAGGACCAATAGCAAACTCACAAATAGAAAGTATAAAATTTGTTACAAATCCAAAAGAAGTACTTGGAACAAAATGGGATGCGTCAGAGAATGGAGATAATAGTGTAATAGCTGGATATATAGATAGTAATGGAAATGAATTATATGAAATATATGTAGCATCAAATTCAGATAAAACAACAAAAGTATATACACCAGAAGATGCAAGTTATATGTTTTATGAATGTAGCAATTTAACAACAATAGATATTCAAAATTTAGGGACAAGTAAAACAACAAACATGAACAGCATGTTTGCAATGTGTACAAATATTACAACATTGGAATTACAAAATTTTGATACAAGTAATGTAGAAGATATGGAAAATATGTTTTTTGGATGTGAAAATCTTGAAACATTAGATATAAGTAATTTTATTACAGCAAAAGTAACAAATATGAGTTATATGTTTTATAATTGTAGAGTTTTAACAAGTCTAGATGTAAGTAAATTTGATACAAGTCAAGTAACAGATATGAGTTCTATGTTTGCTTATTGTAGAAAATTAAGTAAAATATATGTAAGTGAATATAATGAAACAACTGGTAAGGGATGGACGACAAAAAAAGTAACAGTTTCTGATAAGATGTTTACTGGAACAACAAAATTAGTTGGTGGAAATGGAACAGTATACAATTCTAGTAATGTAGATGCAACATATGCAAGAATAGACAAAGAAGGAGAAACAGGATATTTAACACTTAAGACAATAAAAACATATGGGATAAAATTAAAATTAACAGCAAATTCACATTTAACAACATCAAATGAAACACCTATGTTATTTTCTGTTGTTCGGAACAAAAAATGGCGAAAAAATATATGATAATATTATTACAGTAGATGTAGATTCAGTAGGAACATATTTAAAAGATATTTCTTCAATTGGAGAAAGTGGAACAGAAGTTACAGTAACAGCACTATATATAGGAAACAATAAATTAAATTGTGACTCTGCACAAAGTATTATAATTGATGGTTCAGAACAAACAATTGAATATAGTATTGATTATACTGGTTATGTATACTCAAATTCATATTTAGAAATAGAAAAAAGTGTAAAATAAATAATTTTAAATAATAGTGTAAAGGAAAAAATAAAATGAAAAACAAAAAAATTATATTAATATTTCTAATAGTATTAGCGATATTATTTGGAATTGCAAATATTGTATATGCATATTTTACCACATATGTAACTGCAAATGGACGGTTTTGTAATATCATTATCAAGTCCAACTGTAAATATATATAATGAAAATGAAAACGTTAAATTTATGGTAGATAATAGTATAAATTATGAAACTTTTGTTAGAATTAAAATTATAGAACCAGAAGGTGTTGATATAATAAAACAAGACAGTGATGATTGGTATTGGAATGAAGATTATTTTTATTATAAAAATATAGTTATTCCAGGAGAAAATATACAATTACCATCAATTGATGTAACAACTGAGAAAGCAAGTGGAGAAAAGTATATCTTAAGATTTATTGCAGAAGCAATTGAAACATCATATGACGAAAAAGGAAATAAATATGCAGACTGGAATAAAAAAATAAATATTCTTGAAGGAGAATGATTATGAAGAAAAAAAAGAAAATAATAATTATTTTAATTTTAATTGTATTAATAATTTCCTTTTTACTATATAAAGTAGGTAATAGTGCTTATAGAAGTATAAATGGAATAAAAAAAGCATCTTTAATTTACATGAGTGCAATAGGTGTAAGTTTATTGGAAAATGGTGAAATAATTAATTCAAGAGATTATTACTCAGATGGAACTTGGAGTGGAAATGATGAAGGAAAATTATTTAAAAATTTGTTAGGAGAAAATGATATATATTTAATTGGAAAAACATATAATGAAGAAATTTGTGCAAAAAATACAGGAAGAATTGATGAGTATGTAAGAATAATTATTACTAAGTCTTGGCAAGATACTGAAGGAAAAAGGGCAACAAATATATCACCTGATTTTATTGAATTGAATTTTTTAGAAAATACAAATTGGGTTATATCAGAAAATCAAAGTACTCGAGAAAGAGTGGTTGCATATTATAAAAAAATCTTAGAAACTGGAGAAAGTACAGATAATATTATAAATGGAATAAGATTAAATGAAGAAGTAAAAAATGAATATAATATCACAAATAATGATGGAAATATTGAAATAACAAAAATATATGATGGATATTCGTTTGAAGTGTCAGTAGAAATAGATGCTGTTCAAACACATAATGCTGTAGATGCAATAAAATCAGCATGGGGAGTAGATGTAACAATAAATGATAATGGCGAAATAATAGAGGTTCAATGATATATGTAATTTTAATAAAATACAAATGAAAATATAATATATCTAAGAGAAAATTTATAGTAATATAGTATTAATAGAAATAGAAAAATTTTGAAAAAGATATTAATAGATAGAGAAGTTGCTTTTGAATTAAGAGATAAAATTTTAGAACCAGCAATTTCTCTATTTTTATTACAACTATTTTTAAATAAGATTTTAAACATCATAATTTTACAAAAAAATTAGCAAAAACACTTGACAAGTGCTAAAAAATGTTATAATATAATATACGAAATTAGCAAACGATATAAAAGAGTGCTAAGAAAATGCAATTTCCTATAAAGAAAAGAGGAGGAAAGAAATTGCTAGAAGAAAGAAAAAAAAGAGTATTACAAGCAATTGTAGAAGAATACATAAAAACTGCTGAGCCAGTAAGTTCAGGAGCAATAATGAACTTAGAAGGATTAGAATATAGTAGTGCCACAATAAGAAATGAAATGGCAGAACTAGAAAAAATGGGATATATAGAAAAAACCCATACATCATCAGGAAGAGTGCCATCAGCAAAAGGATATAGATATTATGTTGACGAACTATTAGAAGATAATAAAATAACAGTTGATGAAATAGATTATATAAGTAAAAAACTAGAAACAAAAGTAAATGAATTAGAAGAAATAACACAAATAGCATCAAGCACAATATCAGAAATAACACATTACACAACAGTAACAATTGGACCAAATACAGATGTACAAAAAATAGAAAATATAAAATTTGTACTATTAAGCCCAAGAATGATGATGGCAGTAATATTAACAGATAATGGATTAGTGAAAGAAACAATAATAAAATTTGATGAAGACATTTCAGAAAAGCAAGTAGGAACACTAAGTTATATGTTTAATAACAAATTAAAAGGTGAGCCAATATCAAAAATAGATAGACCACTAGAAAAATATTTAGTAGATGAAATGAAATATAGTGTAAACTTAATAAAACCAATTATTGAACAAATGAAAAAAGTAGTAGAAGAAGAAAAAGTACATTTAGAAGGAGCAAAACAACTATTTGAATTACCAGAATTTAATAGTTTGGAAGTTGCAAAAAACTTTGTAAACATATTAGACGAAAAAGAACTTATGGCAGATATGTTAAATACAGGAATAACAAAAGACATAAATGTATATATAGGAGAAGAAAACGAAAAAGACGAACTAAAAGATTTCAGTATAGTAACATTTAAGCATAGAATAGGAAATAAAGATTTGGGAACAATTGGTATAATAGGACCAAAAAGAATGGACTATGCAAAAGTAATATCTGTTATGAAATATATTAGTAAAAAATTAAATGATAACAATAACTCAAATGAATAAAAGAAAGAAGGTTAAAATATGAAAGACGAAGAAAAAGTAGAAAAAAAAGATACAATCCAAAATGAAACAGAAAATAAAAAAGAACAAAAAGAAGAAAAAAAAGATTGTATAATAGATCCAAAACAACATGAACTAGACGAATTAAATGATAGATATAAAAGAGTACTTGCAGAATTTGAAAACTACAAAAAAAGAAGCAGTAAAGAAAGAGAAACATTATATAATTCAATATTAGGAGATGTTGTTGGAGCATTCTTACCAGTAGTAGACAACTTAGAAAATGCATTAAAAGCAGAAACAAAAGATTCTGAATACAAAAAAGGAATAGAATTAGTATTAAAACAATTTAAAGATATACTAAAATCAAAAGGTGTTGAAGAAATAGCAGGTGTTGGTGAAACATTTGACCCAAGTCAACATGAAGCAGTAAGCAGTATTCAAGACCCAGAAAAAGGTGTACAAGAAATTGTTCAAGAATACAGAAAAGGCTACAAAATAGGCTCAAAAGTTATAAGACACTCAATGGTAGTTGTAGCAAACTAAAAAAAGTTATTAATTTTAAAAATATAAATTGGGGGCTTATGCCCAAAGGAAGGAAGTAATTATTATGGGAAAAATCATAGGAATAGATTTAGGAACAACAAATTCATGTGTAGCTGTAATGGAAGGAGGAGAACCAGTAGTAATACCAAATGCAGAAGGAAGTAGAACAACACCATCTGTAGTTGCATTCTCAAAAAGTGGAGAAAGATTAGTAGGACAAATTGCAAAACGTCAAGCTGTTACAAACCCAGAAAATACAGTTATATCAATAAAAAGAAAAATGGGAACAAACGAAAAAGTTGATATAGATGGAGAAAAATTCTCTCCACAAGAAATATCTGCAATGATATTACAAAAATTAAAAGCAGATGCTGAAAACTATTTAGGACAAAAAATAACACAAGCTGTTATAACAGTTCCAGCATATTTTAGTGATAGTCAAAGACAAGCAACAAAAGATGCAGGAAAAATTGCAGGACTTGAAGTTTTAAGAATTATAAACGAACCAACAGCTGCAGCACTTGCATATGGAATGGATAAAGAACAAGATCAAAAAATAATGATATATGACTTAGGTGGAGGAACATTTGATGTATCAATACTAGATATTGGTGATGGTGTATTTGAAGTATTATCAACAAACGGAAATACACATTTAGGTGGAGATGACTTCGACCAAAAAATTATAGATTACCTAGTAGCAGAATTCAAGAAAGATCAAGGAATTGATTTATCAACAGATAAAGCTGCAATGCAAAGATTAAAAGAAGCTGCTGAAAAAGCTAAAATTGAATTATCAGGTGTACAACAAACACAAATTAACTTACCATTCATAACAGCAGATGCTACAGGACCAAAACACTTAGATGTAACATTAACAAGAGCTAAATTTGAAGAATTAATTCATGATTTAGTAGAAGCAACAGCTGGACCAGTTAACCAAGCATTAAAAGATGCAGGACTAACAGCAAATGATATTCATAAAGTATTATTAGTTGGTGGATCTACAAGAGTTCCAGCAGTTCAAGAAGTTGTTAAGAGAATAACAGGTAAAGAACCTGATAAAGGAATAAACCCAGATGAATGTGTTGCTATTGGTGCATCAATTCAAGGTGGTGTATTATCAGGAGATGTAAAAGACTTAGTATTATTAGATGTAACACCATTATCTCTTTCTATTGAAACTATGGGAGGAGTATCAACAAGACTTATTGGAAGGAATTCAACTATACCAACAAAATACAGTCAAATATTTACAACGGCAGCAAATTTCCAAACAAGTGTTGATATAAAAGTATTACAAGGAGAAAGAAGATTTGCAAAAGATAATAAATTAATCGGGGAGTTTAAATTAAAAGGTATAAAAAGAGCGATGAGGGGTTTTCCTCAAATTGAGGTTACATTTGAAATAGATGCAAATGGAATACTAAATGTTTCAGCAAAAGATCTTAAAAATGGAAACAGCCAAAGCATAACTATAACAGCAAGTTCAAATTTATCTGAAGAAGATATACAAAGGGCTATTAGAGATGCAAAATCTTATGAATGTGAAGATGACAAGAAAAAAGAATATATAGATATTTTAAATGATGCAGAATCTCTTATGTAT
>ENA-OOWV01002496-OOWV01002496.1-human-gut-metagenome-genome-assembly--contig:-NODE-2496-length-10014-cov-29.311176_pt1 | contig 10014 bp, 13 predicted proteins | sample MGYA00241584_ERZ501337 | MGnify/ENA primary metagenome ERZ501337 (study PRJEB25962, sample SAMEA2042744) | human gut metagenome | biome: human gut; feature: human-associated habitat; material: faeces... | reverse complement strand
CTTCACTTCACATTATATAACAATTGTGAACTTAATTATATTATACAAAGTATTCGATTATTTTCCAATTATAAAATGGTTTCATTAATTCTAAGTAAAGTTCCTTATTTTATATTAACTCAATGAATCTATTTCTAATAGTGGCTCTAGTTACATAAGTATCCTTAGTAGCTACATTCACTAGCATATCTTTAATTCGGTCATTCTTTTTATTTTTCTTACTTAGTTGTAGAAATTTAAACCAAGCCAAATAATTATTGATATATTTTGTGGATACACCATTAAAAGTCATTAACCATCTCTTAAAGCTACTGTGAAGAGCATTTATATGCTGTAAATGATAAACACTATCTATCATTGATTTTCCCCTAGGAACTTGCTTTAACTCTATATTCAACTTATCCTTTATTGCCATATATGATTTATGTGAATCTACGCAAAAAGTAGCATCTTCACATATTTTATTGTCAAAGAAGTTAATTATTTGATTTGTTGTAATTCTGCCATTACAAACAGCACTCATAAGGATATTTCCTTTTCTATCAATTGCTGTCTCTATGCAAATCTGCTCTTTTGATATTCCTCTTTTCTTCTTATCATTTTTACCTTTACCTCTTTTTCTAGGATTTCTAGGCATTACAAATGTAGTACTTTTAGAATGATTCCCTTTAAAAGACTCCTTAATAAAGCATTCATCTACTTCAACTATACCTTCAACTTTATCATTTTTTAATGATAAATTGATTACATCAAGTATCCTATGACGCATGTAAAAAGACGTTTTAACACCTACTCCTACTTCTTCAGCACATTTTCTTATAGAAAGTCCTAATATCATTAATTCGCAGTATTTTATCCATTTATCTAACCCTAATTTTGTATTAGAGAATGGGGACATAGTAAACTCATCAAAACTTGTACGACAACGTTTACATATATATCTTTGTCTTCCATTAGATTTCCCATTTTTATTTACATCTTTACATTGACATTTTGGGCACTCGTATCCTTTAGAAAATCTACTTTCTTTAACATTATCTCTAATTTCAGAAGAATTAAATAAAGTACTTAATACTTCTTGTGCTACTGAAATTAACTCTGTAAGTTCATTCTTTTTTAAATCTTTTATCATAGCTTTTATATCTATTTTTGACATAATATTAGGTATCCTTTCTGTAAATTAGTTGAAATATAGTCTATACCTATATTATAGCCTATTTTAGATATAATTAATCACAAAGTTAGCTAACATAGCCAAAAAATAAAAGATATTTGAAAAATATTTAAAAAATATTAAAATAATACTGAAAAGGGGTGATTTTATGAAAAAAAAGTTTAAAAAAATAATTTGTTTAATGGCAATTTTATGCTCAGTTATAATTCCTGCAAATGTATGGGCTACAGAGATTCAGCCAAAAGCTCCAGTATGTCCGGCACATGATTCAGGACATATATATAATAACAGTGTATATGTTACAACAACGTCAACAACAGATAGACATACACATACACTTTCTGATGGGGCATTAGTTAGCTGTACTAGAGTATCTACTTATGATGTATATAGAAAGCAATGTAGCTGTGGATACTATACACCTAGTTCAACATACAGAGTTTTAGTAAATCAGACACATTCTTTAAATTAGAAAAATAAAAGATACTCTTCAAGAGTATCTTTTATTTTTCTAATTTTTGATAAATATATTGAGAGTTTGTTTGCGTATTAGTTTCATACAATATATTATTAGATAATTCACAATCACTTTCGCTTATAGACCAAGTTACGTCTTGCTCGGGAGATTTTAATGTTGCTATGGAATTAGCTATAGTTATTTCACCACCATAAGTGAAGTTACTTATATTGCCAGATTCATCAATGATTTGTTTTAAGGTATAAACTCCATCTATATTGTTAGATGGAGTTTGAGCATATGTTAAAACAGAAAATAAAAATACGCAAGACATTAAAATAGTAGTAAATATTTTGGTAAATTTAGATTTCATTTATAAAACCACCTCCTTTTTAGTAAAGTATAACACAATATGAAATAATTTACAGTTAATATGTGTTAATTATTTCGCTGGAATTAACAATATTTACAATAATGAATATAATAGAGAAACTAAAAGAGTTAGAGTTTTAGAATGTTTCCATGGTGAGTTTTTCTAAGCACTGTAACCTCACTCAAGATAGTGGTTGTAGCAGTTAAATATGCACACAAAGTTTGTTTCTTGTTGCAAACAAAGTGTTATATTGTGTGCGTTATTACAAAGGCTAGTGCAATCAAGGTGGAGATTTTTTAAAATTTTCGTTGGCTGCTAAATGTTTACTGTGAAGCAGATCCGATTTGGCCGACATAAGAAAATTAAAAAAAATACTACCTTGATGGAATGAAGGACTTCACACTTGGAAACGAAAGTGCTTCACCAAAAGGAAGCGACTTTCTGCCAACGGCGAGTGTGGGTTTGGGCAAAGCCCAATAAAGGACTTTGTCCTTTCAGCTCCATGCAATGGCACGTCTCTTGTTCACAAGAGTATAACGTGCTATACTCTTGATATGAAATATCTTAAAGAGTATCATTGAACGGAGGTTGAAATTGACTATGGAATTTGCTTGGAATACTGAAAAAAATAAAATAAGTGATGTAAAAGGTAAGGAAATGGAGCAAGAACGAAAGGGGAAAATTTCAAACGCAGAGATTGATTTAGATAAGACACATTTAAATTATGATTTGGTTCAAAGTAACAAGAACTTATACCAGAGGGTAAAGGATAGAGTTGATGAAGTAAGAGATGTATCTCGTATTCAGAAAAACTCGGTTGTTGATTATTCCAATATCATAACTGTTCCAAAGGAGCAGTTCAAGGAATGGGGATTAGAGAAATCTAAGAAGTATATGGAGGAGGTATATAACTACTTTTGTAATGAGTTTGGAAAGGAAAATGTAGTATCAGCTAAGGTTCATCTTGATGAAACTACTCCACATATGCACCTTCATTTTGTTCCAGTAAATAAAGATAATGGGAAGTTACAAGCTAGAATTGTAATGAATAAAGCAAGAATTAATAAGATACATACAGAAGCTCCAGAGTATTTAAGACAAAGAGGATTTGAGGTAGTAAGAGGATTAGGAAAAACAGAAAAAAGCCTTTCTATTCATCAATTTAAGGCAGAAAAGATAAAGGAAGAGATAAATGCTTTAGAAAGTAGATTGAAGGCATTAGAAGGATTAAATGATAAGTTATCCGTTATAAATAACATAAAAGTTAAAGAGATATTAGGAAATGTTAATATGCCTAAGAGTGATTACAATAAGCTAGTTAATAGTTATAAAGGGCTGATTAAAGAATTAGAGCAAAAGGAAAATATTATTTATGAATTAACTAATAAGTTAGCTGATAAGGATAGTCTTGAAAAAGAAAATAAAGAGTTAAAGGATACTAGAATTAAAGCTCATTGGTTACAAGATATAGTAATGGATAAAAATCCAGAATTGATTTTAGAAGCTAAGAATACTTATGAAAAAACATTAAAAAGAGAGAAAAAAGTAAGTAATAAAGAATCATTTAGATGTATAGAACCAGAATTATAGAAAAGGAAGTCAATATTCCGTTAGGATCATTGGCTTCCTTTTCCTAATATATTAGAAATAAACGTGAACTTTTTAGATAAATTTGCTTTAAAAAAAGATTGAATGATTTAAATAAATTCGTTATAATATCATATATAACAAAAAATAAAAGAAAAAGGAGTTAATACAATGAGTGATATAGCACTTTCAAGAGAAAATGAGAGATTGAAAATATATAATGAAAATTATAGAAATCAAATAAAAAATTTAGAAGAAGCTCATGAAAATGAAATTCAAGAATTAAAAAGTGAATATGAAAAAAAGATAGAAGAGCTTGAAAACATAATTAAGAAGCAAAAAAGCATAATTAATTTACAGACTAGAAAAAGAGAAATAACAGATGAAGAAGTACAAGAAATAAAAGACCTTAGAGCTTCTGGATTAAGCTACAGTAAAATTGCTAAAAAAACAGAATGGAGTACATTTACTATAAGTAGAGTATTAAATGGAGCATACGATAAATAATATATTGTTATATATCTATAAATAAAAGATTAAAAGATTTTTTGAACCTTGATGTCAATACTATTTTTTACATTGTTTAATGTTTGGAGTTAAAGTAAAATAGTATTAGTTTATTTTTACAAAGGAGGTGAAAAAGTGGGAATTGCTAAAAAGATAAGGCATAATAAAATTGCTGAAATGCTGAAAAGCACATCATCAGTAGAAGTAGGACAAACTACCCAAGAGATGTATTCATACATCAACATGGTTCATGGAAATTCAGATAGTGGATTTATAAGCATATTCCATAAGGAAAGTAAAAGCCGTTGGGGAGTAGCTAGTGATAATTGGCTTGAGTTAACTAAGTTAGTTAACAAGAAAGACATATATGCAAGTGTAAATAGCTTTTATAGCCCAATAGGTTGCATTAGCAGTAAGACAAAGAAGTTAAATGCAATATTTATAGATTTGGATTATTACAACATAGAGCAGTTAAAAGGGCTAAATGCAGAAGAAGTAATTCAAGTGCTAAGAAAAGAAGTTGATTATCCAGAACCAAGTATTTATATAGATAGTGGCAACGGATTATATTTAATGTGGCTACTTAACAATACATATGCTACTACAAGCAGTAGAGCGTATTGGAAAAAGATAGAGGAAACATTAATAAAGTTGTTTGAACCATATGGAGCTGACACAAAAGTAAAAGACCATGCTAGGGTTTTAAGGATACCAGGAACTATAAATAGTAAAACTGGAAGAATGGCAAGAGTAATACTACCTGGAATATTTGATGATGATATTATAAGCTACTCGGAAAGCCCCCCAAGATTTGAGCTTAGGGAAATAGCAGAATATTTCTGGGGAGATAAAAAAGAAGCCAGTAAATATGAGCCTAAGAAAAAGCCTAAAATAAATAATTTAAAGAGCATAAAGACATTATTAACCTTAAATTATAATAGAGCATTAGACCTAGCTAAGTTAGTAGAGCTTAGAGGGGATTTAGAAGGCTCAAGGGAATATATATTATTCTTATATAGGCTACATCTGTTATATGCCAATATAAAGCCACAGGAAGCGTTAGAATTGACTTTAGAGCTAAATAGTAAACTTACATCACCATTAAGTGATAAAGAGGTTATAGGAGCTACTAAGAGTGCTGAAACTAATGCAGAAGTATTAAATAGGCTGAAAAGCAATTATAGAGAGGAATATGGCTCATTAAATACTTATCTAAGTAATAATGGAGCGTATATCTATAAAACAAGCACAATAATAAAAGATTTAAAGATACTTATTCCAGAGCAAAATGAAATGCTAGTAATTATCGGTTCAGAAGTTAAGAAACAAAGGAAAGATACTAGAAATAAAGAGTATTATGAAAATAATAAAGATATTATAAATGAGAATAAAAGAAATAAGTATAAAGAGAAGTTAAAAGAAAGTGGTAAGAAATCAAGAGATGAACAGAATGCTGAAATTAGGGCAAAAATAAAAAGCCTTCGAGCAAAAGGCTTTTTGGTAAAAGAAATTGCAAAACAGTTAAATCTCACATCACGAACCGTTTCACAACATATCAAGTATTTAAAAGAAGAGCTATAGCTCTTCTTTTTTTTCAATTCATAAAGTTATTATAAAGCATAAGGAATAGTAATTCAAGAAATATATGATTGTAAAAAAAATACAAAAATGTAAAAAAACTAGATGAAGTTTTTTCGTAAGCCTTTATATTATATATGGTTTTTACTCCGTAGGATTTTTTTTCTTACTGGACACTAAAAGGGGTCACTTTTTTTTAAAGTCCTTATATTATATATGGTTTTTACTCCGTAGGATTTCTGCTTCTTAGAGGATTTGGGGGTAACATATTGAATACTATATGTAGTAGGTGGGGAACCAAAATATAAGTTAGGGGAACCAACATGTTGTATGAGGGGAACAAATAATTATGGGAGGGGAACAGTGGCTACTAAGAAAGAAGAGATAAAAATTAGGCTTACTAAAGAACAAAAAGAGCTAATTAAAAGAGTAGCTGATAAGCAAGGATTAACTATGAGTGAATTTATATTAAATAAAATAGAGCCATTGGCTAAAAGTATAGAATGTAATTTAGATAATAAAAAAATGATAGAGGAACGAATAAATAATACAGAGCAGAAGCTCCAAGAGATTAAAGTTAATATGGAAAAGCGTAAGACAAGATAAAAAATTATAGTGTTATAATTGTGTTATGGGGGTGTTAGAGTGGAATTTGACGAGATTTTAAAATTAGCCAGTTATGTGAATTTAGAATTACAGAAAGGAAGTTCTGTAAGTAGAATTGAAAGAGAGCATAATGTTGGCAAGGGAACTTTTAGGAAAAGGCTTTTGAGAAACGGGTATTCTTATGATAAGGAGAAAAATCAATTTGTGTTGCGAGATAACACGAAGGTAACACAAATGATTGAAAATCAAGTAAATAAGCCTAAACAAAGTGTGTTAAATGATAACACTAATATAACACAATTTACTGATGAAGAAATAAAAATACTTAAATCTATAATTAAAAATTATAAAGGTTTAGAAGTTGAAGGACGGAAACTTGAAGGGGAAATTGTAACTAGGTCATTTAGGAGTTACAAAAGTGTTATGGATATGTTTGTTTTGTATTGCAAAGAAAATAAATTATCCCAGAAGGACGCTTTTGCAGAAGCATTATTAAATTTTATGGATAAAAATAAATAATAGGAGCAAGTTTTATGGAAAAAGAAATATTAGAATTATTAAAGAAAATGGATAATAGACTTTTAAACCTTGAAGAAGGGCAAAAGGAAACACTAATTAAATTAAAGGATATTAGTAAAAATCTTGATATATTAAATCAACAAATTGGTTAGGAGTTCGCATTAATAAATGCGAATTATCTATTTTTTATTGAAAGTTTACTTCTGGTAAACAAAAAAAGAATGTTTCTGATAAGATCCATTCTTTTTTTGTTGCTCTAAACGGCATTCTACCGTAAATTAATCTAATTTCGTAAAAATATCATTTAGCGAAATTAAGCTATAAATAGAAATTATAAAAAGCATATTAACATAAATTTAAGAAAGAGTTAATAAACTTTTTTGAAAAAAAGAAAAGGAAATTGATATAGAGAAGTCATTTAAATCTTGATTTAATTAATCAAGATAATATTAATAAATTTTTGCAGGTAATTGTAAAAAAATAAAATATAGTTATAATAGAGAATAAGTAATTGATAAAAAATGTTATATATTACAATAAAAGGGGGGATGTAAATGAAAAATTTTATTAAAATAATTTTACTTATGGGTATATCATTAATTTTGTTAATAGGATGTAGTTCTAAAGAACAAGAAAAAAATATAGATAATTTCATAAATAAGTTATTATCTGTAAAGACATATGAAGGTATTACATTTGGGGAGGATTTGGATAAATATACAGAGGAGTCAAAAGCAAATTTTGGGGAGTACTTTACAGAAAATGGATTTGACACTTTAATGGCTAATAGAATTCTTTATTTTTATTATACTGTTATAAATGAGAATAATGTAAAGAATATAACAGATATTAAAATAGTAAAAACTAAAGAATCAGAAAATGATACTTATACAAATTATGAGTTTATACATTATGAATATGAAGTGTCTTATAAATTAAAATTAGATGATAAATCAATAGATATGACAGATTATATGATTTTTAAAGTGATGAAAGATAATACTTCTATTATTGATGAGGTAAGTATATTGAAGGAAGAAAGTAGCATTTTTAGTGAATATAAAAATGTATCTCAATAGTAAAAATTCTAATATAAATTAACTTTATATTAATAATAGAATCATATTTGTAAATTATATAAGGTAGTTCAATTTGAACTACCTTATATTTATATATTTCTTTTTATAATTAGTAAAATTTATAGCCTCTTAGTGTATTACCACTAGCATAAGATATCGTTGAAGCAGATAAAACAACTCCTGTTCCTGAAACGCTCCCTCCAGGATTCCAAGTTGCATAATAACCTATAGTACTAGCACTAACTTCTTGCATCACCACCACATGGAAGCAATACGGACATTGATAAGCACCACCGTTATTAAAAACTAAAGTTTTAGCACCAGTTGTTGGATTATATCTGTATAAAACTCCTATTCCTTTGGGCTTCATTTGATGATACTTATTAAACTCTGGACTATTTGGACAATACATTACTGCACGAAAATTAGAATTAAATTCATTTGAATAACCTACAGTAAATCCATCTTCATAACCTACAGTAAATTCACATTCATTTGAATCATGTTCATGCTCTTCTTCTAAACATATAGAATTTGATGTTAAATCATTTTCTAAAGCTTCTGTATTTCTTCGTTAAAGGGATTTTTAACGAAAGGAAATAAAGCCAATGGTCAGTATAGATCATTGGCTTTTAGTATTTACTAAAGTTAAATTTAGCGAAATTACACATTCAACAATTAATTATTGAATAGAAAAGGTAAAGACATGATACCAATAATTAAATTCATAAATTAATTATTGAAAAGTAAACAAAAATATAGTACAATAAATTCATAAATTAATTATTGAATAGAGAGGTGTAATTATGGCAAGAGAAACTCAAAAGGCAAAGATAGAAAGATTAGAAAAAGAAATAGAGATGTGGAGGGAGCTATGCTCAAAAATGCAGAAGGAGTTATCAGAATTTAAAGAATTAGCTGATGATAGTTATGAAAAGAGTTCTACATATATTCAGCAGTGCAAAAGAATAGAGCTACTAGAAGAGCAGAATGAAGCATATAGGCTAAGTGTAGAGCATGAAAAGAAGATGAGAAAAGCATTAGTTGATAATTATGAACCAGAGATTGAAAGACTAAACAAGGAAGTTCAAAAATTAAAAAATGAAAAAAGAGAGAAAATTCATAATGAGCGTGGAGCTGGTAGAAAGTCTAGATTTACAGAGCAAGAAAAGGAAAGTATAAGAATGTATAGGCTTCAAGGTAAGACAATAAAGGAAATTGCTGAAATGTTTAGTTGTTCAGTTGGTATAATTCATAAATTAATTCATGAAAAATAAAGGAGCTATGATTAGTACTTTTATTTCAGTAAAATGCCATTTAGCAAAATAATTACTTTTATAATCTATAAAGTAATATTTAGTTAAAAAATAGGCTATGTTAGCTATCTTCGTGATAGATATGACATAAAAACAACCACGCCTTAGATTTTTCAATACATTGAATTATAAGATGTGGTTGTTTTTATGACTTATTATAAATTCTTCGTGATATAGTAATATTATTAAATCTAAAGATTATAATTTATCGCTAATTTAAAAATTTTCATATTCTTTAGGTATCGGAATGTTAAATTCTTTACATAATAATTTTACATCATGAATATCACTTTCTCCAAATTCATACCCTAAGTGAAATAAGACTTGATTTTTAGCATTTATACAAGAAACCATAATATTTCCTATTTTTCCAACACCATCGAATATATTTTTTTGAAAAACTTCGCCTTCATAACATATGGTTCCATCACAGTTATCTTTAAACATGTGTAAATCAATAATTCGTAATTTATTATCAGACCAAATAGTATGCACTTCACTTGTATACTCCACTACAATTTCATTAAATCCTTTATTTTTAATTATTTCAATAAATTTATTATAGTTTTTTTCTTCTACAAATAAATCAATGTCATTATGCTGACGTGTTTCTTTTCCAAGTAAAGCATCTACACCCCAACCACCATCTAACCATATTTCTATATTATTATTATATGCCCAACTCAATATTTCACAAGCATCATTTATTCCAATCACTTTATCACCTCTAGAAATTTCTATTTATATATAATATTAATAATATCTTCACTTCACATTATATAACAATTGTGAACTTAATTATATTATACAAAGTATTC
>ENA-OOWV01002492-OOWV01002492.1-human-gut-metagenome-genome-assembly--contig:-NODE-2492-length-10029-cov-1.997794_pt1 | contig 10029 bp, 4 predicted proteins | sample MGYA00241584_ERZ501337 | MGnify/ENA primary metagenome ERZ501337 (study PRJEB25962, sample SAMEA2042744) | human gut metagenome | biome: human gut; feature: human-associated habitat; material: faeces... | reverse complement strand
TAGCCAAAGAAGCCAATACAGGATATAAAAACACTATTGATCACCTGATTCTTAAGGTACTCGAACGAATTTAAAAGACTATACGCAAAGCCTTGAACGTTTCTTTCAGACCGCGATCTAAAGCTTTCCAATAATCTTATAACATCCAGCTTGCTATGCCCTATTGTTGTTCCGTATAATATAAATGTTCCATTACGGCAACAACAGGCATAGGCTGTGATGCCTAATCACACTTTTCTATTACTATGCACCATCCTGCTCAGGAAGTTTAAATTTCTTAAACAGACCATCTATCTACAAAAAATTAAAATCATCTTATTTTGCATCCCTATCATTACTTTTCTAATAGAAGTTATAGCCAGCCTATATAGATGCTTCATCTAAAGTTATTGATTTATATAAAGTTACAATAAAAGCCAAGAAGTTACATCATTTTTTTATGATAAACCGTTATCTTTGTCGAATAAAAACAAACTGAAAATCATGAACCAAGATACTATCTGTGCCATAGCCACTGCCCAGGGAGGGGCTATTGGATGTATTCGAGTTTCCGGACCGGAAGCTATCGAAATCACATCCCGTATTTTTACCCCTGCCATTAGCAATAAAAGGTTGGAGGAGAGCAAACCTTATACGCTTACTTTTGGACGGATTCATGAAGGTTCTGAAATTATAGATGAAGTGCTTGTCAGCTTGTTTCGTGCTCCTCACTCCTATACAGGTGAAAACAGTACAGAAATCACATGTCATGGTTCAGCCTACATTTTACAAAAAGTGCTACAGCTATTGATTAAAAATGGTTGCCGCATGGCCCAACCGGGCGAATACACTCAACGTGCATTTCTTAATGGAAAAATGGATTTAAGTCAAGCGGAAGCCGTTGCCGACCTTATCGCTTCATCTTCCGCAGCGACTCATCGTCTTGCCATGAGCCAAATGCGCGGTGGTTTCAGCAAAGAACTTACCACTCTACGCAACCAGTTACTACATTTCACCTCACTCATTGAGCTTGAACTGGATTTTAGTGATCACGAGGAATTGGAATTTGCCGATCGCTCCGAACTTTGTCTGTTAGCGGATAACATTGAAAAAGTCATTGTTCGCTTAGTGAACTCTTTTAGTGTAGGTAACGCAATTAAGAATGGCGTTCCGGTAGCTATCATTGGCGAAACAAATGCAGGAAAATCCACCCTACTTAATGTCTTGTTAAATGAAGAAAAAGCCATAGTCAGCGATATTCATGGTACAACACGCGATGTGATAGAGGATACGGTTAATATAGGTGGAATTACTTTCCGCTTCATTGATACGGCAGGTATTCGTGAAACCAACGACACAATTGAAAGTCTTGGTATTGAACGTACTTTCCAAAAGTTGGACCAAGCAGAAATCGTTCTTTGGATGATTGATGCTACAAATGCCCAAACTCAAATCACACAACTATCCAGCCAACTTCTTCCCCGCTGTAGAGCCAAACAACTCATCCTCGTTTATAATAAAGTCGATCTGGTGGCTAATATACAGAATGATATCCCTACCAATTTCCCTGACGATGTAAAATCAATCGTCATATCTGCTAAAAAACGAGAACATATCGAAGAACTGCAACAAATGCTAATAACATCTGCACATCTTCCTACCATTACTCAAAATGATGTTATTGTTACCAATGTCCGCCACTATGAAGCATTAAACAATGCATTAGAAGCTATCCACCGAGTACAAGAAGGCTTGGTAAATAATCTTTCCGGAGATTTCGTGTCACAAGATATTCGGGAATGTATTTTCCATTTGAGTGATATTGCGGGAGAGGTGACAAATGATATGGTATTACATAATATATTCCAACATTTTTGCATCGGGAAGTGATTCTTAAGAATTAATCAATTGATTATTAACAGCATACATTATCACCAGAATGATTCAAGCGAAAGAAACATACAAGGAAGAATTGAGTAAACACGTTGAAGGTATCTTCAAAAAGTATGTAAAGCCAGGACTCCACATCTGCGACATAGCAACAGGTGGAGGCAAGTCTTATACGATTGGAAAACTGACATGTGAATACTATCCTAAGCATTTTGACCGTATTGTTATTCTTTGCGTTCAAAACAAGTTGGTAGAAGGCATGAACCGAGAGATTGACAGGTTCATTGATTTGCAAGATAGTTTGATTAAAGAAGACCAAAAATTGGTTATTGAAAATAATACAGAGGTAATAAAAAAGGCTATTGATACTGATTCTTTCCGCAGATTCATCGAACAGATAGAACACAGAATCGGTGAGATGAAAACAGAAGGAAGCAATAATGAATTGAGATATGCCTGCAGTAAAATCAAAAAGACCTACGAAGGTGTTAAAAATTTGATTCTTACTCAGGGCAACAACAATAACGATTTTGTTCAAGCCCAGATAACCGAAGGAGAAACGAAACTCAGAAGAGACGTTAGAAATTTCTTTGAGTTATATAAAAAGGTATATAACCGACAGAAAAAAGGTCGTCGTTTAGACATTGGGAAAGTCCTGCGTGATTTTCCCTCTTTGGCAAAAGTTTACCCTCAGGTTGATTATAAAAAGAAAAAAGTTCTCCTAATGACCGTACATAAAGCAATGTACGGCATAGACCCTATTCTTGGTGAAAAAATCAGCCTTCATGACATTACAGAAAAAGAAAAGAAAACCCTGATTCTACTAGATGAATCAGACCAAGCCGCAATTGCAATGCGCAATGCTATCATTGATCAAGCTATAGAAAGTTCTAGAGGAAAAAATAGATTTTCAAAGGGCTACAATGGTTATCTTCAGTATAAGCAACTGATAGATATGGCAGAACATGTGTCAGACGAATATTATGGCAGCTTACTCGATGATTCTCTGAATAAAGCTAATAACATCATCTCAACAAATTGGGAGAAGACTCTAGGAAAGACAGAGCCATACAAGAACATTTTCTTGGGTGACATAGAAGAACTTGAGGACTATCGTCGAGGTGTATTTTTCTCTGGACCTGCTCTAAAACTCAATGTCTCTAAATCCAACGACAAATCACATTCCTTCATATGCTACAACAAAGGCGAGAAGCAGTTTAAGTTGCATCACGCAGAGGATAATATTGAATTAAAACAAAGATTTGACTACGTCGTGCCAATGAACAAATTCCTTTCGTTGATTGTAGGCAATACCACAGCCATTAAAGCTCAATTAAGCAAGGTAGTCAATGAGGCATTTCAAAAGAGTGTGGAAAAGTTCGAAAAAACAGAAGATGAACTTTCTGCGAACAAATTACCAAAGAACCACTATTTAGGTTATCCAACCCGAGAAAGAGAAATCCATACACTCTTCTCTCGTTTTGAGACAAACTCGGAATACCAATTTGAGCAACAGCTCTTTGAATTTATGACAAACAGAAAGAATCTGATTATCAATAAAAGAGAAGAGAAGTTAAAGCTGCCCGATTACTCCGTTTATTCACAAGGAGTTCAATTGTATCAGGAAGAAGTTGACGAACGAGACAACCAGCATCGAGTTCGTCTTTCCTGTAGAGAAATTTCCACTACACCTGAGAAGATCATTTTCGATCTATTGAGGACTGAGGGAACTTCCGTCGTGCTGTGCTCTGCAACAGCATCAAGCTCGTCCGTGATTAGTAACTGCGACATAGAATATCTTAAAGAGAGTATTGGAAATAATGTTCATGTCTTGTCTGAACATGATAAAGAGACATTTGATAATCTCGTTTCTCACACTTATCCAATTGGTCATCAAATAGAAATAAAACCACTGGAGCACTATACTTTCGAAGATAACAGGGATGAGAAAACATTCCTGCCAGAAAAGTATAAAATGATGTTTTCTAAAGAGGCTCGCGAGGAAGGTCTTGACGAGCTCTGGTTCAAATGTACTCGGAGAGAACTCATGAAATCCAAAAAGGAAGGAGAAAGTATTTCCTTCCCTCTTTATCGCCTGTTCCAGTTTATTGAAGCCTATCATTGGTTTATTAACCATGAAGACATAAGAAGCATGATATTCTTTCAAAATCGAAATGGTGACCCTATCCAAACAAATGTATTAAGCTGTCTGATAGATGGGACATATAAGTACCAAAATACTCCATTTGAAGATGAACTCCCGAGCGACTGGTCTAATGACCATATTAGAATTTCAAAAGATTGGGAAGAGGTTGAAGGGTCAATTCTCAAAGAACTCAGCGAAAGCAAGGATTCTAAAATCATGTTGGTATCTGCATATGCAAGTTTCAAAGCTGGCGCCAACATGCAGTATGAAATTCCCGATAGTCTTGATTTTGTCAAAGGTGACAATTGGGAAACAAACGGTGTAAGACTAAAGAAAGACTGGGATGCCGTTTATGTTCAATGTCCAAGTGCATATCTGATGATGAGTGAGGACGGCAATGAGTTTACTTTTGAGAAAAGCCTTTATAATGCCATGCTCTCCCTGATGATGCTGTACGAGCGAGGTTGTCTCTCAAAGAACGAGGTAGCTTCATGGCTATGCAGAGCTCTTTCTAACAATTTCTGGTTTGGCGACAAGAACAATCCTGGCATAGGTAAAGACAAGGCTGCATGGGCCCAGACTGTTGTTGAACAAGCTGTTGGTCGTTTGTGTCGTACAAGAAACAAACCACATACGACATACATTCTGTTTGATATGGATATGGCTAAGTATTTTGACAAAGACAACCTTGAAAAGTCTCTTACCAAGGAGTTCCGTACACTTGCAGAGTACATCCTTACAATGCCGAAAGAACCTTCAACCGCAGCAAATCCTGAAGAAATTGTTAGATGCAACAATGCCAACTACGTTAAAAGGCAACTCGACAGAATGCGCAGTATTGCCCTTAGGTATACTCCACATCCAGTTCGAGAGGATGATTTTGAAGACGATGTTGAAGAAGGCACATCTGTACCTCATAATGTGCAGATAAACCAGTTAATGAATCAGAGTTATAAGCAAACAATCATCAAGAAACCTGTCATTGATGATTATAACGAATTAGTTGAAGAAGATAAACAATTGACCTTCATCTGCAAATGCTATGGTGACTGGCAAAGGAATGAGAACAACGAATACTTCTTCTCCTTTGATCCTAATCGCAGGAACGACATTTGTCCACAAGGAAAAGGAAAGTTATATCCTCAACCAATCTCCCCTTCCACAGTAAGGTTGGATGTATTGATAAAGAATGATGTTATTCGTAAACACTTTATAACAAATGGTTATGCTACTGATTGGAAGTCAGGTAACTTAATTCTTCATCCAGAGATATTAAAGACAGATTATGCAGGTGAAATAGGTGAAGAAGCTTTCAAGGCAATAGTCTTAGAGTACACTAATTGTAAAGAGGAAGACTTCAAGCACCTTGAAGGTCGCGACTATGAGTTGGCAGACTTTGTCATCTGTAATCCAGACGGAACATATAAGATTGCATTTGATGTTAAGAACATGAATCCTCTCGTGGAGCATAATGATAAACAGGGTGAACTGGCGACTAAAGACAAACGCAAGATTAAGCGCGAAAGATTAGGATGTCAACTTATTACTGTTAGTATGTTGCAACTTACTGGAGAGTCCATGGATGCTGTAACAGAGATTCATGGAATCATTGACAATGATGGCAATATCATCCCAAGTGCAATCGACAGACTCAAAAGAATCATTGGATAATGGGAAAGATAATATTAGATGACAATTATATAAAGAGCCTTCCTATCACGACAAATAGAATAGAAGTCTCTTGGGATAAAGACAAGTTCTTTGCAAAATACTCGATAGTATCTTATTATAGTACGGATCCAGAACGGAAGAATTTGGCTTATGAACAACTCGGAAATGTTCCTTTCATATCTGTTACTGGAATAAAAAACAGATGGGGTGCTCAGCATTTCCCTTCTGTTCAATTCTTCATATTAACCACCAAAGGGAAAGAGCAAGAAGTTCTTAATAGTCTTAGAGCATACAACGATGTTAAAGCTGGGAATAATACTCTCGAAAAGTATAAAGATAAATTACAGCAAAGAATCATTGCATCATTAGCTATAAATTCTCTTGGAAAGAAAAAGAATAGCAACATGATGTATAACGATGGCTCGTTACTTGTTTGTGACGACAAGAATTTTGGGGCTCGCAAGAGTCGCAAAGAACTTGTATGTCTTAAAATAGAGGTTAATGAATACATGAATCTTACAGCTCGAACAACATCGTTTTCTAATCCTTTTAATGAAAAAGATCTATTAAGGCACAGAACATGCGTATTCCAGATTTCCAAAGATTTAGATGGAGAGTTTTGGTCTGGGCAATCTGTAAAACCAATAATCATTAAAAGCGTGAAAAGTGGTGAGTACGACTTGAAAAAACTTTTCATTCAGAAGAAGAACTTCAAAGATAATAAAAACCTTGTCCCTTATTGGCCATATAATGTCGAAGATTATGCTCACGGAAAATTGTATGTTATCTGGCAGGTCGTAGAATCTGTTAATGATGCGTTTAAAGGAATATTAGATATAAAATTCACAGATTCCCAGATTATACATTACGATGAATGCAAAACCAAAGATGGAATCTTGGCACTTGCACAAGAGTATCTTGCAGGAAGAAGCATTTCATTTGAAGACCCGTTTCAAACAAATGGATCCAAGTCGGTTATTTCGAATTTCAAGAATGAAGCCCAAGAAATTATGAGTGGGTTTCTTGTTTTTCCCAAAAAACCAACGCCGGACGATATTATAATCAAACTATGCGAGCCTAAAGAAGAAGGATGTGAGGTAACTCAGTATTCACAATCCATGGTAAGATTGTCAAACAACGGAAATGCCCTCCAGCATATCACTTATTATGGCGACGAGAAACTTGACTTGCTTGACACCCCAAGTGTGAGAAGAATACTCATTGAACTAATTGTAAAGGATAGTTTAGCTAAAAGAATAATGCCAAAGCCTTTGGCAAATATGCTTGAGGGGTGGAATGCTATCAGATACAAAATCAATCAAGGTAATGTTCATGGAGCGTCTTTGAAAATTGACAATCAAGGAAGTATAGATGTTGAACAATATGGACTATCACAAGATAATCAAGGTGAAGATTTCGAGGATTTTATATCTCAAAAACTAAAATATTTTGACTACGACAAAATTCGAGGAGCAAGAGATTATATGGCATTAGTTAAAGACGGCAATGTCTATTTTATCGTCGATACAGATGAAATACCAATTTTAGATGTGAATCTGATTGATGAAGCTTATAGTAAGGTTGCTAATAATGGTGAAACTGTAGCTATGTTCAAACGAAAAAAAGTTGCTCATAAATATCTTCGTGGTTATATAGGTTTCCATCTATGGAAAACAGATGGTATTGACGGAAATCCAGAAGGTTCGTATTCTTATATATCAGGAACTAATAGCGAATCTATGAAGATTACTCCGAAAACCAAGATGGACAAAATGCCTCGTGCTCGACGTATATTTATACTTCATAAAGAAAATCCAGAACTCATTGACCAGCAAATTTTGGAAATATGCAAGATGTTAAAGTTTGGCTTTGGACGTTGGAATGAGCTTATGACATATCCTTTCCCATTCAAGTTTTTGCAAGAATATCTTGACGATGCAGCAGAAACAGCGTACTCATTACACTGGAAGGATATTACTCTTAGAAAAGACTTGTAGTATCGTTTATATAATCAAATATTTAGTATATGACAAAAAATATAATTAATTAGGGATATTCAGTAAATGCCCCTAAAAACTAAGATAGCATATGAAGATGATGGACCATAATCACTTCATATGGGAGACGTAAAATAAACTGTGTCATGCGGCGTTTTCTTCCAAGCTCATCGGTCGGGGATCGGCCAGCGCCAAGGGGGTGCACCAGCACTCCCGACGAGCGTAAAGTTACAACAATTTAAATCTGTCTCCAAACTTTATCGCTAATTGTTGTGCGATGGTCGCCCAGTTGGCTATGGGCATGGTCCATTTCTTACGTATGTTGCGGTAAGCGAGATAAACCAACTTTTCAAGGGCGGTGTCGTTAGGGAACACGCCCTTGTTTTTTGTCACTTTCCGCACTTGGCGGTGATAGCCCTCGACTGTATTCGTGGTATAAATCATACGTCGTATATCCGACGTAAACTGGAAGTATTCAGTAAGCCTTTCCCAGTTATCCTGCCAAGACTTGATAACGATAGGGTATTTCTCACCCCATTTTTCTTCCAGATTAAAAAGTCCTGTCTCAGCGGATTCCTTATTTACCGCACCATAGACATGTTTCAGATCCCTCATGAACTCTTTTTGGTGCTTGCTGCCGACATACTTGATGGAGTTACGTATCTGATGGACAATACAGAGCTGGACAATAGTATCAGGAAACACACTTTGGATAGCGTCTGGGAAGCCTTTCAATCCGTCAACACAAGCTATGAGTATGTCACAGACACCACGGGTCTGCAAGTCTGTCAATACATTCAGCCAGAAGTTCGCGCCCTCATTCTTAGAGATATACATCCCTAACAGATCCTTATGTCCCTCGCTGTCCAGAGCCAGTACATTGTAAATCGCACGGGTTACGGCACAGCCTCTCTCGTCCATTACCTTATAATGGATGGCATCCATCCAGACTATCAGATAAACGCTGTCCAGGCTACGGGAACGCCATGCCTTTATTTCCGGAAGTACACGATCGGTGATGGCGCTAATTGTCTCAGCAGACACACGATTACCCAAGTTCTCCTCCATCCAGTCACTTATCTCACGTGTGCTGTTTCCCAAAGCATAAAGTCCGATGATACGGTCTGCAACACCTTCTGCAAGAATGGTTTCACGCTTTTTTATGAACTGGGGTTCAAAGGTGGAGTTACGGTCACGAGGGGTAGATACGGTGACTTCTCCCATCGAAGTCTGTACTTGTTTTTGCATCTTGCCATTACGACGGTTGCCACTCATGCGTTCATCCTCAGAAAGATGAGCGTCCATCTCACCTTCAAGGGCAGCATTTAATATACTCTCCAACAACGGAGCAAAAGCACCGTCCTTACCTAACAAGGGTTTACCAGACTTCAACTGTTCAAGAGCCTTGTTCTTGATACTTTCAAAATCAAATTCTTCTTTCATAAAACCAACAACTATTGTTATATCATGAATATTGGCTTCTAATAGCTGTCTAATAATACGTTCAATAAGTATTTCTCCATTTATTTCAAGCATGGCTTTAGGAACATTGTTATTAATAGGAATCATTCGAATTCCTTGTCCTGCAGCTAAAATAATAGCAGACTTATCTTTCTTTATTAAATTCATTCCTAAATTTGTAAGTGAATTATCCTCATTAAGATAATTTAATTCTTTAAGTTTTTTTAGTGTTTCATTTACTTTACCTAAAGAACAATTTAATCTTTTAGAAATCATTCTTTGTGAAAGATTATTTTCTTTATAAAGCAGTTTTATAAGTTCAAAGTCTAAATATGTAAAAGTGTTCATTTTTTTCTCCTTGTTAATTTATATGAACATAATACCACATATATTTAATAAGTAAAGAAAAAAAGAAGTATTTCTACTTCTTATGATAAAAACTTAGGTGTAATAAACCCTCTAATATATTTACTGTTGACATTCATTGTTCTATATTCAACAGCATCATTTTTATTTCCTTCAATAACTTTAAAAGTATTTCCATTCACTTCTGTAACAATACCTACATGATCAGGCCATCCTGTGTTATCACCATTTCCACTATCATCCCAATCATACATAATAATATCACCAATTTGAGGAACATAAGCATCATTTTCTTGCCAAATGCCCATAGATTGTGCCTTTTCTACTGCTTTACCACATGAACATTCAACTGGAATAAGATCCAACAAATTACATTCTCTAACAATTGCTGATACAAAAGTCATACACCATGAATCTGTATATTTAACTTTATAACCTCTTGGTAAATGAGTCGGATCATCTTTATTGTAAATGTCGATAATGATCTTCTGTTTTCCATTTGATCGACCGTAGCCAACC
>ENA-OOWV01002490-OOWV01002490.1-human-gut-metagenome-genome-assembly--contig:-NODE-2490-length-10032-cov-7.556580_pt1 | contig 10032 bp, 4 predicted proteins | sample MGYA00241584_ERZ501337 | MGnify/ENA primary metagenome ERZ501337 (study PRJEB25962, sample SAMEA2042744) | human gut metagenome | biome: human gut; feature: human-associated habitat; material: faeces... | reverse complement strand
AGAGCACTCCCCATGCATAAGATGCCCATGTCAGGCCTTTTTGAACTTTTTATCCCGGGAGTAAAGGCGGGAGATGCCTATCGTTATGAAATTAAGGCGAAAGGGGATGTGCTCCTTCAGAAGGCAGATCCTTATGGAAACAGAACCCAGCCTGCACCGTTGTGGAATTCTGTTGTGGCAGATGTTTCTGATTTTATATGGAACGACAGCAGCTGGATGGCTGAACGTAAGAAATACGACGACCGCAGGCAGCCGGTTTCCATTTATGAGACAAGTCTGGGACAGTGGAAATCAGGAAAAGAGCTGGTGGCTTTTGCGAAAGAAAAGGGATATACTCATGTGGAACTTCATCCGGTTATGGAATTTCTGGAGGATGGCTCAGACGGATACCCTACATCTGCATACTTTGCAGTCAGCACACGTTATGGCACACCAGCAGAATTTGCAGCGCTGGTAGATGAGCTTCATCAGGTGGGAATAGGCGTGATCCTTGACTGGTTACCGGCTCAGTTCCCGAGATACGCAGGCGGTCTGGAGAAATTTGACGGAACGCCCCTTTATGAAGTGAAAGACCCGGAAATGGCAGTCCACCCGATGTGGGGCACCATGCTTTATAATTATGACAGCCCTATGGTAATGGATTTCCTGATTTCCAATGCCTGTTTCTGGCTGGAGGTTTTCCATGTGGACGGTCTTCGTATGGATGATGTGGATGCCATGCTTTATCTGGATTATGGAAGAAAGGATGGATGGACGCCGAATATGTATGGCTCCAATGAGAATCTTCAAGCCATTGAATTTCTGAAGCATCTGAATTCTATTTTGAAGAAGCGTGATCCAGGGGCACTTCTGATCGCACAGGAGGATGGTCTGTGGCCAGAGCTGACTGACAGTGTGGAGAATGATCACATTGGATTTGATTATAAGTGGAGTGGCGGATGGACAAGAGATTTCCTCTTTTATCTGTCTGTGGATCCGATTTTGCGGAAGAATTATCATGATCAGCTGACTTTGTCCACCTTATACGCATATTCTGAGCATTATATTCTGACTCTTGGAAGCAGAGACGTAGGAAGTCTGGAAGAATTTATGGCGAAGCTGCCAGGAGATGAGAAGCAGAAGCTGGCTCAGGTGAGAGAGGCTTATTCCTATATGATGGTGCATCCTGGCTGTAAAATGATGGCACCGGGGACTGATATGCCGGAGGGACTTGCCAAATGCATTCAGGCGTTGAATACCCTTTATAAGAGTTCGCCTGCTCTTTATCAGATGGATGATGAGTATGACGGATTTGAGTGGGTTCAGCTGATGAAATACGAGGAGAATGTGATCACTTTCCTGCGTAAGACAGAGAAACCAGAGGAAACGCTGCTTGTAATCTGTAATTTCGCCGCAATACCCTACGAGAATTACCAGGTGGGCGTGCCTTTTGCAGGAAAATATAAAGAAATCTTTAATAGCGATGCAGTAGAATTCGGCGGAGAGGGTGTAGTGAATTCTCGTGTGAAGACAGCAAAAGCAGAAGAGTGCGATGAACGGGAGTATTCTATTAAGGTGAAGCTGCCGGCACTTGGTGTGAGCATTTACAGCTGCACTCCCGGGAAAGCCCCAGCCAGGAAGAAAGTGACCGCAGCGAAAACTGCGAAAAATAAGACTGCGAAAGATAAGACTGCAGGAAAACTGGTAAGGACTGTGAAGGCAAAAACTCCAGCAAAGAAGTCAGTAAAGGAAGAAAAAGCTACGAAAGTAGAAGAAGCTGTCAAGGCAGAGAAAAAGGCAGAAACAGTGAAGAAAAGAGCCACAGTAAAAAATGACAATAACAAAGCAGACAGAAATAGCAAATGAGAAATAAATAGCCAATAAGTAATAAAATAGCAAAAAAGACTGTATTTACATATCTGAATTTCAGATGTGAGGAATGCAGTCTTTTTGAATCTTTTTACAATAAGCAAGTAGCGAAGCAGATCAGAAATATCCGATTGATGCAAATAAAAAAAGCTGGAAATGAGACTCGAACTCACGACCCCTTCATTACGAGTGAAGTGCTCTACCGACTGAGCTATTTCAGCTTATGCTGTAATCTGTCAGAAATTGATAATTCTGACAGCCACAGCATTTAGTTTATAATATTATTTCTTCTCTGTCAAGTCCTTTTTGACCGGTATTTTCTCCTCCGTTTTATTCACTATTTGGGGTGCTTCTTTTGTCACCTTTTTCGTCACCGGTTTCACTGCGGTTTTTACAGCCGCTTTTGTTTTCCCGGCAGCCTTTCGTACAGTTCTTGTCTTGGTGATGGATTTCTTGATCTGGCTGTGCTCAGCAGCAGGCTTTTTCTCAATTTCTTCCGGAGTGCAGGTAAAGACTGCCACGCCAAGTGCCGGAAGCTTCAATGTGATGGAATACTCTCTCTCATCACACTCAGCCTTCTTCGCTGCTTTAACTCTCGTATTTACTACACCATTACCACCGTACTTTTTATCATCGCTGTTAAAGATTTCTTTATATTTGCCGGCAAAAGAAACTCCCACATTGTAGTTTTCATATGGGATTGCCGCGAAATTGCAGACAGCCAGAACAGTTTCTTCCGGTTTCTCTGTCTTTCTCATGAATGCGATCACATTCTCCTCATACTTCATCAGCTGAACCCATTCAAATCCATCATATTCATCATCCAGCTGGTAAAGTGCAGGATGAGCAAGATACATATTATTAAGGTCTTTGACAAATACCTCCAGTTCTTTCGGCATATCTTTATCCGGTGCCATCATCTTGCATCCCGGATGAAGCATCATATAAGCATAAGCCTCTCTGATCTGCGCATTCTTCTGTTCTTCACTTCCCGGCAGCTTATCCGCGAAATCCTTCAATGTACCAACATCCCTGCTGCCAAGCGTCAGAATATAATGTTCGCAGTATGCATAGAGCATGGACATAGTCAGCTGATCATGGTAATTCTTTCTCTCAATAGGATCCTTGCTCAGATATTCAAGCAGATCTTTTGTCCATCCGCCACTCCATTTATAGTCAAATCCCAGATGGTCATTTCCCACACTGTCTGTCAGCTCCGGCCAGAGTCCGTTCTCCTGAGCAACTAAAAGCAATCCGGGATTTCTCTCCTTTATCACAGAATTCAGATGCTTCAGAAATTCCAGAGCATCCAGATTTTCATTGGTTCCGTAAATATTAGGTGTCCACTCTCCCGGATTTCTGCCATAATCCAGATACAGCATAGCATCCACATCATCCATACGCAGACCGTCAGCATGGTAGACCTCAGCCCAGAAACAGGCATTGGAGATCAGGAAGTCCTTCACCATCGGGCTTCCGTAATTATAGAGCAATGTCCCCCAGAACGGATGAATGGCCTCTGCCGGATTCTGTCTCTCATAAAGAGGTGTTCCGTCAAATTTCTCCAGACCGGAGGCATAACGCGGGAACTGTGCAGGTGTCCAGTCCAGAATCACACCGACCCCCGCCTGATGCAGCTCATCTACCAGCTTCTGAAAATCCGTCACGCTTCCAAATCTGGAAGTGGGTGCATAATATGCATATGTAGAATAACCACCTGTAATATCATCCAGGTATTCCATCACAGGATGGAGTTCCACATGGGTAAAATCTTCCTCTGCCAGAAATTCCACCAGCTCCTCAGCGGATTTCCATTCCTCCAGAGATGTTTCGTATATAGAAACCGGCTGTTTCCTGTCATCAAATCTGTGACGCTCTTTCATCCAGTCTCCGTCATTCCACTGAAAAGCACTTACATCTGCTACCACAGATGCTCCCTCAGGATCATGGTCTGCACTGTTCCCATAAGGATCAGCCTTTAACAGAACTTCGCCGCCTTTGACTTTAATTTCATATTTATAATGTGTCCCTGCCTCTACCCCGGGTACAAACAGCTCAAAGATACCGGACATAGGCATACGATGCATAATAGTCGCACGTCCGATCCATCCATTAAAATCACCTGCGATATTTACGCTCACTGCGTTCGGAGCCCAGACAGCAAAAAGAGTACCTTTCACTCCTTTAATCTCCACAGGATGAGCGCCCAGCTTCTTATATGCCTCATAATAAACACCTGCGCAGAAAGCCTTCTCCTCTTCCTCTGTGATCTGGCATGGAAAAGCATAGGGATCATAACATTCTGTCTCTGTCTCTCCCATTTTTATAAGAAATCTGTATTCCGGCACCTTGCGTACAGGAAGCAATACTGCAAAATATCCGGCCTCATCCTCTTTCTCGCAGACATAGGTTTTCTTTCCGCTGATCACACTTACTTCCTCTGCATCAGGAAAAAATCCCTGAATAAGAACTCCGTCCTGTGTGATCCTTGGTCCCATCACATCTCTGGGAGCAGTTTCCTCTCCATACACAATAGCTTCAATCCTCGGCCAGTCCATATAGCCGTATACTTTTTCGTCCATAGCTGCGTTACCTCCCCGATTGTCAGAAATACGATGATCGGTTACCCTTACCGGCAGCGTATTTATGGTACATTAAACGTCACCTGTAAACAATAACAAATCAAGTTATGTTTATTTTAGCATCTTTGCACAAAAAAATAAAGAAAATTGTTTGACAAATTCCCTTTCCTGCGCTAAATTTATGTTATTAACTATGGAAAGAATCTTGTTCCGGATACTATGCTTCTTTCCATCACAACAAGGAGGATACAAAATGGGAAACAAAGCCTTTGACGTAACCGCATTAGGCGAATTATTGATTGACTTTACTGAAAACGGAAGCAGCGCACAGGGGAATCCGATGCTGGAAGCCAATCCGGGCGGTGCTCCATGCAACGTGCTTGCAATGCTTGAGAAGCTTGGCAAAAAAACTGCATTCATCGGCAAAGTCGGAAACGACATGTTCGGAACCCAGCTTAAGAATGCCGTAGAGGAAGTAGGGATCGATACCCGCAACCTTGTGATCGACAACGAAGTACACACAACACTTGCCTTTGTACATACTTATCCTGACGGAGACAGAGATTTCTCCTTCTACCGTAACCCGGGTGCAGATATGATGCTTACCAAAGACGAAATCCAGGAAGACCTGATCAGAGATTCCAGAATCTTCCACTTTGGAACACTTTCTTCCACTCACGAAGGAGTACGCGAGGCAACCCGCTATGCCATCGACGTTGCAAAAGAAGCCGGATGTATCATCAGCTTCGACCCGAACCTTCGTCCACCATTATGGAAATCTCTGGATGACGCAAAGGCAGAGATCGAATACGGCCTTGGCAAATGCGATATTCTGAAAATCTCAGATAACGAAGTTGAATTCCTGTTCGGAACTACAGACTATGACAAAGGCGCCGCACTTCTGAAAGAGAAATATAACATTCCGCTTATCCTTATCACACTTGGAAAAGACGGAAGCCGCGCTTACTACAAAGACATGAAAGTAGAGGCTGCTCCTTTCCTTCAGGAAAAGACTATCGAGACAACAGGTGCAGGCGATACCTTCTGCGCAAGTTCCTTAAACTATGTTCTGGAACATGGTCTGGACAATCTGACAGAAGAGAACTTAAAAGAACTGCTCACATTCGCAAATGCGGCAGCTTCTCTGATCACCACACGCAAGGGTGCTCTTCGCGTTATGTCCACCAAAGAAGAGGTTCTTGACTTTATGAAATCAAGAGGATGTTAATTTATATATTTCCTTAACGGACAATAATGAAGCCCGCTGCACTGCCAGACAGGGCTTCATTTTAATTCTCATATTTACACCGGACTGTTTACGCTGATACCGGTTCCGGTTTGTTACTATTATAATAAGGATGTGTTTTTATAATGAATTCATCAGATAATTTTCAGGATTCTGCTCTTTCCCGTCTTATGCCCTTGATGAACAGTTCTTTTACTCCCGGACAGGCACAGGCTACTGTAGACAATTTTCAGGATTTGGATCAACGGCAGATTGCACAGGCTGAATTATATTATTTCTCGGGACGTGCAGAAGAATGCAGAAATATTGCGGAACTTTACCTCCAGGACAAGGATCTCTGTCTGCGCCTGTCCGCAGCACTTTTATATTCTTTTTCCAATCTTACTCTTGGAAATCCATCTGCCTCCAGAATGGGATTCAGAAATATTCAGGAATGTCTTCTTGTTGCAAAAGACAGTTCTGCACCAAAAGGAATCATGGCTTCCTGTGTTTTTGCCAACTATCTGGCCATGGTACTGATACATCTTCCCACAGACGGACTTCCTCCTCTTCAGGATTTTCTGCCATCTTTACCATCAGGGCTTCGCGCCTATGCTGTTTATGTACTCGCTCATAACGCTTATCTTCACAAAGAATATAAACGGGCACTGGGATTATGCCAGTCTGTTTTTCTGATGCTTGACGGCTGCTATCCCGTTGCCATGGAATATCTCTACTGCGTGATCATTATGTGTCTGATCAACCTGAAGCAGCAGGACGAGGCCAGAGAAACTCTGATGAAAGCATGGAACATGGCAAAACCGGATGGATTTCTGGAACCGTTTATCGAACATCATGGTTTAATGCTTGGACAGATTGAAGCCTGCATCAAACCTGCAGAACCGGAGAGTTACAGACAGCTTTCCCAGGCAGTTATTGCCTTCAGTCGTGGTTGGATGGCTATTCATAACCCACAGCTTCAGTCCTCTGTTACAGATAAACTGACGCCTATGGAATACTCCATAGCCATGCTCGCAAGCAAAGGCTGGACCAATCAGGAAATCGCAGAACAACTGTCTTTGTCCCCCAATACGATCAAACATTATCTTTCCCGCATTTTCCATCTGTTGGGTATAGAAAAACGCGAAGAATTGAAACCATTTGTAAATAAATAATAGCAAAAAGGCACTTTTTTGCCTTCTAACGGGCATTATATAATTTCATTCCATAATGTATAATATCCCTATAAACATATATTTTATAACAGGGAGGCGATCTTTATGAGAAAGAAATTATTAGCCGGGTTTATGGCACTTGCACTGTGTTCCACAAACATGCTCCCCCAGGCTATATTTGCGGGGGAATTTACTTCCGGGAATCTGGAAGAGGTAACTGAAGAAACTCCTGAAATCTTTACAGATGAGGAGCAGGATACGGCAAAAGAAGCATCTGAAGATATTTCCGTATTCAGCCCGGAAAATGTTCCTGCATTCAGCGACGAAACAGAAAATGTCCTGGCATCTGCACAAAGTGAGGGAAATGGCGAAATTGATCTATCTAACAATTCCAAGGTTAATAATGGACGCTATACAATTGACCATGCAGGAACATACAATTTTACCAGTAACAATCAGGTAACCGAAAACCAAATTGTAATTCAAAATATCGATTCAAATCAGGATAAAGTTGAAATTCACCTGAATAACTTAAAAATTAACGCTTCTAATGGTCCTGCTTTGCATATTATGAATAGTGTCGCGGTCGAAGTCCTCATATATTTACAAGGTAACAATGAATTGATAACGACTAACAAATCTTCTGCAGGTTTACAAAAGAACAATATCTCATTACTTACAATAAAAAATGAGTCAGACAATGTTATCGGATATCTAGATGCGTCAAACAAAGCTATGGACCAATCTATGCCGCAGTTGCCGATTCCGGCTAGTAATGGTGCCGGAATCGGCAGTGGCATGAATGAGTCGGCTGTCTCTAATATCTGTATTTCAGGTGTCTCTGTAACAGCAAGTTCCACTTATGGCGCTGGTATCGGTAGTGGTTTGGCTTTAAATGGTGGTATCAGTGGCAATTGCTCTGATATTACTATTTCTAATAGCACTGTGACTGCAACTTCCACTTATGGCGCTGGTATCGGTAGTGGTTTGGCTTTTGGTGGTGCAGGATGCACTAATACCAGTGGCAATTGCTCTAATATTAATATTTCTAGTAGCACTGTAACTGCAACTTCCACTTATGGCGCTGGTATCGGTAGTGGTCATACTTTAGGTGGTGCAGGATGCACTAATACCAGTGGCACTTGTTCTGATATTTTTATTTCCGGCGGATCAGTAAAAGGTTCTTCCATTGGCTGTATTCCTCGTCAGTCTCAGAACGGAAGCCAGCTATATCTGTGTGAAATTCCAAGCACAAGCTCTTCTCCGGTAACTATAGATGACAAACCTTGGACGCCATCCAGCCATCTCTCAGATGACTATCTGTATGCCTGGCTGACTGGAGAAGATCATTTTGTAACTGTTGGAAGTAAAAATCGATGTTATATTTTTACGTCAGGCACATTCACCCAAAAAGGCAAACATACTATAACCATTAATGATTTTAACTTTAACCCGCCTACTGACCTTACATATGATGGCAATTCCAAACCTGTTACTGTTATTCCCAAGGTCAGCTTTAAGGATATGGCAGAAAATATTACAGTAAAATATTTTCCTGAAGATAAATTAATAAATGGTTTTCCGGTAAACGCAGGAGACTATACAGTAAAAATAGCTGTTAGTGAGGGTGAATTTTATAATTCCGCCAATGACCTAACAGACTCAAATTGGTCTTTTACAATAAAGAAATCAGACAATACACCAAATTTTCCATCGAAAAACGCAATCCCCGTTCCATGATCCTGTAAGAAAGTAAATGAGATTGATCCTGATCCTCTTCCTGAAAACTGGGAATGGTATGGTTCAGATAAAATTAAAGATCTGAATGTCGGAGACAATACCGCTACCGCATTTTACACTGGCAAAGACGCAAACAAAGGAAACTATAATACAGAAACTGTTACTTACATAATCACCAGAGAAGCATGTAAACACCCACATACCACTGAACGCTACTACTCCTCTCCTTCTTGTACTTCCAGTGGATACAGTGGAGATACCTACTGCACAGACTGTGGTGTATTAGTATCTTCCGGATACACCATTTCCGCATACGGCCATGACTATGACAATGGCGTTATCACTACAGAACCAACTACAGAAACTGACGGAATTATAACTTACACCTGTAAGCGATGCCAACATCAGGATACAAAAAACCTAGGAAAACTTGGTGACGGGGAACCTTATATTGAGGGAAGTTTCCAGAAGAAAGGCTGGGATGCTGTCAATGATCTGATTAAGGCTTCCAAAGAAAAAGATACCATTTCCATTACCCTGAATGGCGCCAAGGTATTTCCTGCCACTGTTTTATCCGAAATAAAAGGCAAAGATATTTCCCTGAATCTCGATATGGAGAATGGTTTCATCTGGAAGATCAATGGTACTTCCATCACAGCAGAAACACCTGCGGATATAGATCTTTCTGTTACAAACACAGCGGAATATATCCCGGCAGCGTTATACAGCCTGATCTCCGCAAACCAGAATGATTTCGGTTTCCATCTTGGAAGAAACGGAGCTTTTGATTTTCCGGCTGTGCTTTCTGTAAAGGCAGATGCTTCCTGTGCAGGATTTATGGCAAATCTGTTCTGGTATGATGTTGAGAATGGAGTTCTGCAGTGTATCCAGACCGTAACTGTAGGCGGTGCATTTGAGCGCAGTATTCCATATGCTGACTTTACCCTTTCCAAAGGACAGGATTATTTCATAGCATTTGGTACAGAATCTCTCAATGGCAGAGTCATTCACACAGACGGAAGTATCACAGATGAAAACGGCGTATACCTGCGACCTGCCAACACAAAGATTTCCAGCCATTCCATTGACAGAAACAAGCTTACTGTCAAACTTTCCAAAGGATGTGCCGGTGCTCAGGGTTATGACTTCGTGATCAGCAAGAAATCAAACATGCTTCAGACTGGGAAATTCAGCCAGACCGTTTCCTCAACCGGCAAGCCACAGGCATCTTTCAGATATCTGGCAAAAGGTACCTGGTATGTGGCAGCCCGAAGCTGGGTTCTGGATGCACAGGGCAATAAGGTCTATGGTTCCTGGACAAAGATCAAGAAGATCAAGATCACTGTTGTTACACCACAGCAGCCAAAGATCAGGAATATCACTGTAAAAGGAAACACTGTGACTGTCACTTACACAAAATGCAAAAATGCCACAGGTTATGAAATCCTGCTTGGAAACAAAT
>ENA-OOWV01002482-OOWV01002482.1-human-gut-metagenome-genome-assembly--contig:-NODE-2482-length-10056-cov-1.751925_pt1 | contig 10056 bp, 10 predicted proteins | sample MGYA00241584_ERZ501337 | MGnify/ENA primary metagenome ERZ501337 (study PRJEB25962, sample SAMEA2042744) | human gut metagenome | biome: human gut; feature: human-associated habitat; material: faeces... | reverse complement strand
CCGAATCTGCATAATCCGGCACCTCCGCATGTGCAAGTTTCTGCACTTCTGGAACCGCATATCTCTGCGTTTCTGCATGTGCAAATGTTTGCATCTCTGGATCTACCTGTCTTTGCGCTTTTGGATGTGCGAATTTTTGCATCTCTGGATCTGCACAATCCTGCACTTCTGGATGTGCAAGTTCCTGCATTTCTGAATCTGCATATCTCAACATCTCCGCATGTGCAGGTTCCTGCACTTCTGGATCTGCATATCTCTGCACCTCTGTATGTGCATATCCCTGCACTTCTGGATCGGTATGATCCTTCATTTCCGGGAAACGATTATGGAGATCATGATTTACTTTCAGGCTGTAATACATATGCATCGTAGAAGGTGCGTTATAAAGGGCTGTGATCAGATAAGACCGTATATTACTAATCTCATTTGTTTCTGTAACCTGCATCAATGTCTGGATGACATATTCAATATGAGATCGATTCAATTTACAAAACTGTCGAATCACGGTCCGTTTATCGCATTCCGTTCCATTCACCTTGACCGTTGTACTTCTGGATAATACAACACTTAACATGATATCCACGATATTATCTATAAAATTCTTCCATTCGGGATGATCATGTTCCAGTATTTGATATTCGATCTGATCTAAAAATTTTTCCTTCCACTGCTCTGGTGTTAATAAATTTTTCGATCCTTTGGATTCTCTTTTTATTTCTTTCTGGATTTTCACGGTCTTCTTCTCCATGTCTTCAAAAAAGTTGTATAAATAAATATAATTTGCTTGCCCCAGCCCAATCCGTTTTCTTTCGATCATTCCATAACTTTCCAGTTCTGTCAAAAGCATCTGGATTTTCCGTTTACTGCATTCCAGCTCCGATGCCATTTCCACTACCGGAAAAATAATGTATGCATGATCATCCTGATCAATCCAGTTGTTTTTCTTGCTATATAAAGTCATACGATCCAGCATGATTCCATATAGCATTTTACTGTCTGATGATAATTTACGGAATCGTCTATCTGTGACCAGCACTTTAGGAATCCGATAAAAATTATAGCGTTCTGTATCCAACCCTCTGTAATACTTCATTTTCCTCCGCCATCCTCTCGTGTCAAATGCGTCTTCATACTGTACTTTTTCTATTCTCCAATCATAGCAACCACGTCCTTCCTTGACCCCCACCATAGACGGGGAATCTATGAAGGGGGCTGTAAGTATGTACAATGCACATCTATATGTCGATGTGCAGATCATCCTTTGCTTTTGCAGCATACAGCCTGATTTCAATATGAAAATCTACTGTAAGGATGATAATTCCCCCGCTTAATCCTCATTCCACGGTTTTTTTTGCGAAATTCGAAACCATTTATAATAAATCCCGTACATAACCGCTATACAAATGATCCGGATTACAAACTTCCAGTTTTCCGATTGAATCAAATATCCACTGCACACCACACAGAAAAACAGGAAGATTTCTACTCCCACTAATATTCTTTTTTTCATTTTATTCTTTCAACTTCTTTCCTCTTCCACATATAGTGCATGGCTCCTTATATCTTCATCGTCAACGTCATCCATAGCATAGTAAAGCTTCCAATGATAATAAGTGGTATCGCACACTGTTTTCGAAGTTCTTTTTCCATTTCTTTCTGAATCGGCCTTGTCAGGAGATAAATTCCAAAAATCAGATCCAGTATAAAAATTCCCCTTATCATAAAACACACTATATGTAATTCGCTCATTCTCTTTCCTTTTACCATGTAATCTTTCCGCCACACTGCCCACAATAATAGCGGTTATACAACTCATTGACTTGTGACTTACAGTGAGGACATGTACTTACCCTGCTTTTCTGCAGCTCTTCCGGACTGCTTTCATGAAAATTTTCCGAATGCGGAGTCCCCACATCGTTCTTTAAATCCGGTTGTTTTTTGGAATGGCTGATCCGCTCTGTTTTGTTCTTTTCCAGTTGCTTTTCTTGCTTCTTTCCTTTTTTATATCCCTGAATCTCTTTATATGAAGTAATCCCCTGATCAAGTAAGGCATTCTGCTCTTCTTCCTCTAAACCAGCCAACGCTGTTGCCGCACTTTTGGTAATTGCATTTTCCTGAAATCGTTCCATTGCCTTTTCCCCTAAATTATGGGCAATGTTCTGGTAGTCTGATATCATGCTCCGCCGTTTATTCATCAGCTGTGCAAGTTTTTCCACCATACGTCCTTTCCCCTGGACCTCCGGAAACTGGTCAGGAAAATTCTCTAAAAGATACTTCATCCGTTCAATCCGGTACATCGTCTGATAAGGTGTTTCCTCATAATGAGTATTCGTTGTATAAACACTGAACTCAGCCCGAACATCATTTTTTTCCATGATGATACATGGTAAAAATTCATATTGTGTCAGGCCTCGTTCCTCTACTAATATCTGACAAGCCTTGGTTCGCTTATGTCCTGCCAAAATTTCATATTGGTCTGCGTCCGACTTACGCACAACCAGATTTTGCAGTACCTGTCCTTCCGCTTCGATAGCATCTGCAAGAGTATAGATGACCTCCATTGTATCCGGATCAGCGTATTGAAAGCGTGTGCGGATCAGCTTCGTATAATGAATCCATGTGACTGCCCATTTAGGATGTGCTATTTTCACATCCCGTACATTAGTCATTTTAAAAAAACTATTAAAATCTGCCATCACATTTCCCTCCGGTCCGTAAAATAATTTCTTTGGTTAAATCCATAAAATCACTCGTTACCTGATTGTTTCTTGCATGTTTAAGCAGTGGTTTTCTTAATCTTAATGCATCTTCTACCGCTGTACGTTCCGTAATACAAGTATCTAAAAACGGGTACTGATGCCGCCTGGTCAAATCAATATAGATTTCTCTTTGAGATTTTTTATTACGAACTCGATTGGCAAATACACCCCATTCCATTTCTTTCCCAATGTAATAGCATATAGAATCATATATTTCTTTTTCATCTGCCAGATTATCCCTGCAATATCCATCCAATAGGACGGGCGTTAATAGATAATCTCCTGCCACCATAGCATTTTTGGTCAACATTTCATTTGATGTACGGCAATCAATGATAATATAATCGTACCTGTTCTTTACTGGGTACAATATTTCAGATAATATATGACTATCCTGTAGCATATCCGTCAGCCTTGCACTACCCTTTATAATATCTAGATTTTCATATTTTGATCGGAATATATGAGATCTGACTTTCTTTGTTTCCCCAAACAAATCATAAACCGTTTTATTTTCATCAGCTTTCCGAAAAAACGGTGTATAATTTTTCTGAGGATCTAAGTCAATTCCAAGAACTCGATATCCAAGTGTTGATAAGTTATAAGATATATTAACTGCAGCCGTAGATTTCCCTACACCGCCTTTAATATTGTGACAGACAATTGTTTTCGTACATACTTTCATTTTTTTCTCCTGCTTTGTATCCATTTAGGTATCTTTATCCTCTATATCTCTTTGTTATCCAGTTCCCCTTTATTGTCTGGATATATCCCCTGAATAATCTCTTTGTTAGTAAGACTTGAATAATATAGACTAATTAATTTTTTCATTGCTTGACTTCTTGTTTGCTCAAAACTCCGATGAGATACCCCTGATTTTTCTTCAACATATCTATACAAATTTTTTTCCACATATAACTCTTCTAAATACTTTCTTCCAGGATTATTAAGTGCATCAAAACAAACCCATATACGATGGATACTCTCTTCTTCATCCAGTATACGTATAATTTCAAATCGTAAGTCTCGTGCCTGTTCCTGATAAATTTTCTTCTGTTTCAAAAGCACATCCGATATATCGTTTTCGTTTGTTCTTGATGATACTTTGGGCTGATCATTTAATACTTTTACATATGCAGCCTCACATACAGAAAGATCTGTATTATTTAATTCCTCGTATAGTTCCTTAATTCTTTTTCTTCCATACGTTACAATTTCTTTTTTATTTCCTAATACATGCTTTACATATTCCACTGATACCGATCTCACCGTCTCACCTTACTTTCCTTTTATTTTGCTATGGTTCTACCATTCCAAATCCATAGCATCCAAAAGATCAAAGAAGTTCTCCAGTACTTTATTATTTCTTTCTAATGGATTTTGTTTTATAAATTTATCGATCATTTTCATCAATTCTTGAACCTCATATCGGTAATCAAATTTTATAGTAGCCATGGTTCTCTTCATAAAGATATCCCTCCTCTCATTTCTTCGTGCCGAAATTCGGCACACTAATTGGAATTTATAGGGCTTCACCCCCTTTTCTGCGTTTTCTTATTACAGAAATCTTTTCTTTTGTAATATTTTCTGTTATACTTTTATACAACAAAAGAATTCTCTGTAAAAAAATAGGACTAAATAAAGCCTTCATAATTTAGAAGTTCTTTATTTAGTCCTATTATAGTTCTTTCCTTGGCGATGATATTCGTCGTAATGTATTCTCCTGCCTTGTGTCCTCCCGGTACTTCCGGAAACAGGAACCGGACAAAGGGTTTCAGAATCTTTGCGCCTTTTTCGATCATGCCGGCCTTTGTGGCAATCTCCATCAGCCCCATCCAGAAGGCCATCACGCCCATCATGGTAATGCAAAGTGTCACAGCTTCCCCGGCAGAGTCAAGCGCCGCATCTGTAATGTCCGGTATTTTCCCTGTAAACGCAGCGAAGATGATTCCGATCAGAATCATCCCCGCCCATAAATAATTCAGCATCGATTCCCACACTTCTTTTTTCACAGTATATGTGGGAATCCGGCAGATTATTTTCCGCTCTGCTGAATATCTTTCATTTTAATATTGTTTTTCTTCAGTTTCAGGTAAACAACCTCCCTGAACAGGGCATAAAGGACAGAAACAATCGGAATAAAAATCAACATTCCGACAATTCCCATCAGGCTTCCGCCGATACTGACTGCTGCCAGTACCCAGATCGAAGGCAGGCCCACGGAATTTCCTACTACATGAGGATAGATCAGGTTTCCTTCAATCTGCTGCAATACAAGGAAGAGAACAATAAACCAGAATGCCTGAATCGGGTCGATCATAAAGATCAGAAATGCTCCGATTGCGCATCCGATAAATGCTCCGAAAATCGGAATCAGTGCCGTAAAGGCAATCAGGATACCGATCAGCCATGCGTACGGCATCTTGAAAATACTCATTGCAATGACAAACATGGTTCCAAGAATCACTGCTTCCACACACTGTCCAGTCAGGAAGTTGGAAAAAGTGCGGTATGTCAGCGAGCAGACCTCAATGACCGCTTCTGCCTTTCCTTTCTCCACGAATGCAAACAGCACTTTCTTAGCCTGAACAGAAAGCTTCTCCTTCTGTAGAAGGATATAGCATGCAAATACAAACGCGATAAAAAACGTAGTAAACCCACTTACAATACTCATTGCCGCCGTCACACCGGATTCCACGATGTTTCCCGCGCCGTTTGATACCCAGTCTACAGCAACCTCGATCACCTTCTGCCAGTTAAACTCCAGCTGATTGAAATAGGCCATCACTTCTTTATTGTTGTGGAACCAGTTATCTGCCCATTCCTGTACTTTCGGAATGAACGCCTGGATGCTGGCGCCAAGTTTTGCGATCGTTCCGGTCAGCTGCGGGAGGACTCCAAAGAGAACGCCTCCCACAATGCCGATCACAAAGATAATCGTAAGAATCAGGCTGGCAGGTCTTGCAAGCTTCCGCACGGCTTTATATTTCTTTTTCCACTTTTCCTGAATCAGCCGGTTCTCAATAAAATGCATCGGTACATTAAACACAAATGCAATCGCACCGCCGAGAATGAAAGGAAACAGCACACTGATCACAAATTTTACTGCCTGAATCACCATCTCATATTTCCAGAAGCACAGAATAATGAGTGCTGTAAAAACGATCAGGTGTCTTATTTTTTTCATATTCTCGTTGTTTAATTCCATATAACGTCCCCTTTATTTTATTCCGAAACGGATTGCTTTGATACACTGAATAACCGGAATATTTAAAATTGCAAGTCCATAAACCGTCAAAAGCTGTGTTATGCTTAATGAAGTTACACTAAATATACCTTCCAGTGCCGGTATTGTCAATACGGCTGTAATCAGGACAAACCCGATCAGGAATGCTCCCTGAAGGTAGATATTATTGAAGAAACCTCTCTTAAACAGAACCGGTTTGTCGGCTTTACAGTTGTATCCGTGGAACAGCCTGGACAGACAGAGTGTTCCGAATGCCATAGTGCTTCCGAGAAGAGCGCCTTCGCTTGTATATCCAATCATAAACGCGATCATGGTCATGACACCGATGGAAAGACCTTCTGTCACAATCTTAAGAAGGAAGTCTTTTGTAAGAATCGACTCGTCTTTCTTTCTCGGTTTCTCATCCATAACATCTTTTCTGTGAGGCTCCAGTCCAAGAGCGATCGCCGGAAGACTGTCTGTCAACAGGTTGATGAACAACAGATGTACCGGTGCAAACGGAACCGGAAGTCCTGCGATAGACGCATACAGAACGGCAAGGATTGCTCCGAAGTTTCCTGACAACAGGAACTGAATGGAACTCTTGATGTTCCGGTATACATTTCTTCCGTTTTCTACTGCCTTGACAATTGTTGCAAAGTTATCATCTGTCAGTACCATGGAGGCTGCATCTTTTGCCACCTCGGTTCCTGTGATTCCCATTGCCACTCCGACATCTGCCTGTTTCAGAGCAGGTGCATCATTGACACCGTCACCGGTCATGGAAACAATGTTTCCTTTTTCCTGCCATGCTTTTACGATCCGGATCTTGTGTTCCGGTGAAACACGGGCATAAACAGAAATATGTTCTACAAAGTTTTTCAGTTCTTCATCGGACATATTTTCTATATCCGCACCCTCACATGCCTCGGACTCTTCTTTGAGAATTCCGATTCTCTTTGCAATAGCTGCTGCCGTTACTTTATGGTCACCTGTAATCATAACAGGTTTAATTCCTGCGCGGATACATTCTGCTACTGCATCTTTTGACTCTTCACGCGGCGGGTCCATCATCGAGATCAGTCCAAGGAATGTCAGATGATCTTCATCTTCGGCTGTAATTCCCTTCTTGCCTTCCAGTTTCTTATATGCAAATCCAAGAACACGAAGTCCCTGTCTGGAAAATTCCTGGTTCATTTCAGCGATGTCTTCCCGGTCTTTATCCGTCATCGGCTTTTCCTCGCCGTTTTTGCGGATCTGTTCCATTCTCTGTGAAAGGACATCTACCGCACCTTTGACAAGCATGATGGTTCCTTCTTCTGTTTCATGTACTGTGGACATGAGCTTTCTGTCACTGTCAAAAGGAACTTCAGAGATTCTTGCATATATTTCACGGGTTTTTTCCACGTCCATGCCGCAGTTTCCCGCGAATGTGACAAGCGCTGTCTCCGTAGGATCCCCAATCTCCTCACCATTGACATTCTTTGCGTCATTACAGAGAATACTTGCAAACATCAGCTTTTTCGTGTCCGCATCTTCCCGGGATACTTCACTTTTTGCCATCCTTCGGCCTGCAACGTAATAATCCTCTACTGTCATCTTGTTCTGTGTCAGTGTTCCTGTCTTATCAAACACAATCGTATCTGCCTCAGCAACTGCTTCCAGAAATTTTCCACCCTTCACCGTAATATGATGTGCATTTGCCTCACGTATCGCTGCAAGAACAGAAATTGGCATTGCAAGTTTCAATGCACAGGAAAAATCAACCATAAGAATAGACAATGCCTTGGTCACATTTCGTGTGAGTGCATATGTAAGAGCTGTACCAGCAAGTGTATACGGAACCAGTCTGTCTGCAAGATGTTCTGCTTTGCTCTCCACTGCCGATTTCAGTTTTTCAGTCTCTTCGATCATGGTTACGATCTTTTCAAACTTGGTAGAGCCAGAAGTTTCTTTTACGCGAATGGTAAGTTCACCTTCCTCCATAACCGTTCCGGCATATACATAACTGGATTCATGTTTTGCCACCGGCATGGATTCCCCTGTTAGAGACGCCTCATTTACCATAGCCTCGCCTTCTGTAACAATACCGTCAAACGGAATTACGGTTCCCATATGTATACGGACTCTGTCACCAGGTTTAATTTCATCTGTTCCTACCTGAACTTCAGAATCCTCTGTTATCAGCCATACCTTGCTCACATTCAGGGACATGCTTCGTGCCAGATCATCCACAGACTTTTTGTGTGTCCAGTCTTCAAGAATCTCACCAAAGCCAAGAAGGAACATTACGGAAGAAGCTGTACTGAAGTCACCTCTGAGCATGGATACACCGATCGCCGTTGCATCCAGTACCGGAACTTCAATTCTGCATTTTGCAAGTGTGCGCACACCTTTCCAGATATATTTCACAGATTTCAGCGTTGTCAGAAATGTCCGGACCGGAAGTGGCAGGAATATTTTCTTACCATAATGGAGCACAACATGGTTTACCATCTTCTCCCAGTATTCTCCATTCATTTCTCTTCCTGAATTCTGAAGATAACTTTCCGGTGCCTCAGCCTTTTCATAAGAAAATCTCTGAATTGCCCTCAGCATTTCTTCTCTGTTATCAGAATAACAGATCACTACGTCTTGATTTCTCTCTACTACTTTGACAGAGATTACACCATTCAGTTTTGTCAGAAAATATTCCAACTGATCTGCCTGTCTGCATGTCATTCGTTTCTGACAGATATGAAGTCTGACTCTGCCTCTGATTTCATGTTCTATTTTGAATCTCATATTGTCATCACCTTTAGTTATGAAAAACACCTGCAGTTTCTCTCCGCAGGTGCTTTGTTCTTATTCCTCTTCTGCTGCAGTTTCTTCTGTTTCTTTAAATGTTTCTTCTTCAGCAGTATCTTCAAATGCTTCCTCAGCTGCTGCGCGATCTTCGTTGATCTGCTGTGCTTCTGCATAAATATCTTCTGCGTTCTCCTGAACCTTGGATACAATTTTCATTACGCAGTCTTTTGCACGAAGAACAGCTGCTGTACAGTTCGTATAAACTTTTTTTGCATCTTTGCTGGAAAGAAGTTTGATTCCTGCTGTTCCGAATAATACTCCTGCCGCGAATACTCCGCTGTGTTTCTTATCAAGTTTGATCATTGTAATATCCTCCTGTATATTTCTTTTTTAACATTACACATATTATAAAATCTCCAAAACAAAAGTCCAGACTAACTTGCAAAAGTGATAAATTTTCTCATTATCATCTAAAAACAGAGTAATTTACTTCTGTTTTTTGCGTATTTTCTTCCGGGAGTCCATTAGTTGCTATTTTCAACGGATACGCGTCGTACTCTCCTTGACTGAAGATATCCGCAGGATTCCATTCCTTTTTCAATGATCTTGCAAAGTTTTTCATTATCCAGCCGGATATTTGTCTGATCATCCAGTTGTACACAGCAGACAGGTACCTGTCCCTGTTCATCGCAGATGCGATAAGCGCTTTTCCTTTTCAGGGCACCGATTTCTTCTAGAAGATTAATCATTCTGTATACTGTCGCCATTCCAATATTTGGATCCTTTTTAGATGCCAGAAAATATATTTCCTTACAACAGGTACATTCTTCCTGCAAAATAATATCCAGTATGATCTTTCTCTGTTTTGTAATCCTGCAGCCTTCCCGGCGAAGTCTGTCAACAATAGCACTCCGCTGCATGCTGCTTCTCTGATACTGCTGATTACGGAAGGATTCCTGAGCAGGATCTGATGTATAATCATATATTTCCTCTCGCAGTGCTTCCATTTTCGTTCCTCCTGATCCGTTCAGTTTGTTTTGTCTTACTATTTGTTTCGAGCAACTTCTGTTCGCTATATCTATCATGAGTTTACATCTTCTAACTGTCACTGTCAAGTTTTTTCAGTATTTTATAAAAAGGTTATAAAAACCAAGTTCTTCCCTTGACAACTCTATATACAGTTTCATATAATAGAAAAAGTCAGAAACACAAGCATCGTCTGTTTACCAGTAATATCGGATCTTTCCGAACCTGATCAGGGCTTGTACTGGTTTCGACGGGGGC
>ENA-OOWV01002480-OOWV01002480.1-human-gut-metagenome-genome-assembly--contig:-NODE-2480-length-10059-cov-1.345662_pt1 | contig 10059 bp, 4 predicted proteins | sample MGYA00241584_ERZ501337 | MGnify/ENA primary metagenome ERZ501337 (study PRJEB25962, sample SAMEA2042744) | human gut metagenome | biome: human gut; feature: human-associated habitat; material: faeces... | reverse complement strand
ATGCCGTTTACGCCTGCTACACAGCAGGTGCCCATGCCGCGTGCTACTACGGCTGCGTGCGAGGTCATGCCGCCGCGTGCGGTCATGATGCCCTCGGATACGGCCATGCCGTCGATATCCTCCGGAGAGGTCTCCTGACGGACGAGAACAGCCTTGATTCCGGTCTTGTGAGCCTTGGCTGCATCATCAGCGGTGAAGTAAACCGCGCCGCAGGCTGCACCGGGAGATGCCGGCAGGCCGGTGGTGATCGGCGTAGCTGCCTTGAGAGCTGCCGGATCGAACGTCGGGTGCAGAAGTGCGTCAAGCTGCTTTGCCTCAACCTTCATAACCGCCTGCTCCTTGGTGCAGACGCCTTCGTCTACCAGATCAACCGCTACCTTGAGCGCTGCCTGTGCGGTGCGCTTGCCGTTACGGGTCTGCAGCATGTAGAGCTTGCCGTTTTCGATGGTAAACTCCATATCCTGCATATCGCCGTAATGCTTTTCAAGGCGGCTGGAAATGTCAACAAACTGCTGATAAACCTCCGGCATGGTATCTGCCAGCGCGGAGATCGGCTGCGGGGTGCGGATGCCGGCTACAACGTCCTCGCCCTGTGCATTCATCAGGAACTCGCCGTACAGCTTCTTTTCGCCGGTGGCCGGGTTGCGGGTGAAGGCTACGCCGGTGCCCGAGGTCTCGCCCATATTGCCGAATACCATGGACTGTACGTTTACAGCAGTGCCCCAGCTGTGCGGGATGTCGTTCATGCGGCGGTAGGTGTTTGCACGCGGATTATCCCACGAGCGGAATACTGCGCGGACAGCCTCCATCAGCTGCTTCTTCGGGTCCTGCGGGAAATCTTCGCCGAGGGACTTCTTGTAGTGATCCTTGAACAGGACGATCAGCTCGGACATATCATCTGCATCGAGCTCATTGTCCATCTTTACGCCCTTTTTGTCCTTAACCTGATCGATAAACTGTTCGAAGGAGGACTTAGGCAGCTCCATAACAACGTCAGAGAACATCTGAATGAAACGGCGGTAGGAGTCGCGTGCGAAACGCGGGTTATTGGTCAGCTTGGCAACTGCTTCGCAGATCTCGTCGTTCATGCCGAGGTTGAGGATGGTATCCATCATGCCGGGCATGGATGCGCGCGCACCCGAGCGAACGGATACGAGCAGCGGCTTCTCGGGATCGCCAAGGGTTTTGCCGGTAATCTTTTCAAGCTGATCGAGGTAAAGCAGGATCTGATCCTGAATATCCGGATAGATGGTCTTGCCGTCCTCGTAATAACGGGTGCAGGCCTCGGTGGTGATGGTGAAACCCTGCGGCACAGGCATGCCCAGTCCGGTCATTTCAGCCAGATTGGCACCCTTGCCGCCAAGCAGCTCACGCATTTTTCCGTTGCCCTCCGGGAACATGTAAACATACTTTTTCATTTGGGTATTTCCTCCGTTTCGATTGATGCTCTCTCTAATACTCATTCTCTTTATCACGCAAGCACATTATAGCACGTTAGCGGTGAAATATTCCATTGTAGTATTATACCGATTTCCCACGAATATATTGTGCACTTTGACCAATTATGTATTTTTAACCAAAACTCAAACGTTTGCGTAAAATCTGTCTTTTTAATTTATCAGAAATTTTATCCGATTTTTATTTTATCTTTTCCTGTTTTTCTCGATTTTTACGGTGTTTTGGGCGTAAATACGTTTCATGCCCGTCAGCTTTCATTTCATTAGGCGTAATGCACAAATTCCTGCAAAAGAAAATCGACGGTCTGAGGCAGACCGCCGATAGAAGCGAAGGAATTGCTGGAAACCACGACACTGATCGCAGGGATGCCGTCGTAGCTGGTCTCGTAGAGCTTGACCGAATACGGATACGTCGAGGACGAGGTGAACGAACCGCCGGTGAACTGGTAGAAGGTGTTTTCGCCCAGTGCGGCGTAGTAGTGGAGCAGAATCTTGTCGCCGGCTTCTACCTCTTCCCTGTCGTAGTAGTAGGTGGTCGTGGTGCCCTCCCGGATGGTGCCGAGCAGCGTGACACCGGTCACCGTACCGAAATCCGGCACCGGATAGTGCTTGCTGTAGCAGCGCGACGCGTCCGGCTTGTGGTTGCGGTTATACTCGCCGGGAGAGTACGCCGTACCGTCTCCGATCAGGTTGTTCAGGTAGCGGATCGGCACCGAGTAAGACGGTCCGCCGCCGGAATGGCTGCTGACCGTAATGCCGACAACCTTGCCCTCATCGTTGATGAGCGCACCGCCGGAGTTGCCGCTGATGACCTGCGCCGTGCTTTCGATCATCGGTGCAAGGTAATCGTCGTTTTCCGGGTCGGTCACCTTGCCGGTCGTGACCGTTGCGGCGCCGCCGCCCGGGTAACCAAGCGCGTAGACCGTGTCGCCTTTCTCGACCTCGGTGGTAACACCGAGGTACGGCAGCGTGCTGCCGACTACACGGATATGCGCGATGTCCGCGTCCGCGTCAAAGCTGTAGATCGTGACTTCCCGCTTGGTGCCGTCGTACATCTCAGCCACAAGGCGGTAAACGCCGTTGACAAGGTGTCCGCAGGTCACCGCGTCGCCGCGTGCGCTGAGCACAACGCCGCTGCCGATGCCGAGGATATTATTCTTGTAATCGTAGGCGTACAGCTTGAAAATCGCCGGTACACAGGCACTGAACACCTCGTCCGCCGTCATGCCGACATGTGCTTCGATGGTGAAGCTCTGCCGCAGATCCGGCTTTGCCATACGGGTGACGATAGCCGCAACCTCGCTGCGGCGAATGTTGGTGTTCGGCTTGAAATCGTGCGCGTTGTTGCTGCCCGTGAGCACGCCTGCGCGGTACAGACGGTACACATCAGCGGCATAGCCTGCCGACATTTCCACGTCCGCAATCGCACCGTCCGCAATGTCGTTGATCGCGGTCAGAGCGCCCTCCGGCAGCGCATTTGCAAAGATGGACGCAAACTGTGCTCGGGTCGCCGGCTGATCGTAATCCGCATAAGTCGTGTTAATAATACCATTTTCTAATGCATACGTCACATACGGCTGATACCACGGACGAACTTTGTCAAAATCCGCACTGCCGCTGACATAGGTGCTGTGCAGACACGCCGCCAGCTTGATCGCCTGTGCGATCGTCAGGTTGCTGTTCGGCTTGAACTGGGTGGCGTTTACGCCGTCCACCAGCTTGTATTCATACGCCGCCTGAACATTCTGCGCGTACCACTCGGTTGAGGGCACGTCGGTGAACTGTCCGGCAGGATACGTTGTTTTCGAGGTAAAGTTTTCATAGCCCGCAAAAGCCGCAGGCAGCATGCCGACCATCAGCGCAGCCGCTGTGATCAGACTGAGCAATCGTTTTTTCACGAATTGCATTCCTCCCTTTTGAGGCGTGGGTTTGTGGATTGGGATACAGGGCCGCAGAGCGACCCTGTACTTCTTTCTTGATGATACACCAAAACCGTGAGGAATTGGTGAATTTTCTGTGAAATCAGTTCTCGTAAGCGGCTACGATCTCGCCGATATACATGGTGTGGTAGTCGTGATCGCCGTACCACTTGTCCTGCACTTCCTGCGCCATATCGTCCGGTGCGATGTCGGTCACACCGCGCTTGCGGCAGATGAGTACCAGCTCGGCCTCCTCGAAGGTCGGCTGACCCTCTACGAATACCGGGGTAAGGCCGCTCTCGTGCATCTTATCCATGTCACGGCCGGACTTGGAGCCGAGGGTATTCAGTGCCTGACGGTTGCCGTCCTTGAGCACGGTCAGGGTGAAGTACTCGCCCGCGTCTACAAACTCCTTGGTGAAGCGGCTCTTGCGGATATAGCAGGTCGCACTCGGCTTGCCCCACATAACCCCTACGGCGCCCCAGCTTGCGGTCATGGTGTTCCACTCGTCCTCGGTGCCTGCGGAAATCAGCATCCACTTCTGACCGATCAGTTCGAACGGATTGAAAGACTTTTCGGCAATGTTGATCTTCTTCATGATATGTTACCTCCTAAGAGAATTGTTTAGCAAATTGAGAATGGAGAATGGAAAATTAGCGCAAGGATAGCGACATTCTCAATTCTCCATTATCCATTACTGCTGCTTATCCAGCGGCATTGTGCGGCGCAGCTTCATCTCCTGCCAGTCCTCACGCGAGATGAGGATCTGGCGCGGCTTGGAGCCTTCGGACGGGCCGATGATACCGCGGTCCTCGATTTGGTCGATGATACGCGCGGCACGCGAATAACCCAGCTTCAGACGGCGCTGCAGCATGGATGTGGATGCCTGACGGCAGTCCATGATGACCTCGATGGCTTCCTCGATGAGTTCATCCTCATCGTCGCCCGGGTCGTTCGTGCCGCTGCTGCCGCCCTTGTTATTGCCCACCTGCTCGGCCTGCTGCTCGATGTGCTCAAGGATCTCCTCGCTGTACTCGGCGGTGCTGGTCTCCTTGATGCGGGCAATAACAGCTTCGATCTCCTCGTTGGAGATGAAGCAGCCCTGTACACGGGTCGGCTTGCCCTCACCGAGCGGTGCATACAGCATATCACCCTTGCCGATCAGCTTTTCTGCGCCGGTCGTGTCCAGAATGATACGCGACTCGATCTGGCTGGCTACCGCAAACGCGATACGCGACGGGATATTTGCCTTCATGATACCGGTGATAACGTCAGCCGACGGACGCTGCGTTGCTACAACAAGGTGCATGCCTGCGGCTCGTGCCTTCTGTGCGATACGGCAGATGGAGTTCTCGACTTCCTTGGCGGCGACCATCATCAGGTCAGCCAGCTCGTCGATCACGATGACGATCTGCGGCAGCACCTGATACTGCTCGGGATGACCGTCCTCGGTCTGCTCGGCTTTGGCCTTTTCGGAACGCATGAGGTCGTTATAGCCGACCAGATTGCGCACCTGATGGTCTGCGAACAGCTTGTAGCGGCGTTCCATCTCACCAACCGCCCAGTTGAGCGCACCGGCGGCCTTTTTCGGGTCGGTAACGACCGGAATCAGCAGATGCGGAATGCCGTTGTAGTTGCCCAGCTCAACCATCTTCGGGTCCACCATGATGAGGCGGACCTCCTCCGGCGTGGACTTGTACAGCAGCGAGATCAGCATGGAGTTGATGCACACCGACTTACCGGAGCCGGTCGTACCGGCGATGAGCATATGCGGCATCTTGGCAATATCTGCTACAATCACATGACCGGCAATATCCTTGCCGGTACAGAAGGAAATTTTTGATGCGTGATCCTGAAATTCTCTGGATTCAACCAGATCCCGGAATGCTATGGTGACATTCTCTTTGTTCGGTACTTCTATACCTATGGCAGATTTTCCCGGAATCGGCGCTTCAAAACGAATGTCCGGAACAGCCAGATTTAGTTTGATATCATCGGCCAGACTGAGAATCTTACTTACTTTTACCCCCATCTCCGGCTGAATCTCATACTGGGTGACCGTCGGTCCACAGATGACATTGGTCACTCTGGCATTGACACCGAAATTTGTCAACGTCATCTGTAATTTTGCTGACATCTCCTGCAAATGCTGTCTGGAATCACCGGTCATATTCGGATCCCCTTTTTGCAGTAGCCGTATCTCCGGAAAGACATATTTTCTCACCGCCGCATCTGCATGCTCTGCAATCTCCTCCCGGACATCTGCAATTTCCTGTTCTACCTGCTCAACTGACTGCTTCGGCTGACCGGTGCGATGAGCTTTCTTTTTTGCTTCACCTTCCGTCTGATCTTTCGCACCACGCTCCGGTTCCATTGTCATAACAGCTGATCCGGTATTTCGATTTTCTTTTGTTCCTGTCTCAGACGGCACAGGCTGCATCAACGTTTCCGCCCGATAAGATGCTCCCTCTCCGGACATATGTATCTCCGGCTGCGGATGCCGTGCCCAGAAATCATCAGACTGCGTCTGCGTAATATCTGATGACTCCTGCAACGGTATATCCTGAATTGCCGGGGCTTGTGCTTTTGCCCGCTTTATATTTTTTTTCACTGGCTGCTGTCCAGCATCCAGCGCAAGTTCTCTTAACTCTGCGTTTTCCCCCACGGCTGACTCCGGCTGAATCTTTGTATCCAGAGATACCCCTGTCACCTTCCGATTCATACGGCGATTCTCCCGTTCTGCCGCCTTGCGTTCTCTCTGGGCATTTCTCAGTTCCCCTCTGGTCCGGCTGCGTTCCTGTGCTCTGGTCTTTCTGCGTACCGCATCTGCCCGGGCAGATTCATATACTTTGTGTCCGCCTCTGGATACCCCTTTGAAAAAAGATTGCTCCGTGAGCAATACCACACAGACAATCAGGATCAGAAGATCCAGCAGAATTGCTCCCATCATTCCAAAGCTTTTGGAAAACAAAATTCCAAGCAAACCGCCAATCAAACCACCACCGCTGTGTTTTGCCGCACACTGCACATACAGATCCGTTACTTTTCCCGGTGTCTGATCCCAGAAACATACGATATGCGCAAATACACATAAAAAAAGGAACAGCAAAATTCCGGCTGTCACTTTCATGATCACACGTCCGGAATATGCAGATCCCTGCCTGGAATCCTGTCTGTTTGAGATCAGGAATGCCGGTACCAGGAACACCGGTACCGGAAACACGTACGCCAGCATACCAAACAATCCAAAGGCGCCGTTACTCAATGCATTGCCTACAATCCCACCTTTTCCGATATTTCCGATAAAAAGCAGAATTGCAGCTGCCAGACACGCAAAAAGCAACAATTCTGTGCGCCAGGTAAATGTCTGCACAGAACTGTTCTGCTTTTTTCTTCCTGTTGTCGTTTTTTTACCGGAATTTTTCTTCCGGGCAGATGAAGTTTTTTTCTTTGTTGCCATATAAAACCTTTCTAACTTAACGCCACACTTTCCCACAATCTGTATTCTACGCTGTCACAAAATATCCGATAATAGAAAGAATACCGACTACCAGACAGTATATGGAAAAATATGTAAATTTTCTTTTTTTCACGATTACAAGCATCGTCTTGATACAGATATATCCCACCACTGCTGCCACCAGCATACCGACTGCATAAATACCAAGCTGGGAGCTGTCAATGGCCGCACTTCCAATATCTGTCAATTGAAGCACCATAGCTCCGAGAATTGCCGGAATAGACATAATAAAGGAATACTTTACAGCAAACTTCCGGTCAAATCCGCTGAGTGCACACGCGGTGATCGTCGTTCCTGAACGGGAAATACCAGGCAACGTCGCGATGCCCTGACAGATACCGATGATAAACGCATTTGCATACCCTACCTGTTTCGGTCTCTTGTGTCCTTCCGGCACCCGGTCACAGATAAAGAGCAATCCTGCTGTAATGATCAGGCAGATACCCGGAACGAACAGAATCTCGGAGGCGGCTGTCACAAGGTCGGAAGCGACAAACCCAAGGATTCCCGTTGGAATTGTCGATACGATCACAAGCATGACAAATTTCCGATATCCATTGTAAACCACATGCCGGTAGACACCATCTCCGTTCTTCCCGATCAGGACCGTCAGATTGTAGATACAATCAATGACTATGCCGATGAATTCTTTCACCAGATGAAAGATATCTTTGTAATACACAATACAGACCGCCAACAATGTTCCCACATGAAGCATGATATCGAACAAAAGTCCCGTGTCTGTATTTACATTAAATAATATTTTAAAAAGTGCCAGATGACCGGAGCTGCTTACCGGTAGAAATTCCGTCAGTCCCTGAATCAGTCCCATGATCACAGATTGTACCATTGACATCCGCTTATCCCTCTTCTTTCGTACATGATTATTGTTAGCATACCACATTTTTTCACGGATGTCATCTGTGATTTTCCGCTGCTCTTTTTTTCAGATGCTGCTTTCATTGATCATAAAATGCAGACGCTGTACCGCATCGCTGATACCCCCAACTTCGTTGATGATACCTTCCTCCACCGCCTGATGCCCCACCAGGATGGTTCCAAGATCTTTTGTCAGCATCCCCGTATTCAGCATCAGTTCTTCCATACGTTCCCGGTTCGTCTGACTGTGGGATGCAATAAATCCGGTAATCCGATCCTGCATCTGCTGAAAATAATCATATGTCTGTGGTGCTCCGATCACGGTACCGCTCATACGCACAGGATGGATTACCATGGTTCCTGTAGGAACGATAAAAGAGTAGTCCGCAGCAACTGCCAGCGGCACACCTATAGAATGGCTTCCGCCCAATACCAACGATACCACCGGCTTACTTAAAGAAGCAATCATCTCCGCAATGGCCAGACCGGATTCCACATCTCCACCAACCGTATTCAGAAGCACCAACAATCCGTCAATCTCCCGGTCATCCTCCACCTGAGCCAGTTTGGGCAGCACATGCTCATATTTTGTTGTCTTTGTATTTGCTGACAGGCATTCATGTCCCTCCACTTCACCAATAATGGATAACAGATGCAGTTTATGCTGCTGCCGGTTGTCTGCCAGTTCCATCTGTCCATACTCTTTTATTTCCTGATTTTTTACTTCTTTTTGTTCTGACATTACACCATTCCTCCATGTTTTTCAAAAGTATGTGCAGATTAAAAAAAAATATGCCCGTACAGTTCATAAAAACTGTACGGGCATATTGCATCTTTTATCCAATCAGATAACTGTATAAGCCTGCATAACGTCCGGCAGAAACTTTCCATGAGAAATCCTTTGCCATACCGCGGTCTACGATCTGATTCCACTGACGTTTCCGTTCAAAAAATACGGTCTTGGAATAGTTGATCACATTCAACATATCCTCACCATTATAATTGGTAAAGGAAAATCCTGTTCCGGTATTCTCATACTCATTGTATGGCTCCACCGTATCTTTCAATCCACCTGTCTCACGTACGATCGGCACAGTTCCGTAACGAAATGCCATCAGCTGTGTCAGACCACATGGTTCAAACCGGGACGGCATCAGAAACGCATCGGCAGATGCATACAATTTCTGAGCCAGATCAGAATCATAACAGATATTGGCCGATACCCTGTCTCCATATTTCCATGCAAAGTGCCGGAACATATTTTCATAACGCTCTTCACCTGTTCCAATCACAACAAACTGTGTATTATCATCCAGGATACGTTCAAAAACATAATCTATCAGATCCAGCCCCTTCTGATCTGTCAGACGGGAGATCAGACCGATCATGTATTTCTTCTTATCTACAGTCAATCCCAGCATCTCCTGCAATTTCACTTTATTCTCAGATTTCTTCTTGCGGAAATTATCACGGTTATAATTTACAAACAGCTTCGGATCCGTCTCCGGATTATAAATATCATAATCAATCCCATTCACAATACCCTGCATATCAAAATGCCGTGCAGAGAGCAGACCATCCAGTCCTTCTCCATAATACGGTGTCTGAATCTCCTGCGCATAAGTATCGCTGACTGTCGTGATGTAATCAGCGTAAACAAGTCCGCCTTTGAGCATATTCGCATCTTTCTGGAACTCCAGCTTATCCGGTGTAAACAATTCCTTCGGGAATCCGGTGAGTCCCATCATAGTCTTCACATCCCAGATACCTTGAAATTTCAGGTTGTGGATCGTCATGATTGTTTTCATGCCCCAAAAGAACATATCGCCCTGGAACTCTGTTTTCAAAAATACCGGGATCAAACCTGCCTGCCAGTCATGACAGTGAATCAGATCCGGCTGAAAACCAATCTGCGGCAGCATAGATAGTACCGCTTTATCAAAAAATGTAAATTTCTCAATATCATAACGGATATCTCCATATGGAAGAAAACAGTCGAAATATTCCTGGTTGTCAATGAAATAATAAGTAATCCCATCCAGCTCATATTTCAGAACACCTACATATTTACTCGGCACGTACGGACCGGTTCCCATATAAAAATGTGTGACATATTCAAACTGATTCCGATATTTTTCCGGAATGCAGGAATAATTCGGAATTACAACCCGAACGTCCCATTCTTCTTTATCAAACTGTTTTGGAAGTGCGCCGCACACGTCGGCAAGTCCTCCGGTTTTGATAAACGGTACACACTCTGAAGCAGCAAATAAAACCTTTTTCA
>ENA-OOWV01002477-OOWV01002477.1-human-gut-metagenome-genome-assembly--contig:-NODE-2477-length-10075-cov-1.856188_pt1 | contig 10075 bp, 9 predicted proteins | sample MGYA00241584_ERZ501337 | MGnify/ENA primary metagenome ERZ501337 (study PRJEB25962, sample SAMEA2042744) | human gut metagenome | biome: human gut; feature: human-associated habitat; material: faeces... | reverse complement strand
GTTGACTTTTTTGCAACTTGGTGTGGACCATGTAAAATGTTAGCACCAGTATTTCAAGAAGTAGCAAATGAATTTGAGGGAAAAGCTGATTTTTATAAAATAGATATAGATGCAAGTCTTGATATAGCAAGACAATTTAGTGTAAGCACAGTACCTACAGTAATAATATTTAGAAATGGTGAACCTATAGAAAGATTAGTAGGATTTATGCCTAAAGAAAATCTAGCATCTAAAATAAAAGAATATATTTAAAAAATAGAAAAACTCTACAAAGTTAATGCTAGCTTTGTAGAGTTTTTCTATTTTATATTAAACTGCGGCTATTTTAAGCATTACTATTAATAAAACAGTAAGTATAGTAGCTAAATACATTATAATTTAATCCATTGTTCATTATTTTTAGTAAGAAAATTGTTTATAGTAACAATTAGTCAAATAGTATCATAAAATACATAAAGGATATCTCAAAATATACTTATATAATGAGGTAGTTCCTTATTGCAACTTAAGGCGGTGTCATTATGAGAGGAAAAAATAAAAAAAATGAGAAAGTTAACAAAGTTGAAAAAGCAGTAAAAAAAGTAACGGATCCTATAGAAAAAGTAGGAAAAGAATTTAAAATAGTGTTTACTCCACTTTGCGGTACTGGTAATAAACCAATAAGACGTGCTTTATCAGAGGTTGGATTTGAAAATATATTAGTTGTTAAAGAAGAGGAAAATCCAGATCCTAACTTTGCTGGTATAGAATATCCTAACCCAGAAGAGCAAAAAGCTTTAACTAGAGGTATAGAATTAGCTAAAGAAAATGGTGCTGATTTAGTTATAGCAACTGATCCAGATTGTGATAGAGTTGGTGTAGCTGTTAAGACTACTACTGGAGATTATGCACTTTTAACTGGAAACCAAATAGGAGGTCTTTTAACTGACTATATAATAGAAGGATTAAAAGAAAAAGGTGAGTTAAAAGAAAACTCTACACTTATAAAAACTATAGTTACATCTGAGTTTGGTGCTGATATTGCTAAAGCTAATAATGTAGAAGTATTAAATGTTTTAACTGGATTTAAATTTATAGGTGAAAAAATAAAATCTTTTGAAGAAAATAACAATGAAAAAACGTATTTATTTGGATATGAAGAAAGTTATGGATACTTAGTTGGAACTCATGCTAGAGATAAAGATGGTGTAGTTGCTTCAGTTTTAATATCTGAAATGGCTGCTTACTACTACTCAAAAGGTATGAGCTTATATGAAGGATTACAAGAATTATACAAAAAATACGGATATTTCAAAGAAAAAACTATATCATTAACTTTAAAAGGTATAGAAGGTCTTGCTAAAATAAAAGAAATAATAACTTACTTCAGAGAAAACGACATAAAAGAATTTAATAATACAAAAATGGACATAAATGCAATGAAACTAAAAAAAGTAAATTTAACCAAAAAAATAGAAAATGCATCAGCATTTATAGCAGAAATAGATAGTCATAAAAAAAGTATATTTGAATTTTGGAAATATAGTAATAAAGATGAAGTGAAAACATTGGCAGAAGGGGAAGCTGAAGTAGTTAATGTAAAACCACATGCAAAAATATTTGATTTTGAAGAAGATTTTGAAGAATTCGGAACAACTATGGATCAAATTCAAAGAAAAAAGTTTAATAAAGAAGAATTAGATGCAATATATATTGCTAGTACAGAACAAATAGAGCCATTAAATAAAGTAAAAACAAATTCATTAGAACCAAAAGAATTAGATAAATATCTAAAAACTTTAAAAGCAGAACAAAAAGAACTAAAAGGAAAACTTGATGAAGAACTTGATATTTTTGGAGGATTAGAAGAAGATACAAGAAAAATAAAAAAATTAGCTAATAAGACACATAGAGAAAATCCCAAAAATAAATTTTTAATACTAGGACTTACAAAACAGTATAAAGTAGTTGATTATAAGGTCAACTTAAGTCAATCAATATGGAGAATTAATGAAGCATTATCAAAAATGACAACAAGTCAAGAAATTATAGCATATATGTGGACAGAAGATGGAGTTACTATTGACGCAAACAAAATAAATATATTTAATTTAGATGCTGAAGATGAAATAAAGAAAGCAATTGAAAAATCTGAAGATAATAAAATAAATTTATATAAAATAAAATTAGGCAAAGGCTCAAATGTAATAGCATTTTCTAATTGTATATATTATGATAATCAAAATAAGACATTACCAGTAGGAATGGATAATGATACTAGAATTATTGCAAAATTAAGTGACATGAATATAGAACTAGATTCAAAAAAGGTTATAAAAGTAGGAAAATTAGATGATGAAGAAATGGGAACAAAATTAATAGTAAAAAATATTAATATTTTGGAATATACGGTAAAACAGATGGAGGAAGAATAATGTCAGAGTTTAAATCAGGTTTTGTGGCAATGCTAGGAAGAACAAATGTTGGAAAATCAACTTTGGTAAATCTTTTAGTTGGTGAGAAAATTGCTGCAACAGCAAATAAAGTTCAAACAACAAGAACTGCAATAAGAGGTATTGTAAATAGAGAAAATTCTCAAATCATATTTATAGATACTCCTGGAATTCATAAACCAAAGACAAAATTAAATGAAACAATGATTGAAACATCATTTGGAGTAATAAAAGATATTGATTTAATATTATTTGTTATAGAAGCTACAAGTGATGAAATTGGAAGAGGAGATATGAGAATCTTAGAGAAGATTAAAGAATCTAAGAAAAAAGCAATATTAATTATTAATAAAATAGATTTAGTAAAAAAAGAGAGTTTATTAAAATTAATTGATTTATATCAAAAAGAATATAACTTTGAAGCTGTAATTCCTGTATCATCAATAAAATCAAAATATAGAGATATTATATTAGATGAAATAGAAAAAGTATTAAAGCCTGGACCAGCATATTATGATGTTGAAGAATATACAGATCAGACAATGAGGCAACTTGCTGAAGAGACAATAAGAGAAAAAGCATTAATGTATTTACAAGACGAAGTTCCACATGGGATATATGTAGAAGTAACAAAAATGAAATTAAAGAAAACTAAGAATAAAGAAGAATTTTATGATATTGAAGCAACAATATATTGTTTAAGAGAATCACATAAAGGAATAATAATTGGAAAAGATGGAACGATGTTAAAAAGAATTGGACAATCAGCAAGAATTGACATGGAAAGAAACTTTGGAACAAAAGTTAATTTAAGAACATGGGTAAAAGTTAAAGAAAATTGGCTTGATGATACATCAGTTGTAAAAAAATTCAAGTTACAATAATAGTCACAAATATGAATAAAAAATAATAAAATGCAAAAGATAATGTTAAAGGAAGTGAGCTTATGATTAAAAAAATTGCATGGGACACATTTAAAAATACAGGAGATGTTAATACATTTTTAGAATTAAAACAATTTCAAGGAATAGAAGAACAATTGCAAAATAATAATATGGAACAAAAGGCGGAAAAATATGGGGACAATAAAAACAAGTGGGATAATAATCTCTGAAAGCAATTTAGGAGATTATGACAAAATGCTTACAATGTTAACTCCAGGATTAGGCAAGATATCATGTGTTGCTAAAGGGGCGAGGCGTCCGAGAAGCGCCTTGCTAGCTGGAACACAGTTATTTTGTTTTGGAGAGTATATGATGTATAAAGGGACAAATACATATAATATAAATTCTTGTGATACTATTGAAGTTTTTTATAATTTGAGAACAGATTTAGATAAACTTAATTATGCAATAGAGATTACAAAAATTGTAAGAGATGTAACTGATGAAAATGAAAATTGTTATAAAATATTACAAATGTTATTAAATACGTTATATACTTTATCAGAGACAGATAAAAATATAGATTTAGTTATAAGTACATTTAAGTTAAAATTATTATGCTTTCTTGGTTTTACACCAAGAATTATGGAATGTGTAAATTGTAAAGAAAAAAATAATTTGAAGTACTTTAGTCTAAAAAATGATGGCTTTAAATGTGAAAATTGTGGAAGATTAGATAAAGGGGCAATTTCAATATCTGAAAGTACAGTATCAGCGATTAGATATATTGTTATGGCTCCAGCAAAAAAATTATTTTCATTTTCTTTAAAAGATGAATCTTTAAATGAATTAAAACTTGTTTCAAAATTATATTTTGATGATAAATTAGAAAGATAATATAAAAAGCCCGCAGATGATTTTTTTCATCTGCGGGCTTTTGTGAAAAACTAAAATATAAAATCTATTTTAGTTTCCAGAGAAGACCATAACACACTGAGGATCGCGAGACTTCTCTACCATCGCCGTTGCCACATCTTTGCAGAACTTGGTGAACAGCTGAGTGTTCAGGGTTGCATAGTAGGCAGCACCAGCGGGTTTGGCACTGGGCATCTTCTGGAGTTCCTCCATAATAGAGGACGGAACATCTTCCTGTACAGAAGGATGTTCGGCCAGGTATTTGCGGAACTCGGCAGATGATGCTTTTCTGTTGCAAAAAGAAATTGCAGGGACAGAATAGTTGGCGTAGTAGTTTCCGTCATTCTCAAAAATGCTCATAATTAGCCCTCCTTGTAGGCCACAAAATTATAATAGGCAAATCAGCCTATATTATTATTATAGTATAATTAGGAAAAAATGTCAATGTTTATGTAAAATGAATTTGACTTTATAAAATAGATATGCTAAAATTCAATTAAATAAAAAAAGGGAGCGGAAAATGGACGAAGTAGTAGATATATTAGTTACAACATATAATACAAATGAAAAATATCTAAAAAAACAAATTGAAAGTATATTAAGACAAACATATAAAAATATAAAAATATATATAAGTGATGACAATTCAAATAAAAATGAAATAAAGGAATTACTAGAAGAGTATGAAAAAAATGATAATCGAATAAGATTATTTTTGCAACCTCAAAATTTAGGATATAATAAAAATTTTGAATTTTTGTTACAACAATCTACAGCAAATTATATAATGTTTTCAGATCATGACGATGTTTGGCATAAAGATAAAGTAGAAAAAAGCCTAAAATTATTAAAAGACAAAGATGTTGATATGGTTTATTGCAATTGTAGGCAAATAGATGAAGATGGAATTGTGCTAAGAGACAACTATTTCAAATATAAAAATGTACCATTAGTAAAAGGGAATGACAAATTGGCAATATCAAGATGTGTTGGGATTGGATGTTCTCAAATAATAACTAAATCAGTTAAAGAAAAGATGATACCATTTAAATCTAAAGTAATTGCACATGATTGGTTAGCAGCTTTTATTGCAAATGAAGGAAAGGGAATAGACTATATAAAAGAAGAATTATTTGATTATAGATTACATAATTCAAATGTTTTTGGAGGACGAAGTTTAAATCAAAATTTGAATAGATGGAAAGAGAAGAATGGTAATAGTTATGATGCATTCTTAAAATACAGAGAAGATGCTATAAAAAGGGCATATGATGGTGGAATAAAAATGTGTGAACAATATGCAAATAAAAAAATAGATTTAGAATTTTGCCAAAAAGCAATAAATTATTATAATGAAATATATAAAACAAAGAAAATAAATATTAAAAATATAGGAGACTATTTTAAAATTTTATCAGGAAAAAATCAAGGAAAGAAAATGATAAGAGAAATTGCATTGTTTCACTTTCCAATATTTTCATATTTAAAATATAGATACTAAAAGTAATATTAGAATAGGAGAAAATGGGATGAAAACAAAAGAGTATTTGAATTTTTTATTAGATGACTATAATTCTAGTAATTATTTGCAAGAAACAGAAGATGGACTTACAGATTACCTATATTCATTAAAAAATAAAGGAAAAGTTATCATATAAGAATCCAGCATATGAAACTGCAAAAACAACAGATAAAATAATTACAATGAATGAAGTATTAAAAAATATAAATATGGAATCACAAGGAATTGGTTCTGGAGCTGGATATATAGAATTATCAAATGGGTCTTTTTCAGTTGATAATAGTATGAATTAATAAAAGAATTACATAGAGAATTATTTTCTATGTAATTCTTTTTTTTGAAGCCCATTTATTGACAAATAAGCAATTTAAAGATAGAATGTAGAAGATAAAAAACAGAGGGATGAATGGCGAAAGGAAAAGGAAGAAATGGAATTTTTAAAAGTATTTTGGAAAAACAAAAGATTAGCATGGCAATTAGGAAAAAATGACTTTAAAAATAGATTTGCTAATACAAGCTTAGGAAGTATATGGGGATTTTTACAACCATTTGTATTTATGATGATGTATGTAATAGTATTTCAATATATATTTAAACAAACAGGACCTGGAGGAGCACCATATGTAGTATGGTTTATGCCTGGAATGGCACTGTGGATGACAATAAATGATGGAATTATAGGAGCAAGTAATTCAATAAGAGGATATAGTTATTTAGTAAAAAAAGTAGTATTTCCAGTAGATATAATACCATTAATATCATTAATAGCTAATGCATTTGTATCATTATTTTTAATTATTATAGCAACAGCAGTATGTGTAATATTCAAATTTGTACCAAATGTATTTCAAATGATATATATGATAATTTCAGTATATATATTCTTAATAGCAATAACAAGATTTACATCAGCTGTTGCAACATTAGTTCCAGACTTTTCAAATTTATTAGGAATTGTAATGCAAATATGTATGTGGCTTACACCAGTTGTTTGGGACTTATCAATGATTGCAGAACATCATAAAATTTCAATGATTATGAAATTCTTACCATTTACATATTTAGTAACAGGATTTAGAGATTGTTTTATGGGAAATACAAATATAGTAACAGCAAACCATGGAATGTTTACAATTGCATTTTGGGTAATAACAATATTAATTTTTGCATGGGGAAATTATATATTTAAAAAGAGTAAAAAAGATTTTGCAGATGTATTATAAACAATAGAAGGGAAGCAAAAATGAAAGAAAAAGTAGATGTTCTTGTAGCAACATATAATGGAGAAAAATATTTAAGAGAACAATTAGATAGTATAATAAAACAAACATATAAAAATATAAGAATTTTAATTTCAGATGATTGTTCAAAAGATAGAACACAAGAAATATTGCAAGAATATGAGAAAAAAGATGATAGAATAAAAATATTTTTACACGACAGGAACTTAGGTTCAAATAAAAATTTTGAATTTTTACTAAGACAAGTAGAAAGCAAATTTTATATGTTATCAGATCAAGATGATGTATGGCTTCCAGAAAAAATAGAAAAAACTATTCAAAAACAAAAAGAAACAGGAGCAGATTTAGTTTTTGGAGACTTAGAAGTAGTAAATGAAAAATTAGAAACAATATATCCTTCTTTTGGAGATTTCATGTTATTGAATAGAAAAATAAATAAATACATTGGAAGTTATAAAGTAAATTATTTATATAATGTAGTTACAGGTTGTACAATATTATCTAAAAAAGAATTTATAGAAAAAATATTACCATTTCCAACAGATTCTAAATATTTAATACATGACCATTGGATTGGAATTGTTATTGCATTAAATGGAAAATTGGCATATATGCCAGAAAAGTATATAAAATATAGGCAACATGGAAATAATCAAGTTGGAACAAATAAGATATCACATAATTTTCAAGAATTAGAACAAGTAAGAGAATTATTCATAAATGTAAAATTAGGTGTATTTGGTACATATGTAAAACATAAAGAAATATTTCCAGAAAAACTTCAAAAACAAAATGAAAAAGCATATAAATATTTTCAAGATATTCAAAAAAAGAAAAACTTTAATTTTAAAGGATGGGGAATATTTCATGAATTATATAAAACAGAAACATTAATTTATTATATAGAAAACTTTATAATAATGAATATGCCTGCAATAGGAAGAGGATTGTTTAAAATTAGAAGAGGATTTAAAAAATTAAAAAGATAGGCGAAAAGGAGTTATACAATATGAGTGAAACAGTTTTAAAAATAGAAGGGCTTTCAAAAGATTACAAAATGTTTGCAAGGAAAAAAGATAGGATAATAGAAACATTATTTCCAGGAGTTGAAAGACATGGAGTATTTGAAGCAATGCATGATTTTAATTTAGAAGTAAAAAAAGGTGAAGTACTTGGTGTCTTAGGAAAAAATGGTGCAGGAAAATCAACATTATTAAAAATGATAACAGGTGTTGTAACACCAACAAAAGGAACAATAGAAGCTAAAGGAAAAATAAGTTCACTTTTAGAGTTAGGAACAGCATTTAATCAAGAATTAACTGGATATGAGAATATATATCAACATGGACAAGTTATGGGATTAACAAATGAAGAAATAAAAGCTAGAGAACAGGAAATAATAGACTTTGCAGATATAGGGGATCACCTATATCAACCAGTAAAAACATATTCATCAGGAATGTTTGCAAGACTAGCATTTGCATGTGCAATAAATGTTAATCCAGATATATTAATTGTAGATGAAGTATTATCTGTTGGAGATATGTCATTCCAATTAAAATGTTTCAAAAAATTTGAACAATTTAAAGAAAGTGGAAAAACAATTTTATTTGTAACACATAGTATAACTGATATTTTAAGAAACTGTACAAGAACAATTATAATTGATGCAGGCAGAAAAATATTTGATGGAGATGTAAAAGAAGGAGTAGAAAAATATAAGAAAATTATAGTTGGACTAGATGATAAAACAAGTAAAGAAGGAATACTTACAGATAAACAAATATTAGAAAAAAATCCTAATTATCAAGCATTAAAAGAGAAAAATGGAGAAACATGGAAATCACACTTTAATGAAAATCCAAATTTAATTACATATGGAGATGGAAGTGCAGAAGTAGTAGATTATGGAATGTTTGATGAAAATGAAAATTATATATCAGTATTAGAAAATGATAAAGAAGTAGTATTAAAATCTAAAATAGTTTTTCATAAAGATGTAAAAGATCCTATATTTACAATGACTGTAAAAGATTTTAAAGGTCTTGAGATGGCAGGAACAAATACATTAATAGAAAAAATTGCAACAGGAAATTATAAAAAAGGTGATGTAGTAGTTGCAGAATTCAGACAGGTAATAAATGTAGCACCAGGAAAATATACATTATCATTTAGTTGTACACATTTTAATAGTAAAGGTGAATTAGAAGTATTAAACAGAAAATATGATGCATTATTGATTGAAGTTTTATCTACAAAAGATACTGTTGGATTGATGAGATTAGATTCAAAAATCAAAATTGAAAAAATAAGAGGAAATAATGAAAAATAAAAAGAAAATATTTTTAACAGTAATAATATTAATAATACTTGTAGGAATTTTGGAAGTTTGGAAATTAAATTTAAAGACGACTACACTAGAACAATTAAAAAATAGTGGACATAGTCAAATGATGGGATATATCATAAAAACAGATAATGATAAAATAATTGTTATTGATGGTGGGACATCTGATGATACAGAAAATCTTTTACAGAAAATAAATGAATACACAGGAAAAGTAGATTATTGGTTTATAACACATCCACATCAAGACCATGCAACAGCATTTATTGAGATAGTAAATAATTATAATATAGATATTGGTAAAGTATATGTAACAACAGAAGATGAAGAATGGTATAATAATTATGGAGATGGTAGAGCAGATGAGTGTATAAGATTTTTAGACACTATAAAATCTGAAAAAATATCTTCAAAAGTTGAAGAAGTAACATTAAATGAACAAATACAAATTGATAATATAAAATGTGAAATTTTAGGAATAAAAAATCCAGAAATAACAAAAAATGCAATAAACAATTCTAGTATGGTAATAAAAATGGAGACAAAGAAAAACTCAATTTTATTTTTAGGAGATACTGGAGTAGAAAGTGGAAATAAATTATTAGATAATCAAAAGGAAAAATTAAAAGTAAATATATTGCAAATGGCACATCATGGTCAACAAGGAGTTAGTAAAGAAATATATGAATACATAAAACCTAAAATATGTTTATGGCCAACACCAGATTGGCTAT
>ENA-OOWV01002469-OOWV01002469.1-human-gut-metagenome-genome-assembly--contig:-NODE-2469-length-10097-cov-4.302928_pt1 | contig 10097 bp, 9 predicted proteins | sample MGYA00241584_ERZ501337 | MGnify/ENA primary metagenome ERZ501337 (study PRJEB25962, sample SAMEA2042744) | human gut metagenome | biome: human gut; feature: human-associated habitat; material: faeces... | reverse complement strand
GATTTAGGTTCCTGTGTCTTTGACGTGTGGGTTCAAGTCCCATCTCGCGCACCGGCTTGAGCCTCTTGGAAGCATTGGATTGCCAACGCTTCCGGGAGGCTTTTCGTATATGCGCGCGGCAGCTGCAAGCCCTTGCGGACACCTCTACATATGGCAATGCCAAGGCGGCAAATATAATGGGCCACAGCATTGCGGGTCTGAGCCTGTGCGCCATGAGCCTGTGTGAGTCAAGGAGAGAAGTGTATGTCCGCCATTCTTACGCCGGTTGGTCTGTTGCTGATCATCCTCGCCGGCTATCTGTTCAAGCGGTTCGGCCTGTTCGGGCAGAAGGATTATCGCGTGCTGCAAACCGCGGAATTCAACATCGTGCTGCCCGGTGCCATCGTATACTCGTTCGCCACCAATCCGCATGACATCTCGCTGCTGCTTATTTCGGTATTCGCATTCCTGTTTGCTTTTATCCCGGTCGTGTTCATCTTTCTGGCCACCCGCAAGCGCAATGTGACCGACCGCGCCTTCCTGATGCTCAACGGTGCCGGCTTCAATCTCGGCTGTTTTTCTTTCCCGGTCGTCCAGTCATTCTGGGGTGCGGGCGCGGTGGTGCCGGCTGCGATGTTCGATATCGGCAACTGCGTGATGGTGGCCGCCGGCACCAATGTGCTCACCCAGCAACTGCTGCATATTCAGCCCGGCAAAACACTTGCCGAACAACACGCCGGTTCGGCTCCCACCCTACCGTACGAAAAGCCCAAGGATCGCGACGCCAAACGGCTTGCCCGCCGCGCATTGCTGCGCACCATCGGCAAGAGCTTCTTCGGCTCGGTGCCGTTCGACACGTATCTGCTCATGATCGTGTTGACCGTCGCCAACGTGAAGATTCCCGATTGGATCGCCTCTACAACCCAGCCATTGAGCGGCGCCAACGCGCTGGTGTCGATGCTGATGGTGGGCATGCTCATGGACCTGCCCCAATCCAAGCATGACGTGAAGGAAGTCATGGCCGTCATCGCTTGGCGTATACCGTTCAGCGTCGCCTTCGCGTTGATCGCGTGGTTCCTGCTGCCGTTCTCGGCTTCGATTCGCGCCGTGATGGTGATCTGCGCGTTGGCTCCGATCGCCATTTTCTCCACGCTGTTCACCGACAAAGTACTCGGCAACGCCAAACTGGCCGGCTTCTCGCTGGCAATCACCGCGATGATTTCACTGGTGATGATGGCATTTGCTCACGCGCTGATGGGCGTGTGAGCAAATGCGCAAGTAGGCGCACGACGGGCGCACGGCGGGCACACGGTCAGGCGAGACGCAGCCCACATAGGTTCGTCCCCCGGCCGCCAGCTGCTACCGGCGCAGCAGCTTGTGCGCCAGATTGCTCACGCCGAAGCGGAACTTATCCACCGGCAACGTGAATTTGCCTACCATCTGCTCGACGTAGCCGTTAAAGCCCTGCTTGAATTCCAGCACGCCGCGGCCCTCGTCGTCCGGATCGTCGAACACGCCGGAAATGCCGTAGAAGTTGTAGCGGGGCACGCCCTTCTCCACACACAGATGCAGCATTGCTTCGTACTGAATCAGCGCCGAGGCGTAGAACGGCTTATACTCCTCCAACGAACCGGAATACTGATAGACCACCTCATTGGGGTGACTGACGAACATTGAAGCCGCTGCCGGCAGCACATCGCCCTTCCTGGCATATCCCTCCACCTCAGCCAGACGCTTGTCGGCGGCCGCGAGATTGCGTGATTCCTCCCCCAGCTGACGTTCGATACGCGTGGTCGGACGTTCATCGTATTTCGCCTGCAATCGAGCTACCTTGGCCTGCAACGCCTCGCGCTTGGCGGTCATATCCGCCACATATTCGGCGATGTGGATTTCCGCGAGCATGAAATGCGCATCTGCGCCATACGCCTGCTTGAACTGGCGGAAATAGTCTGCGCCACGCGTCGCGAACCCACGGCGTTCACCGGTCCGCCGTTCGATATCGGCGAACACGTCGAACTCGTCAGGCCCGATTTCGCGAACGTGCACACCCATCGACTGCGCCCGCTTGACACTCCACTGAGCACGTTTGCCGAATGACGCCAGCAGTTCCTTGCCGTTGGTGATGCCGGTGAGATCCTTGACGTACATCCACTGGCAGACCACGTCATAACCGGTATGGAATCCGCCATGCGTCCAGCCGGCATCGGTGAATCCGGTCAGCAGTGCATCGTTCGGCTCGCCGTCGGGCTGCCCGTCCGAGGAATACAGACGGTAGGCGACGTTAGGCCAGCATGCCACGGAAACAGCATGGTGGCGACGGGCCGATTCACGAATCGCCTCGGTTATGGCCCGCAGCAGAGCCGGATCATCGCTAATGCCGATGGGGCCGAAATATACGGAGCCATCTGCACCGAAACGACCATTGAGGTACAGAATCACGCAGCCGGCTACCAGATTGCCGGATGCGTCGCACACGCCAACGCATTCGGCTTCATGCCCACGAATCTTGGCAAGACGGACCTGCCCGGACCATTGCTGGAAGCTGCCCTGGCTTGTGGCTTCGGAAAGCCGGTCGAACTCTTCGGGCGTAATCACGCCAAACGTATACGTCGTATCTGTTCGATTCGCAGTCGCGCTCATCTCGTCGTCACCTGTGCCTTATTTCTGTGTCCGTGCTCGCCACTGTTTGTCAGCGATGCAGCAGCTTGTGTGCGGCTTCGGATACACCGAATCGCAGTCCGTCCACCGGCAGCGTGAACTTGCCCGGAAGCTCTTCCACGAATCCGCCGAAGCGAGTCTTGAACTGCCAGACGCCGTAGGAAGGATCGTTGGCGTCGAAAATGCCGGAAATGCCGTAGAAGTTGAAGCGCTCCACGCCACGGGCGATGCAGTCAAGCATCGCCTCGAAGTGGATTAGGGAAGACGGGTAGTAATCCATGAAACGATCGTCCTCGCCGCTGGACAGGCAGACGACCTCGTTCGGATGCCAGAAGTAGACGCCGGCTTCCACCGGAATGACCGGGCCGTCCGAAGCGATGATGCCATTGACTTCGCCGATGGTCTTTTCCAGCGCCGCAATCTTCTTGTCTGCGGTGGCGATGCGCTTTTCCAGCGTTGCCGGGTCGGAAGCACCCTTCTTGGCCGTGCCTTCCGGCTGCTGTTGCGTGCGCTGGAGCAGGCGTTCGAGGTTGCGCTTGTCTTTGGAGGCCGCATTCAGCTTGGATTGCAGGGTGTCCAGATATTCGTCGAAATGGGTTTCGACCACCTTGAACTCGATCAGGTCGCCGAAGGTATCGAACAGACGCTCATAATAGGCCAGATCGCGGCTCTTGAAGCCTTGACGTGCGGCGCTCATATCGCACAGCTTGACGAAAGTGCTCAGTTCGCCGCGTTCCAGTCGGCGCACGCGCAGACCGGAATCCTGGGCGATGCGGATGTTCTTACGGCGGTACTTGGAGAACGAGGCCAGCAGTTCCTTCTCATTATGAATGCCGTCAAGCCCCTTGACGAAGTTCCAGCGGTTCACCACGGATTCGTAGCCCACGGTGAAACCGCCATGTTTCCAACCGAAGCGGGCCATGTTGTCCATCATCGTGGTGTCCGGGTCGCTGGTCGGCTTGCCGTCCAGATCATGCAGACGGTAGACTGCGGCCGGCCAGCAGGATACGCTGATGGCGTGATGGGCCTTGGCCGAACGACGCAGGGCTTCGGTCATCGCCTCAACCACCTGTGGATTGTCATAATCGCACAGCGGTCCGCACCAGACCGAGCCTTCCAAACCGAAACGGGACCGCGTGTACACCACGTAGCAGGCGGCAATCAGCTTGTCACCGCGCTTGACACCCACATAGTCCACCGGACCGTTGAACGCACCCATGGCGGCCATCTGCGAGGTCTGCTGGAAACTACCTTGCACTTGAGCTGCGGAGAACGCATCCAGCTCGGCAGGAGTGATCTTGGTAGGGGTGAGCGAGGCGACGCCTGCATCGGATTGCGTCATAATCGAACCTTCTTACTTGTCGTTACTCTGATCGTTACTCTGGGCTCTGGAATGGCCTGTGTGCTGCGTCCGTTTACCGCGACAGCAGCTTGTGCGCAAATTGCTTCATGGCATAGGCGACCGGTTTGACCGGCAGCACGAACTCGCCCGGAAGTTCCTCGACATATCCGTTGAAGCCCTGCTTGAACTCCAGTACACCACGCCCCTCGTCATCGGGATCATCAAAGACGCCGTCGATGCCGTAGAAGTTGTAGCGAGACAGCCCGTGTTCCACGCAGAAATGCAGCATCGCGTCATGCTGAATCAGCGCGGAGGCGTAGAAGGGCTTGTACTGCTCGACGCTACCGGAGAACAGGTAGATGACCTCGCGCGGATGCTCCACGAATAGTGATGCCGCAGCCGGCAGTACATCCCCGTCTTTGGCGAACTCGGCCGCCTCGTTCAGGCGCTTTTCGGCTGCCGCCAGATTGCGGGTCTCCTCCCCCAGCTGACGTTCGGTTTTGGTGGTGGGGTGTTCGGCGTTTTTGGCGGTCAATGCCGCCACCTTGGCCGAAAGCGCTTCACGCTTGGACGTCATGTCCGCTACATATTCGTCGATGTGGATCTCGGCAACCATAAAATGCGCCTTGTTGCCAAACGCTTCCTTGAAACGGTGGAAATATGCTTCGCCACGGTATTCGAAGCTACGACGTTCGGCGGTTTGCTGCTCGATTCGTGCGAATACCCCCAACTCGTCGTCCGACAGCTCACGCACATGCACACCCATCGATTGGGCACGCTTCACGCTCCACTGGGTGCGCTTGTCATAGGACTTCAGCAGACTTTTCTCATCGGTGATGCCGGTCAGATCCTTGAGGTAGCGCCAACGCGGAACCGCCGTGTAGCCCACGGTGAAACCGCCATGAGTGAAGCCGATCGCCTCGAGCTGTTCTATCAGCTTATTGTCGGGAGCGCCATTCTGGTCATCCGGCAAAGAAGCTCCATTGGTGTCGCGAAGCCGATACGGGGATTCAGGGGTGATTTCCAGCTGTGAAGCACCCTTTGCCTTGGCATGGCGTTTCAGCGCATCCATGAAGAAGGTCAATGCTTCGGTGTCGTGATAGTCGCACATCGGGCCATCATGGATGACCGCAAATGTAGAGAATCGAGAGCGGTGAGTTTCGAACAGTGCCGCCGCGACGATCTTCTCGCCCTCCTTGAGGGCCAAATATTCGACGTCGATCCCCTGCGCGGCGCGAAGGCGTCCCATCGCCGAGGTTTGTTGGAAATTGCCTTGTGGATGCCTGGCGGAGAAATCATCGAACTCCTCGTCTGTCAACTTCACCAGCACAAAATCACGCATGCTTCCCTTTGCCTCCGAGTCAATCAGGCTCACCATGCTAGCATAGCGCGCACACGACGAATGGCGGCCGAGCAGATGAGGTGTGCACATCGTTCGCACTATTGCCGCCACGATGTTCCAAAGAACAATGGCCCAAAGATGATGAATGTCCGGCTTGCAGTGAATCAAACGCAGTGCTATATTCTCTACTTGGCTCTTGAAGCCACGCCACCTTAGCTCAGTGGTAGAGCATCCCCCTCGTTCGTGGGAAGGTCGGTAGTTCGATTCTATCGGGTGGCTCTTGTTCATCAAGAAGGCCGACGCACTAAGCGCCGGCCTTCTTTCGTATCGCCCTTGCTAGGTCATAGGCGCTTGCTAGACACTCGCCCGATTCGGGGGCTGAGTGCTGAGCCGCGACTCAACTGTGGCTTAGTCGCGGCTCAGTGCAGCTAGACAGCCTAGACGACTTAGTGCAGCAGGGCCTCGATGGCGGGGACCAAGGCTTTCAGCGCCTTGCCTCGGTGGGAAATCGCATTCTTCTCGGCCGGAGTCATCTCGGCGCTGGTCAGCGGCTCGCCTTCATGGTCAGGCTCAGTGCTGACGCGACCGGCAGGCTGATAGTCCGGGACAAACAGCGGATCGTAACCGAAACCGTGTACGCCACGAGCCTCGCGGATGATGCGACCCGGCATGTCGCCGAGCTCCACTGTCTCCGACTTGATGGCGTATCGAGCATGCACCGGGGCAGGGCTCCCATCGGCAGCCGTGGTGTGAACGGTGATGCCGTCGGCAGCCACTCCACCGGTCACGTCGGCACCGGTCTCGGTGTCCGGGACCACCAGCGCGGCGGCGCAACGGAAGCGCGCGGTACGCTTGTCATCCGGAATATCTTCGATTTGGGCGAGCAGCAGCGCATTATTGGCCTTGTCGTGGCCGTGAGCACCCGCCCAGCGAGCAGACAGAATGCCCGGAGCGTTACCCATCACATCGACGATGAGACCTGAATCATCCGCGACAGCGGGCAGACCGGTACGGATGGCCACAGCGCGGGCCTTGAGTAGCGCGTTCTCCTGGAAGGTGACGCCAGTTTCCACCGGATCCGGCAGGTGAAGGCTGCCAGCGGACACCAGTTCGATGTTTTCGGCATCCGCGCCAAGATCCTCTTCGAGAATGCGGCGGATTTCCACAAGCTTGCCTTCGTTATGGGTTGCGACGACGATTTGCATGAGGTTCTCCTTTAAGAAGGCTCCCCTTGTCAGGGGAGCTGGCTTAGTCTAGGGACAGAGCGGCACGCTGGGCGGCTTGCAGTTCCTTGTTGCCCTTTTCGGCCAAGTCAAGCAGGGTGCCGAGTTCGGCACGGTTGAACGGACGGTGTTCTGCGGTGCCCTGAATCTCGATGAAGGTGCCGGAACCGGTCATGGCCACGTTCATGTCGGTCATGGCCTGGCTGTCTTCGATGTACGGCAGGTCCAGCATCGGCTTGCCGTTGATCACGCCGACGGAGACGGCGGAGACCCAGTCCTTGAGCACACGGTCGGCGGACTTGACGTGCTTGTGTTCCTCGGCCCAATGCATCGCGTCGACGAGCGCCACGTACGCGCCGGTGATCGAAGCGGTGCGGGTGCCGCCGTCGGCCTGCAGCACGTCGCAGTCGATCTGCACCTGGTTTTCGCCGAGCGCCTTCATATCGACGACGCCACGCAGGCAGCGGCCAATCAGTCGGCTGATTTCGTGGGTACGGCCACCGATTTTGCCACGTACGGATTCACGGTCGGTGCGTTCGGCGGTGGCACGCGGCAGCATCGAGTATTCGGCGGTGACCCAGCCGAGGCCGGAGTCCTTGCGCCAACGCGGCACACCGGGAGTAAAAGTGGCGGTGCACATCACGCGCGTGTTGCCGCATTCGATGAGTACCGATCCTTCGGGCACGTCCGTGAAGTGCCGCGTGATGCGCACCGGGCGCAGTTCGTCCACTACGCGGCCGTCCGCGCGAATCACCATTGCCTTGTCCAACATGTCTTTGATTTCAGCCATGCCTTCAACGTAGCACCATGCGGCGAACGTGCCCGCAGCGCGGCACGTCTCCCGCCGCCGCGGCAGCCATCGTGACCGCCGTCACGCCGAATGGCTCTTGCGCGAGTCGCCGCGCGACACTAGGGTTTTGGATAACACACGATTCTTGTCTTGCGGGAGGGCGGTCATGGTCGATTATTCACCGGCACTGATGACGGATATGTATGAGTACACGATGCTGGACGCCAGCCTGAAGGATGGCACGGCGAACCGCAAATGCGTGTTCGAGGTGTATACGCGCCACCTGCCCGAAGGCCGCCGTTACGGCGTCGTGGCGGGCATCGGCCGCATTCTGGATGAGCTGGGTCGGTTCCTCCTCAGCGACGAGGACCTGCGTTTCCTGTCCGACCGCAAGGTGGTTAGCAAGGAGACGATTTCGTGGCTGGAGAACCTGCATTTCTCCGGTTCGATCAAGGGTTACCGCGAGGGCGAGATGTTCTTCCCGAATTCGCCGATTCTGCAGGTCGAGGGCACGTTCGGCGAGTGCACGCTGCTGGAGACGCTGGTGCTGAGCGTGCTGAACTATGATTCGGCGGTCGCATCCGCCGCCTCGCGTATGGTGAGCGCCGCGAAGGACCGCCCCTGCATGGACATGGGCGGGCGCCGCACCAACGAGTGGGCCGCGGTGGCAGCCGCACGAGCCGCGGTCATCGGCGGTTTCCAGGGCACAGCGAACCTGCTTGCGGCGCAGCTGTATGGACTGAAGGCCATCGGCACCGCCGCGCACTGCTTCACCCTGGTGCATGACGACGAGAAAAGCGCCTTCGAATCGCAGATCGCGGCGCTCGGCAAGAACACCACGCTGCTGGTCGACACCTACAACATCGAAGAAGCCGTGAAAACCGCCGTCGAAGTGGCCGGACCGGAACTGGGCGGCGTGCGCATCGATTCGGGCGACCTCGCGTCCCTCGCGCAGCGCGTACGCAACCAGCTGGACGCGCTCGGCGCCACCAACACGAAGATCACCGTCACCAACGACCTCGACGAATACGCGCTGGCCGCACTGCAGACCGCACCGGTCGACTCCTACGGCGTGGGCACCATGCTCGTCACCGGCTCGGGCGCCCCGACCTGCGCGATGGTCTACAAGCTCACCGAACGCGAGAACTCCGCCGGCGAAATGCAGCCGGTCGCCAAGAAGTCGAAGGACAAGGCCACCGTTCCGGGCCGCAAGCTCGCCTTCCGCTCCTACGAATACTCGCTGGCCGACTGCGAACACGTCATCTCCGGCTCCGAAGACAAGCTCGCCGCATACCAGCCGGAAGACGGCTGGAAGGACCTGCTCGTCGACTACGTCACCAATGGCGAGAACCACAGCGAATACCAGGGCCACGACGCGATCGTCAACGCGCACAACTACCGCGCGCAGGCGCTCGCCGAACTGCCGATCGGCGCGCAGAGCCTGATGAAGGGCGATCCGGTCATCCCGACCGAAGTCACCGTGCTGTGACGTCCGTCATGGAGTAAAGCGCCCTGTACAGCGCAAAAGACATAACAAAAACCGACTCCCGGTGAATCACCGGCGTCGGTTTTTGCATAACATACGACGTTGCGCCGCACTCGGTCGCCGCACCCAGCCGCCATATTCAATCGCCACGTTCAGCCACCGCAACCGGCGGCATGAATCGGCAACATGGTCGAACGGCAATCAGAACGAGCTGTTCATCATCTCGTCATAGATGCGCTTGCAATCCGGGCACACCGGGTAATGCGTGGGGTCACGCTTCGGCACCCACACCTTGCCGCACAACGCCACAACCGGACGACCCGTCATCTTCGATTCGGCGATACGGTCACGCGACACATAATGCGCGAAACGGTCGGCATCGCCATTGCCACCGTCATCAAGCTTCGTTTCCTCTTCAGGACGTTCCAGAACGGCGGTACCGGTACCCGCATCCGGGTTGGACAGCGGCGAAACCGGATCGTCGGATCCGAACAGGCCATCGAAAATCGCAAATGCCATAATTAAGACTCCTCACACAAGCCGCAATCGCGGCCCCACTGCCTTCCATCATAGCCGAGCCGCATTGCGCCGCCACCCGTATGCACGAACCGCGCCAACACGGGCATACGCCGATGTTGCGCACGTTCTCAACCAATCGCGGTACGCTTAAGGTTATGACAATTGCAGTTTGCCCCGGGTCGTACGACCCAGTGACCGCCGGCCACCTGGACGTCATCGAGCGTTGCGCGCGCTTTTTCGACGAAGTGCATGTGGTGGTGGCCGTGAACGCGGCGAAGACGCCGATGTTCTCCGAAGAAACCCGTGTTGAGATCATCCGCCAGGCGCTCGCCAAGCGCGGTTGCACCAATGTGAAGGTAGCGTCGACCACCGGCCTGATCACCGACTATTGCACGAAAATCGGTGCGACGGTCATCGTCAAAGGACTTCGGCAGAACGGCGATTACGAGGCTGAGCTGGGCATGGCATTGGTCAACCGCAAACTCGCCGGAGTGGAGACGCTGTTTCTGCCTGCGGCCCCGGACCTGGAGCACATCTCCAGCTCCATCGTCAAGGACGTGGCACGGCACGGAGGCGATGTGACGGGCATGGTGCCCGATTGCGTGATTCCGCTGCTCGGAGAAGCGCTTAACGATGAAAAGAGGGCATGATGGGTGAAGAAACAAATGCGTACGATCCGGCCGGCAGCCAGTTTGACGACGACGTGACCGCCGAACGCCCGACCGATCGGGCGGCCCAATCCGGTCAGAAGGCACAAG
>ENA-OOWV01002465-OOWV01002465.1-human-gut-metagenome-genome-assembly--contig:-NODE-2465-length-10143-cov-2.002379_pt1 | contig 10143 bp, 7 predicted proteins | sample MGYA00241584_ERZ501337 | MGnify/ENA primary metagenome ERZ501337 (study PRJEB25962, sample SAMEA2042744) | human gut metagenome | biome: human gut; feature: human-associated habitat; material: faeces... | reverse complement strand
GCCAGAAGTGCATGGGAAGACATTCGCAGGCGTGAGCAGCAGGCCGAACAGCGCCGCGCCGCTGCCGCAGAAAAGGCGAAGGCCGAACCCAAACAGCCGTCTGCGGCTGCAAAACCGCTGCCGGACGGCTTAAATGAGGATGAAAAGACCATCGTCACGCTCGTGCGGGACGGTGTGAGCACGCCCGAGGAGCTGATCGACCGCTGCGGTCTGGCAGCGCCGCGGGTGATGAGCCTTGTCACCATGCTGGAAATGGATGGGATTCTGCGCCGTGAAAAGGGCAGACTCATCCTCGGCACCTGGTGATAAGCAGGAGAGAGAAGAAAAGAAATACACGCATTCCGCACCGTAAGGTGCGCATTCAATAGAATTTCCGCAGGAAATTCATAAAAAGGGGGAGCATGTATCACCCTTTTTATACAAGTGCGGAGAAAAGTTTCGACGAAGGAGGAACTTTTCTCCGCATGGGATGTATCCGAACCCGCGGTTCGGTACATCCTCTCGTACGCAAGCGTGGTTGCGTACGAAATAGTTTTTGGAGGTTTTTATGTCTAAGTTAGTCATCGTGGAGTCCCCGGCCAAGGCAAAGACGATCGGAAAATATCTCGGTTCGGACTATGTCGTCAAGGCTTCGATGGGGCATCTGCGCGATCTGCCGAAAAAGAAAATGAGCATCGATATCGAGCACGATTTCCAGCCGGAATATGTGCCGATCGAGGGTAAAGATAAAATCATCAAGGAAATCCGCAGCGAAATCCGCAAAAGCGATTTCGTCTATCTTGCAACTGACCCTGACCGCGAGGGAGAAGCGATTTCGTGGCACATCAAGGAGCTGTTCAAACTCAAGGACAAGAATTCTCGCCGCGTGACCTTTAACGAGATCACCAAGCAGGCGGTCCGCTCGGGTATCGAGAACCCGCGCGATATTGATATCGATCTGGTAAATGCACAGCAGGCACGCCGTATTCTCGACCGAATCGTTGGCTATCAGCTGTCGCCGTTCCTGTGGCGCAAGGTCAAGCGCGGTCTGTCCGCAGGCCGTGTGCAGAGCGTTGCGACCCGTCTGGTCGTGGACCGCGAGAACGAAATCCGCGCATTCGTGCCGGAGGAATACTGGTCGATCGAGGCCCTGCTGCAGACCGCGGACGGCGGCAAGTTTTCAGCGCGCTACTACGGCGACGCGAACGGCAAGGCTGAGCTGAAAAACGAAGAGCAGGCGATGCATGTTGTCAACGCCGTTACCGGCAAGCCGTTCACCGTCGGCAATATCAAGCGCGGCAAGAAAAAGCGCACCGCCGCACCTCCGTTCATCACCTCGACGCTGCAGCAGGAAGCTAGCCGCAAGCTGAATATGACGCCGCGCCGCACGATGAGCATCGCGCAGGAGCTGTACGAAGGTATTGAACTCGGTGAATACGGTCTGACCGGCCTTATCACCTATATGCGTACCGACTCAGTCAATCTGTCGGAACTGGCGGTGAACAGTAGCAAAGTCGTTATTGCCGACCTTATGGGAGAGCGTTATGTTTATCCGCGCCATTTCGCCACAAAAACCAAAGGCGCCCAAGAAGCTCATGAAGCTATCCGCCCCACCTATATGGAAAATGCCAAAATAGAGGGTACCCCACAGGAAAAAAAACTATACGACTTGATCTGGAAGCGCACAATAGCTTCCCAAATGGCAGATGCGGAAGTTGAAAAGACTACCGTAAATATCAGCATCAGCAACGAATCGGAGACGTTCACAGCAACGGGAGAAGTTGTAAAGTTTGACGGTTTCCTCCATGTCTACCGCGAGTCTATCGATGAAGAAGCAGAACTGGAAGATGAAACCCGCCTGCTGCCCCCTTTGAAAAAAGGACAAGTTTTACAGAACCAGGACATTATTGCTACGGAACGCTTCACGCAACATCCACCCCGCTACACTGAAGCCAGCCTTGTGCGCAAGCTGGAGGAGTTGGGCATCGGTCGTCCTTCCACGTACGCCCCCACCATCTCGACCATACAGCAACGCGGCTATGTGGAGAAAGGTGAAAAAGCGGGAGAAGAGCGTTCTTACAACGTACTTGCATTACAGAACAACGAGATTACAGATATCACCCAAGTGGAAATTACAGGAGCAGAGAAAGCCAAACTGATACCTACCGATATAGGTACGGTGGTCAATGACTTCTTAATGGAGTACTTCCCCAATATCCTCGACTATAACTTCACCGCCAGCGTCGAGAAACAATTCGACGAAATAGCGGAAGGAGAGAAGAAATGGACGGCTATTTTGAGTAATTTCTACCAGGGTTTCCACCCGTCCGTAGAAAATACGCTCGCCACCAAAAATGCCCATAAAGCAGGTGAACGCATCTTAGGCCAAGAACCGGGCAGTGGTAAACAGGTATCCGTAAAAATCGGTCGCTTTGGCCCTGTCGTACAAATCGGTACTGCCAGCGACAGCGAGAAACCGCGTTTTGCCCAACTCAAAAAGGATATGTCCATTGAGACAATAACGTTGGAAGAGGCTTTGGATCTGTTTAAGCTTCCCCGCACTTTGGGCGAATACGAAGGCAAGACGGTAACCGTAGGAACCGGACGCTTTGGGCCTTATATACACAACAACGGAATCTACGCTTCACTCCCTAAAACAATAGACCCGTTGGAAATCACATTGGACGAAGCAATCGAGCTTATCCAGAACAAAAAAGATGCTGAAGCCAAAAAACATATTAAGAAATTTGAGGAGGAACCTGAATTGGAGATTCTGAATGGCCGCTACGGACCCTACATTACTTATAAAGGCAGCAACTATAAGATTCCAAAGGATATCATCCCGCAGGATTTGAGCCTGGACGCATGCAGGGAAATCATCAAACTGCAAAGTGATCCGGATGCACCGAAAGCCAGACGCGGAAAATACGCCAAGAAGAAAAAATAAAGCCGTAATCAAAATAAAAGCCCTCTTTACGGTTCGGTAAAGAGGGCTTTTCATATACAAAATATCCTTAGTTACATTCTGTCGGGAACTTCAATGCCAAGCAGCCCCATTCCCAAACGCACTACCTTAGCCACATTCTCGGACAAGGCAAGACGAAATATTTTCACAGCCTCATTCTCCTCACGCAGAATGCTGAAATCATGATAGAACTGATTGTATTCCTTTACAAGGTCATAAGTATAATTGGCTATCAGAGAAGGACTATAATCCTCACCTGCCTGCTTCACAACAGTTGCAAAGTCTGCAATCATCTGTATCAGCCCTTCTTCTTTTTCACTCAATTCAATGCCTAAGGGGAGCTGTGCAGGAACAGTGATACCTGCTTCCTTCGCCTTACGCAGAACGGACTGGATACGCGCGTACGTATATTGGATAAAAGGCCCTGTATTACCGTTAAAGTCAATGGACTCTTTTGGATTGAATGTCATATTCTTACGGGCATCTACTTTCAATATAAAATATTTCAAAGCACCCAAACCGACAATACGGGCAATATTATCAGCTTCTTCCTGAGTGAGGCCGTCCAGCTTACCTAATTCTCCGGAAGTATCCTTCGCGGTATTAATCATTTCAGCCATCAAATCATCGGCATCCACAACAGTACCTTCACGGCTCTTCATCTTTCCTTCGGGTAGTTCCACCATACCGTAAGAGAAATGAACCAGTCCCTTCCCCCAGTCAAAGCCCAGCTTATCAAGCAAGATAGAAAGTACCTGGAAGTGATAGTTCTGTTCATTACCTACCACATAAATCATCTTGTCAATAGGGAAATCGGCAAAACGCAATTTAGCCGTACCTATGTCCTGCGTCATATAGACAGAAGTTCCATCCGCCCGAAGAAGCAGCTTATGATCCAGTCCTTCCCCTGTGAGGTCGGCCCATACGGAACCGTCTTCTTTGCGGTAGAAGAAACCTTTCTCCAAGCCTTCCATAACCTTCTCCTTCCCTTCCAGATAGGTTTCCGACTCGTAATAAATTTTATCGAAAGTAACTCCCATCATACGATAAGTCTCATCGAAGCCTACATATACCCAATCATTCATCTTCTTCCACAAAGCACGCACTTCGGGATCATTAGCTTCCCACTTCACCAACATTTCACGCGCCTCTTTCATCAAAGGAGATTCAGATTCCGCCTTAGCTTTCGCCTCTTCCTCACTCAGGCCTTCACCCTGAAACTTCGCCATCAACTCTTTCACTTCGGCTTTATAATGCTTGTCGAAAGCTACATAGTAATCACCAATCAGATGATCACCTTTCTTACCGGAAGTTTCGGGAGTTTCACCATTGCCATACTTCAACCAAGCCAGCATTGATTTACAAATATGAATACCGCGGTCATTCACAATATTCGTCTTTACCACCTTGTTACCATTAGCTGCAATGATATTTGCCAATGCATTACCCAACAGGTTATTGCGGACATGGCCCAGATGGAGGGGTTTATTCGTATTGGGTGAAGAATACTCAATCATCACCAACGGAGACTTGTCAGTAGCAGAAACAACGCCGTATTGCGCATCCGCATGAATACCGTTCAGTAACTCAATCCATGCCGAAGAAGCAATTGTCAGGTTCAGAAACCCTTTGATAACATTGAATGTCGAAACCGAAGGCTCATTTGCCTGCAAATATTCGCCAATCTCCTGTGCTGTCTGCTCCGGTCCTTTCTTAGACATCCGGAGGAAAGGGAAAACAACCAACGTAAGGTGTCCCTCAAATTCTTTCTTGGTCTTCTGCAACTGTACCTGTGCAGCCGGAACATCCTGTCCGTACAGCGCTTTCAATCCGCCAATTACGGATGCTACCAATTTCTGTTCTATATTCATGATTCAAATGTATTTTCTGTGTGCAAAGATACGAACTATTTTTAATTCCATAAAAAAGGAGACGTTGTATGCGTCTCCTTTTATCAAGTTTTATTTATGAACTACTTATTCGATAGTCAATTCTGAACCTGCTCTAAACTTGGCAACCTTCTTTGCCGGAATCTGAATGGGCTTCTTCGTTGCCGGATTTATACCAACGCGTCCGGCTCTCTCCGTTACAGAAAAAGTGCCGAAGCCAACCAATGCCACTTTATCACCCGCCTTTAACGCTTTTGTTACTGATGCGATAAATGCATCTAATGCTCTTTTTGAATCGGCCTTTGACAAACCGGCTTCAGCTGCCATTGCGCTAATAAGTTCTGACTTATTCATAATACAAAATGATTAATTAATATGTTACACAAAAGAAAAATTCTAATGCTACTTCCTACAAAAATAGAGCAATAATTCTGAATATCAAATAAAAACATTAAAAAAAGGCTGGAAAATAGAGAAAAAAAAGGAATAGGAGTTCCTTTTTCTGTTATAGAACAGAATTTATTCGTATTTTTGCCAAATAAAGCGAAAAAATCAGATTATGAATGCTATACCGACAGTAACCAAAAACCTTTTAATCATTAATGTGCTGATGTTTCTCGGCACCGTTGTAGCCCAAAGCTATGGCATCGACCTAAACCAATATTTAGGCCTGCATTTCTTCCTTGCCGGAGACTTCAATGCAGCACAGCTGATTACTTATATGTTCATGCATGGAGGATTTACCCATTTGTTCTTCAATATGTTCGCCGTATGGATGTTCGGCCGTATTCTGGAACAGGTATGGGGGCCGAAGCGTTTTCTGTTCTATTACCTTGTATGCGGCATTGGCGCAGGACTTATTCAGGAACTCGTGCAATATATCCATTATGAAACGGTACTTTCAGCATACGACAGTGTTAACACCGGATATTCTGTCATCCCGATGAAAGAATACCTTAACATGATGACCACTGTCGGAGCTTCCGGATCCGTATATGCCATATTACTTGGGTTCGGCATGCTATTCCCCAATCAACCCATGTTTATCTTCCCGCTGCCTTTCCCCATCAAAGCCAAATATTTTGTCATCGGATACGCCTTGATAGAATTATATTCCGGCTTTGCCAACAATCCGGGCGACAACGTCGCACACTTTGCGCACTTGGGCGGCATGATATTCGGTTTTATACTAATAATGTACTGGAGAAAAAAGAACAGAGGAAATGGCTACTATTATAACTGATTTAAAAGAATCGTTCCGCAGAGGAAACATTTACATACAGCTGATTTATATCAATGTAGGGGTCTTTGTCCTGACTACACTGACAGAAGTTATATTGCAATTATTCAACCGGAGCCTTGGAGGAATGTTCGAATGGCTGGAGCTGCCGGCTTCGCTTTCCCGCTTCATTGTACAGCCTTGGTCTATCCTGACTTATATGTTTATGCATGCAGGAGTATTGCACATCCTTTTCAACATGCTTTGGCTGTATTGGTTTGGCGCCCTGTTCTTAAATTTCTTTTCTGCGAAACACCTACGGGGAGTATATATCTTAGGCGGCATTTGCGGTGGAATTCTTTACATGGCTGCCTATAATATCTTCCCTTATTTCCAACCAATGACAGAATATTCTTTCATGCTGGGGGCATCGGCATCTGTTCTTGCGATCGTTGCTGCAACAGCCTACCGGGAACCCAACTACCCGATACGCCTTTTCCTTTTCGGAACGATACGCTTGAAATATCTGGCATTGATTGTTGTCGGAATGGATTTATTGTTCATCACCTCCAGCAATGCCGGCGGACATATAGCCCATTTAGGAGGAGCATTGGCGGGACTATGGTTTGCAGCCAGCCTTAGCAAAGGAACGGATATTACCTCATGGATCAACAAATTTTTGGATTCCATTATTTCTTTATTCAGTTTCAAGCCCCGAAAGCCTAAAATGAAAGTCCATTATGGGACTGACAAGCAGAAAGATTATAACTACAATGCCCGGAAAAAAGCTCAATCCGATGAAATAGACCGCATCCTCGACAAATTGAAAAAGTCCGGATATGAAAGTCTGACAACAGAAGAGAAAAAGAGCTTGTTCGATGCAAGTAAACGATGAGGTGTACGTATGAAGCATTTCGGTAATTTTGTCGCGCTCCTGATTTTAGCGGTCAATGCTTTATTTACAGGTCTCTTGCTATTAGTAGCATACAGCCCTTATATCCAGCCGACATCTCACCCGGTACAATCTTGTTTCGGACTGGCTTTTCCTGTTTTTGCGTTAATCAACGGAGGCTTCCTGATTTTCTGGCTCGTTATACAACGATACAAAACTGCTCTACTACCTCTAGTCGGCTTTTTGCTGTGCTATTCGCAATTACGGACGTATCTTCCCCTTAATTTCCATACCTCCAACCTCCCGGAAAAAAGTATAAAATTCCTTTCTTACAATATCATGGGATTTGACGGGGCTAATAAAAGAAACGGGAAGAATCCGATACTCACCTACTTAAAAGAAAGCAATGCTGACATCCTATGTCTACAAGAATATGCCTCCGACGAATCTCACCGGCATCTCACCCAAAAAGACATAGAACGAGAATTGAAAGACTATCCTTACCACCGCATCAATGTTGTGGGCAGTGGTAGCGGTTATAGCAACAAGATAGCATGCTATTCAAAGTTTCCCATTCTATCCGCCCGGGTCTTGAACTACACGAGCAACTACAATGGCTCCGTATTATACGAACTCAAGCTGGATGAAGACACAATTACCCTTATCAACAATCATTTGGAATCCAATAAGCTGACAAAAACCGACAAAGACATCTATGAGGATATGCTGAAAGCCCCTGAGAAGGAAAAGGTAAAAAGCGGTGCACGATTATTGGTGCGCAAACTGGCAGAAGCCTCCGCTATCCGCGCCCCACAGGCAGATACTATTGCAAAGGAGATCGCTTCTTCCCGACATCCTTCTATCATAGTCTGCGGAGACTTCAACGACACTCCCATTTCATACACCCATCGCGTCATTGCACAAAACCTAAATGACGCCTTCACCCAGTCGGGACGCGGTTTGGGAGTTTCCTACAACCAGAATAAATTCTATTTTCGAATAGACAACATATTAATCAGCAAGAACCTACAGTCCTATAACTGTACGGTGGACCAATCCATAAAAGAGTCTGATCATTACCCCATATGGTGTTATATAGCCAAACGGCAATAATCCACTTTTTTAAAGTTGAACAACTATTTATAAACTATCAATATCTAATACTCTGACATTTATGTTTAAAAAAGGTATTTTAATTTTAGCTGCAAGTTGTATGATGTACTCCTGTGCTAACCAGACGGAAAGTAATCCGTTCCTCACCGAGTTTCAAACCCCGAACGGCGTTCCACCTTTCGATAAAATCAAGCTGGAACACTATGAACCTGCATTCCTTAAAGGAATAGAAGAACAAAACGCCAATATTCAAGCCATTATTGACAATACTGAAGTTCCGAGCTTTGAAAATGTAATCGTTGCTTTGGACAACAGCTCTCCCATACTGAATCGGGTAGGCGCCATTTTCTTCAATATGACGGATGCCGAGACCAATGACTCTCTGAACGCTCTTTCCATAAAGCTTGCTCCGGTATTGTCCGAACATGAAGACAATATCTCGCTCAACCAGAAACTGTTCGACAAAGTAAAAGCCGTCTACCTGCAAAAGGACTCTTTAGGGTTGACAACTGAACAGCAAAGGCTTTTGGACAAAACATACAAAGACTTCGTACGTTCCGGAGCCAATCTTTCTGCCGAAAAACAAGCCCGCCTGCGTGAAGTGAACAAGCAACTTTCTACGCTGGGCATCACTTTCAGCAATAATATCTTGAATGAGAACAACGAGTTTATGCTCTTCGTAGACAAACAAGAAGATCTTGCCGGTCTCCCCGAATGGTTCTGCCAAAGCGCTTCCGAAGAGGCCAAAGCTGCCGGCCAGGAAGGCAAATGGCTATTCACATTGCATAACGCAAGCCGTATCCCATTCCTGCAATACTCCGATAATCGTTCGTTACGTGAAAAGATTTATAAAGCCTACATCAACCGCGGCAACAACAACGACAAGAACGACAACAAGAAAATCATTACAGACATCGTGAGCTTGCGTCTTGAAAAAGCCCGTTTATTAGGTTTCGACTGCTATTCCAATTTCGTATTGGACAACACTATGGCAAAGAACTCAAATACAGTAATGGAATTTCTGAACAACTTGTGGGGATATGCCCTTCCCAAAGCTAAAGCCGAAGCAGCCGAACTGCAAAAACTAATGGATCAAGCAGGCAAAGGCGAGAAACTGGAGGCTTGGGACTGGTGGTATTACACTGAAAAACTTCGCAAAGAGAAATATGACCTTGAGGAGGATCAAATCAAGCCTTACTTCAAATTAGAGAACGTACGCGAAGGAGCATTTGCCGTTGCCAACAAACTTTATGGTATCACCCTGACAAAGCTCAACAATGTCCCTGTTTATCACCCCGATGTAGAAGTCTTTGAAGTAAAAGATGCAGACGGTTCCCAACTGGGTATCTTTTATGTAGACTACTTCCCACGTGCAGGTAAAAGTGGTGGAGCATGGATGAGTAACTACCGCGAACAGAAAGGTGATATCCGCCCCCTGGTGTGCAACGTAGCCAGCTTCACCAAGCCTGTCGGTGACACTCCCTCTTTATTTACGATTGATGAAGTGGAAACCCTGTTCCATGAATTCGGCCATGCCCTGCATGGTTTGCTGACCAAATGCAATTATTTGGGCGTTTCCGGTACGAATGTCGTGCGCGATTTCGTAGAACTTCCATCGCAAATTAACGAACACTGGGCCACAGAACCTGAAGTTCTGAAAATGTATGCCAAACATTATCAAACCGGCGAGGTCATTCCTGATAATCTCATTGAAAAAATTCTAAAACAAAAAACCTTCAACCAAGGCTTTATGACTACTGAGTTACTCGCAGCAGCCATTCTCGATATGAATCTACACAACCTGACAGACACTGAAAATATCGATGTAGTGGCCTACGAAAAAGAAGCAATGGACAAGCTTGGTTTAATTCCCGAAATAGCCCCTCGCTATCGTACTACCTACTTCAACCATATCATAGGCGGCTATGCAGCAGGCTATTACAGCTATCTATGGGCGAATGTTTTGGACAATGATGCTTTTGAAGCGTTCAAGGAACATGGCATCTTTGACAAGACAACCGCAGACCTTTTCCGTCGCAACGTTCTGGAAAAAGGAGACAGTGAAGACCCGATGACCCTCTACAAG
>ENA-OOWV01002463-OOWV01002463.1-human-gut-metagenome-genome-assembly--contig:-NODE-2463-length-10149-cov-4.079255_pt1 | contig 10149 bp, 6 predicted proteins | sample MGYA00241584_ERZ501337 | MGnify/ENA primary metagenome ERZ501337 (study PRJEB25962, sample SAMEA2042744) | human gut metagenome | biome: human gut; feature: human-associated habitat; material: faeces... | reverse complement strand
GTGTGCTTTCCCTCGTTTTTTATATGCCGAGGTTGCGAGGGCATAGGGTGACCGGACGTCGCGGAAACTGCGACCCAGAATCCAGCCAAATAACGGGTCGCACTTTCCGGTTGAGCTTCTGGCGGAAAGTACATCCCAGAATCGGCGTTCGGAATGGGCCGGGCTTTCCGCTAAAGCAGCCTAGCGGAAAGCCCGGCCCAGTTTCCTACAGTGAGTCTCTCTGAACGAGCTGCATGTGCATGACGGTGGTGGTGGGTACGGCGCCATTGATCATATCGAGCGCAATGCCTGCGGCCATGCGGCCTTCCTCGCGAAGCGGCTGACGAATGGTCGTCAACGCGGGGACGCTGCGAGCTGCGACCTCGTGGTCATCGAAGCCCACGACCGAAATGTCTTTGGGTACGCTAATTCCTGCTTCGTTGAATGCGGCGATAACGCCGGTTGCGATACGGTCCGATCCGCATAGCACACCGTCGGCATGTATTTCGCGCGCGAGCAACCGCCGCGTGGCTTGGTAGCCGTCTCCGCTGCTCCATCCGGTATAGATGACATTTTCATCCGGAAGGCTTTCGCCCAAAATTGCACGGTAGCCGCGAAGGCGGTCGATGACGGCGGGGTTATCCTGCGGCCCCAGCACGGCAACGATGTCCTTGCGTCCGTGATCTTTCATAGCGCGCGCCGCAAAGCGTCCGCCCTCTTCGTCGTCGGAGTAGACCGTCGAGAACACATCGCGATAGGGGTGGCCCTCGAGCTGGCCGCACAACACGGTGGGTACGCTCAGCTCACGCAGTACCTCGAGCAGCTCACTGCCCTTGTAGGGCGAGACGTCGATGACGGCGTCAAACGAGCGACGCTCAAAATGCTCGCGTGCGCGATTGCGCTCATGCGAGGAAGATGCCTGCAAGATCACGGGTAGGTAAGACGACTCCGAAAGTTCCTCGGTAATACCGCTTAAAAACTCACTGTAGGTGGGATCGCTAAACAGCTCGCTCAAAGGCTCGGTAACCAGTACGGCGATAATTTCCGTGCGTCCGACGGCGAGTGCCCGGCCGCGTGCGTTGGGAACGAAGTTAATCTTTTTCGCTGCTGCGCGGACGCGTTTTTTGGTCTCCTCGCTAATGCGGGGCGAATCGTTGAGTGCTCGCGATGCTGTGGAGCGCGATACGCCGGCAGCTTCAGCAACCTCGGCAAGCGTGGGTGCGGTGCGTGCTGGTTGGGTCATGGCGTCTCCTGTGCAATTGGGTCGGTGGGGTATCGATAAAGGCTAATGCGGATACAGATTACTATAGCGCGCGTGAAGGGCGTTCATGGTATCCGGTGACCGGTGTCGTTTTGCAATCAAACTGCGACTGAGCACGGCATGCATGGGCGAGACATAGGCAGGCGCGGCAGTTGCCTGTGAGTTCAAGAACGATGCCCTGTGCTGTGTACCTAAGCTTAGGGTGACATAAGTAGCATGGTTGTACAACCGGTTGCACCGTTAATCCGGCAAAATCGACCGTTCGGCGGACAACCGGTTGCACAGATTTTTGCACCGCCCGTAAGATAAGGACAACCGGTTGCACAAAGAAGCACTACGATGACGAAGGAGCATCACCATGGACGCCATTAACGATTGGGAAAACCAAGCGCTCACCCACAGGAACCGCCTGGCACCCCATGCGTACTTTATGGGTTATGAGACCGCCGATCTCGCCGCTACGTACAGCCGCGAGCTGTCGCGCGGATTTGTCCAGCTGTCCGGCTCGTGGCAGTTCCGCCTTTTTGAGGGCCCCGCGGCCGTCTCCAACGAGGCGCTTTGCACGTACGAGCCCGAGTGGGATCACGTGGAGGTTCCGCACCTGTGGCAGGTAGACGGCTATGGTAACCTTGCCTACACCGATGAGGGTTTTCCGTTCCCGGTGGATCAGCCGTTCGTTCCCTCCGACGACCCCACGGGCGTCTACCAGCGCATCGTCAACCTTCCCGCCGTGCCTGCCGGCGCTCGCGAGATCATTCGCTTCGACGGTATCGAGAGCTACGGCGAGCTGTATGTCAACGGCAAGTTTATCGGCATGACCAAGGGTTCGCGCCTGTCCGCCGAGTTTGACGTGACCGACGCGCTCGTCGAGGGCGACAACCTGTTTGCGGTCAAGGTTCTGCAGTACAGCGATGGTAGCTATATCGAGGACCAGGACATGTGGTGGGCATCGGGCATCTTCCGCGATGTGTACCTCATGCAGCGTCCCGCCGCGCATCTGGTCGACTTTAGGTTCCGCACGCACCGCGAGGGCGATGCCGCCCTGATCACGCTCGATACGGTTGCCGAGGGCGCAAGCCGCGTTGTGTATACGCTCAGCGATGGCCAGAATGTGGTCGCTACAGGCGAGTGCGTCGACGGCCATGCCGAGTGCAGCGTTGCCGATGCCCACTTCTGGAACCCCGAGGACCCCTTCCTCTATGACCTTACGCTTGAGGTCTACGACGGCGACGAGGTCAGCGAGTACGTTCCGCATCGCCAGGGTCTTGCCGAGGTGACGGTCGAGGGCAATCATATCTACCTCAACGGCACCTACTTTAAGATGCATGGCGTCAACCGCCACGATCACGACGATCACAAGGGCCGCGCCGTGGGCCTCGAGCGCATGCGCCGTGACCTGGAGCTCATGAAGCAGCACAACATCAACGCGGTGCGCACGTCCCACTACGCCAACGACCCGCGCTTCTACGAGCTGTGCGACGAGTACGGCATCATGCTGGTCGCCGAGACCGATATGGAGAGCCACGGCTTCGAGAATATCGGCAATATCGCCCTGGTCACCGACGACCCTGCCTGGGAGCCGGCTTACGTTGACCGCATCGAACGCCTGGTGATGCAGGAGCGCAACCACGCGTGCATCATCATGTGGTCGATGGGCAACGAGAGCGGCTATGGCTGCAACATCCGCGCGATGTACGCCAAAGCTCACGAGCTCGACGGTCGTCCGGTCCACTACGAGGAGGATCGCAACGCCGATACCGTCGACGTCATTTCCACGATGTACTCCCGCGTGTCGCAGATGAACGACTTTGGCGAGCATCCGTTCCCTAAGCCGCGCATCAACTGCGAGTACGGCCACTCCATGGGTAATGGTCCCGGAGGCCTGTCCGAGTACCAGGAGGTCTTCGATCGCTGGGATTGCATCCAAGGCCAGTTTATTTGGGAATGGTGCGATCACGGTCTGGCTGCTGTGACCGAGGACGGCGTTGCCTACGACATGTATGGCGGCGACAACGGCGATTACCCCAACAACAGCAACTTCTGCATCGACGGCATGGTGTTCCCCTGGCAGCAGCCGAGCCCGGGCCTTACCGAGTACGGCCAGGTCATCTGCCCGGTCCGCATGGCTTATGACGCCGAGGCGGGCGAGCTGACCGTCACCAACAAGCGTTGGTTTACCACCCTCGAAGATGTTTGCCTGTCGGCCGAGACCCTGGTGGACGGCGACGTGGTCTGCCGCAAGACGCTCATGCCCGGTGCGGTTGCCCCCGGCGAGTCCGTCCAGCTGCCACTGGTGATTCGCGACGCTGCAGTGGGCGAGACCCTGCTGACCGTGCACGCCTATACCATGGCGGTTCACACCTGGTGCGAGCCGATGTTCCAGCTGGGCGCAAGCCAGTTTGCCATCGCAAACCATCCGGCGCCGGCCATCGCGGCTCCCACTCGTCCTGAGCTTACGGTTGAGGAGACCGAGCAGGAGATTCGCATTCACTCCCTCAACGGCGAGCTGACCTTCAGCAAGGTCAACGGTACCGTGAGCGAGTGGAAGGCATCCGGCCGCGACGTCATGACCTCCGGTCCCCAGGTTGGTTTTTGGCATCCGCTCGTCGATAACCACGCCCAGGAGTATGACTCCCTGTGGAAGGACAACTTCATCGATGTGATGCAGACGTCTACCCGCAAGGTTTCTTGGAAGCAGGACGGCAATGCGGTCGTCGTTACCGTGAGCCAGCGTATCGCTCCTCCCGTCCGCGCGTTCGGCATGCGCGTCGAGCTCGTCTACACCGTGCTTCCGAGCGGTCGCGTCGACCTCAAGGTTTCCGGCGAGCCCTACGGCGACTATTCGGACATTATCCCGCGCATCGGCATCTCCTTCGAGGTTCCCGGTTGTGATCGTGCCGTCGAGTGGTATGGCCACGGCCCGGGCGAGAACTATCCGGACTCGCTGCGCGCCAACCCGGTCGGTCATTACCGCACTACGGTCGACGACATGTTCACGCCCTACGTCATGCCTCAGGACTGCGCCAACCGCGAGGGTACCCGCTGGGTTGCCCTGCGCTCTAGCCACGGTGACGGCGTGCTGGTAACCCGTCCAGCCGACGCCGCTTCCAACCCGTTCTCGTTCTCGGCATGGCCCTATAGCTGCGAGGCTATCGATAACGCCAAGCATGTCTACGATCTTGTCCCGGGCGACACGGTTACGGTCAACATCAACGACCAGCTGCTCGGCCTTGGCTCGAACTCTTGGGGTTCCGAGGTGCTCGATTCCTATCGCACCCGTTTTGAGAGCTTCAGCTTTGAGGTGTCCCTGCGACCGCTGACGTCTGCCGATTTGGCTCAGGCGCTGGCACCCATTAAGGAGGCATAAGTCATGCATGTCTTTAACTCGCGTGCCGATTTCGACGCCCAGATGAAGTCCGTCAAGAAGTGGATGCGTACCGGTCAAGCACTCGACGGCGTTTCTGAACTGCAGCACGATGTGGCGTACTCTATCGGCGACTCGCTGGTGTATTGGTGGGTGAACGCCCACGAGGCGGCTACTGCCGATCTGGTCGGTCACCGTCGCTACCATGCCGTGCTCGCCCCGCTCGACGGCGATCTGACCGTCGAGGTGGCTTCCAAGGCCGATCTTACCTGCACGCGCGCCTACAGCGATATCGACGATCGCGAGCGCTTTGAGGGTACGGGGGAGACCGTGACGATTCCCGCCGGCGGCGTTGCCGTCGTCGAAATTGACAAGGCCTACCGTGTTATCGCCGAGGCTTCGGATCCCCGCGTCGTGGTACTGCACGTGACGGTCGAAGGTTATTCCTTCCCCAACAAGTAGTATTCGTCCGCCTGGACGTTTGCTTCGCGCCGTTAAGGGGGATGGCTTTGTTGACTCCCTTTTCCCCATTCCCCTTAGCAGGTGCGCCGTCCGTGTTTGCACTTGCAGCTCGGACGGGTTTAGATGACATTTAATAGATGATTGGGAGGGCTTATGAGCTCTGAAAAACGAGGAACGATTGGTTCGTTCGCTCTGCTGGGCATGACGGTTGCCGCCGTGTTCGGTATCAAGAACATCATCAACAACAACGCGGCCATCGGCTTAGCAGCCGCGCCGTCGTTCTTCTTCGCCACGCTTTTGTACTTTGTCCCCTATACCCTGGTTACCGCCGAGTTCGTCGGCCTTAACAAGGACTCCGAGTCGGGCGTGTACGCATGGGTTAAGACCTCGATGGGTGGTCGCTGGGCGTTCCTGACGGCATTTAGCTACTGGTTCGTTAACCTGTTCTTCTTTGCGTCCGTCCTGCCCAACGTCATCATCTACGCGAGCTACGTGTTCTTTGGTGCCAACGCCGAGCTTTCGCAGCTGTGGATCACCATTATCGAGATCGTTGTCTTTGCTATCGCCACGTGGGTTTCGACCAAGGGCGCTAAGTGGATCGGCTCCATTTCCTCCTTCGGTTCGACCGCGGCTCTCGGCCTGACCGCCGTGTTCATCCTGCTGTCCCTGGCTGCTGCCTTTGGCGGCGTTGAGTTCGCTACGGCTCCTACTCCCGCTAACATGGCTCCCGACATGAGCAACTTCGCAACTGCGTGGGGCTTCTTCGGTACGCTTGCCTGGATCATCCAGGGCGTTGGCGGCGCTGAGTCTGTCGGCGTGTTCCTTAACGACCTTAAGGGTGGCGTCAAGGCCTTCGTGCGCACCGTCGTTATCGCCGGTCTGACCATCGGCCTTCTGTATGCAGGCGCTTCGCTGCTGGTTAACCTGTTCATCCCCGAGGGCGGCGTTGCCATCTCCACCGGTATCTTCGACGTATTCGGCGCTGTCTTTGCCCACTTTGGCATTCCCATGGAAGTGTCTACGCGCGCCATCGGCTTGATCCTTCTCGCCGCCACGCTGGGCTCCCTCATGATGTGGACCTCTGCTCCCATCAAGGTTTTCTTCACCGAGATCCCCAAGGGTGTCTTTGGTAGCAAGATCGTCGAGCTCAACGAGCACGGCATTCCCGCCCGCGCTGCCTGGCTGCAGTTCGCCATCGTCGTCCCCATCCTGATCATCCCGGCCCTGGGCTCCGGTAACCTCGACGACCTGCTCATGATCGTCACCAACATGACGGCTGCCACCGCTCTGCTCCCGCCGCTGCTGATCCTGCTTGCCTACTTTATGTTGCGCAAGAACTTCGACGCTGCTCCCCGTGGCTTCCGCATGGGTTCGCGCACCTTTGGCCTGGTCATTGCTGCATTCCTGCTTGTGGTCTTCTGCTTCGTGCTTATCTGCGGCACCATTCCGCTCGATCAGCCGCTGTGGCTGACGCTGGTCTACAACGTCGGCGGCGTGGTTGTCTTCCTGGGCCTTGCCGTGATGTGGTACAACCGCTACATCAACCGCCTGCGCGAAACCGATCCCGAGGCTGCTGAGAACGAGCTTCGCCCCTCCGTCCTCGACATGATGGAGTAGCGGCTAGGATTAATCTACGGCTGTGGAATAAATCGATTCCCTTTCCTAAGGAGGGGCCTTACGAGGCCCCTCCTTTTGTGTTTTGGAGCATGGTTTTGGACCCTGTGGGCAAAAAATGCCAAATATGAGTACTGTTGCCATTATAGTGACATATATTTGCACTAAATAATGGGCTCCTAATGAGATTATCTCTCGTTAGGGGCCCATTTTATTGAACATTTGTGGAAATACGTCAGCTCGCCTGACTGGCTGCTATGTCTAAAAGCCTCTAAAATGCCCCAAATCGCTGCTACTAAAAAGGTAACAGTACTCATATTTGATGTTTTTTGCCCACAGCTATTTGCAGACCCCTCTATAGGGCGACGCCAACGAGGGTTTCGTCGACTGTGCTACTCAAGAATGTCCCCAACGACTAGGTGCGGTTGCTGCCAAGGAGTGTCCCAGGGTGCCGGCACAAAAGGAACGTCCCTAACTGCCGGGTTTAGGCTGTTAGATCGAGTTCGTAGAGGAAGCTTTCGCGCGGCATGTCGTGACGGCGCTCTTCGCGGTTGGCGCGGTGCGTGGCCGTGCGCTTAAAGCCGTGCAGCTCGTAGAACTTCCACGAGCAGTTGGAGTCGGTGTACAGGTGCGCCCTCGTCGCTCCAAGCGAGGACAGGTGCGAGACGGCGGCATCGAGCAGAACCGTGCCAACGCCCAGGCCATGGACATCGCGATCCACGGCAAGCAGCGTGACCTCGTTGTCGTGCGGCAACGGGCTGCTCTCGAGCAGGCGGTTGTTGGTTCGGATGGTTGCGCGCACAAACGAGAGATACTCGGCGCACGCATCGGGCTCTAGCTCACGCATCTGCGATAGCAGCGCGCGTTCGGTATCCATCCAATGCTCGTTGATAGTGGCGCCGGAGCTCTGTCCCGCACGCGCGAGCGAAATGCCACGCGCCTGACCGTCGATTACGGCAACCTGTGAAAACGTCGACGACGAAAGGCAATAGGCGAGGTCGCACGCGGCCTCAAGGCGGTTGTACTCATCGTTATCCGAATTGTTATGCCAAAGCTGCTGCAGAATCAGCGCGATGGCGTCGAAGTCTTCGGTATCAAACGGTCGGTAGAGAACCCGCGAGACCATGGTGCCTCTTTCTTTTGCGGATGCATATCGAGCACAGTTCTACCACGCCATTGGCATCTAATTATGGTGCCCCTGTGTTCCATGAACTCACCGTGCCCAGTGCCGTGCCCATCCCCTCCGCTCGCAAACTTTTTCTGCACATGCGCCCGTTGCGGGGTGCATCGATGCGCTCGATGCGCTACATTAAATCAGTATTTTCATTGCCGCTGCGCGAGCGCTGCAGATCGACGTATCACCGACTCACAGAGCACGGCGGCGTACCAGACAGGAGGACTGCATGGGATCTGATGTGAAGATCGCACGCGCGTTGATCTCGGTTACCGATAAGACGGGCGTCGTCGATTTCGCACGGACGCTGGTTGACGACTTTGGCGTCGAGATCATCTCTACGGGCGGCACGGCTCGTGCCATCGAGGACGCGGGCGTTCCCGTAACCCCCATCGAGGAGTTCACGGGCTATCCCGAGATGATGGACGGCCGCGTTAAGACCCTGCATCCCAAGGTTCACGGCGCGCTGCTGGCCCGCCGCGATTCCGAGCAGCACATGCAGGAGGCCGCTCAGCACGGCATTAAGCTGATCGACCTGGTCGTCGTCAACCTGTACGAGTTCGAGAAGACCGTCGCCAACCCCGAGGTCACCTTCGCGGATGCCATCGAGCACATCGACATCGGTGGCCCCTCCATGCTGCGCTCTGCCGCCAAGAACGCCACAAGCGTTACCGTCATTTCCGACCCTGCCGACTATGATGCCGTCCTGGCCGAGATGCACGAGACCGGTGGCTGCACCACGCTTTCCACCCGTCGTCGCCTGCAGGTGAAGGTCTACCAGACCACCGCCGCCTACGACACGGCTATCTCCCGTTGGCTTGCCGCCCAGGCAAGCGACGTGGCGGACACCTCTGCCAAGCTCGAGATCTCGCTGGAGAAGGTCGACGACCTGCGCTATGGCGAGAACCCGCAGCAGAAGGCTACGGTCTACCGCTTTGCCGAGGGCTGCGAGAACACCGCGAGCTCGCAGTTCCCGCTCGTTGGCTCCGAGCAGATCCAGGGCAAGCCGCTCAGCTACAACAACTATCTGGATGCCGATGCCGCTTGGAACCTGGTTCGCGAGTTCGACGAGCCGGCCTGCGTGATCCTCAAGCACCAGAACCCCTGCGGTTCCGCCGTTGCCGAGGACATCACGGCCGCCTACGACCGCGCCTTCGCCTGCGATCCCAAGAGCGCCTTTGGCGGCATCATCGCCTGCAACCGCGAGGTTCCCTATGAGCTGGTCGAGCACTTTGCCGATCAGAACAAGCAGTTCGTCGAGGTTATCATCGCCCCGAGCTACACTGCCGAGGCGCTCGAGCGCATGGCCAAGCGTCCCAACCTGCGCGTGCTGGCCACCGGCGGCGTGGACCACGGCGCCCAGGTGGAGCTGCGCTCCATTGACGGCGGCATGCTGGTGCAGGAAGTCGACCACGTGACCGAGGATCCCGCGACCTTTACGTTCCCCACCGACCGCAAGCCCACCGACGCCGAGATGGCCGAACTCGAGTTTGCCTGGAAGGTCTGCAAGGGCGTTAAGTCCAACGCCATCCTGGTCTCCAAGGGCAAGGCCGGCATTGGCATGGGCCCGGGTCAGCCCAACCGTGTTGACTCTGCACTGCTTGCCTGCGAGCGCGCCGAGGACTTCTGCGAGCGCGAGGGCGTGGAGAAGGGCGGCTTTGCCTGTGCAAGCGACGCGTTCTTCCCGTTCCGCGACAACGTCGACGTGCTTGCCGCGCACGGCGTGACCTGCATCATCCAGCCCGGCGGCTCCAAGCGCGACGACGAGAGCATCCAGGCCTGCAACGAGCACAATATTGCTATGGTGTTTACGGGCGCTCGCCACTTCCGCCACTAAGTTCCGCCTTGGGACAAAATAATCTCCGCAAAAGACGGCTGCTCCGTTTGGAGGGCCGTCTTTTTGGTATAAGAGGACGGAATGACTAACACGAAAGGTATGACCATGCCCCAGATTGATGATGCCGAGCTGTTTGGCAATGCCGAGGATCAGCGTGCGTACGAGGACTTTTGCGCCAATCAGGAGGCGGTCGAGAAGTTTACGCTCGACAAGCCCGCGCTTATCTGCCGTTGGCGCATGTCCAATAAAAAGGTGCCCATGCTCAACCGCCACATTCGCGCACTGTCCGAGCGCCTGGTGCAGGGCGAGCCACTTACCCATAACATGCTCAGCTGGGCCAAACAGCACGTTGAGTGGTCACTAGCCGAGGGCGACTATACCGCGCACGATGGCGTGCTCATGCTGGTGATCGACATCAACGGTAACGCCGCCATGACGGTGGGCGAGTACGAACCGCT
>ENA-OOWV01002462-OOWV01002462.1-human-gut-metagenome-genome-assembly--contig:-NODE-2462-length-10149-cov-13.897761_pt1 | contig 10149 bp, 8 predicted proteins | sample MGYA00241584_ERZ501337 | MGnify/ENA primary metagenome ERZ501337 (study PRJEB25962, sample SAMEA2042744) | human gut metagenome | biome: human gut; feature: human-associated habitat; material: faeces... | reverse complement strand
CCGACCCTGCCATGGCGGCGCTGCTGAGCCAGCCGAACAACAACCTGGCCGTGGAGTACTGCCGCGCCATCCTGGAGCAGCGGGCAGGCATGACCCCGGTGCCGTTGCCCCGCAGGGGGGCCAACCACGGGCAGACGCTGGAGGAGAGCGGCCACGCGCAATTTGCCAGTGCCAGTGCTCTGCGGGCTCTCTGGGCCGAGGGCGGAGCCGAGGCCGTGGCCCCGTTTGTGCCGGAAAAGGCGTTTGAACTGTATAAAACGGCGGAAAATGACGGCGCGTATACGGATTTTGACGCGGCAGGCCGGTGTGAGCTGACACTGCTGCGGGCAGCCTGCGCAAAGCCGGAGCCTTTTGCAGCGGTGCGCGGAGTGTCCGAAGGGCTGGAACACCGGTTGGAACACGCGGTGCGACAGAGCACCAGTCTGCTGCAGCTGCTGGATGCCCTGACCACGGTGCGCTACCCCCGGGCCCGGATGCGCCGCCTTGCCATGGATGCTGCATTGGGCTATACGGCCGACACGGTGCCGGCCCTGCCGCCGGCGCTGCACCTGCTGGGAGCACGGAAGGACGCCCTGCCGCTGCTGGGGCAGGTGTCCCTTCCGGTGTCTCACTCGTTGGCAAAGCTGGCCCAGACCGGCCCCGACGGTGCCCGGATGGCGGCGGCACAGGCAGCGGCCAGCGACTTTGGGGCCCTGTGCCGGGCAAACCCGGCCCCGATGGGCGGAATATATCGTCAAAAAAATATCTTTTTGACGAATTGACAAAAAATTCTGGCAAAAAATCAGCAATTCCGCTCTTGTAACCGTGCCGTATTGGGTGTATCATTAAAGCAATGCAATGTTGGATACAACGGCAACAAAACTGAGACCCCCAGTGGGATTTAGGAGGAACCATGGCATTACACGTTCTGGACGAAGCCAACCGCTGCCTCGGCTGCAAAAAGCCGATGTGCCAGCAGGGCTGTCCCATCCACACCAACATCCCCGAGGTCATCCGTCTGCTCAAGGCAAACGAGCTGGATGCCGCAGGCCGGATGCTGTTTGAGAACAACCCCCTGACCACGGTCTGCTCTCTGGTCTGCAACCACGAGAACCAGTGCGAGGGCCACTGCATCCGCAACCGGATGCCCAGCCACGATCCTGTCCACTTTTCCATCATCGAGGACTATATCTCCACCACCTATGCCAACAAGATGACCAAGGGCCCCGCCCCTAAGAACGGCATGAAGGCCGCCGTGGTGGGTGCAGGCCCTGCCGGCCTGACCATTGCCGTGCTGCTGGCGCGCTGGGGCTATGATATCACCATTTTTGATGCCCGGGATAAGATCGGCGGCGTGATGCGGTACGGCATCCCCAACTACCGCCTGCCCGACAGCGTGCTGGACGATTTCCAGTACCGCCACCTTGAGCTCAAAGGCATCCATGTCCGGCCCAACACCACCATCGGCAAGACCATCACCATCGACGACCTGTTCCGCGACGGCTACAAGAGCGTGTTCATCGGTGCCGGTCTGTGGAAGGCCAACGCCATGCATATCAAGGGCGAAACTTTGGGAAATGTAGCCTTTGGCATCGACTATCTGGCAAACTCCAAGGCGTTCCGTCTGGGTAGTGATGTTGCGGTGATCGGCGTGGGCAACTCTGCCATGGACTGCGCCCGCACCGCCATCCGCAACGGTGCCCGCCATGTCACCTGCTATGCCCGCCGGGACGAGAGCTGCATCAGCGCCTCTGCGTACGAGGTCAGCTATGCCAAGCTCGAGGGCGTGGGCTTCCGCTTCTGCAAGGCCCCGGTGGAGATCCGGGAAAACGGCCTGATCTGCCGCGACACGGTCAAGAACGAAGAGGGCAAGTTCGTGCAGGTAGAGGGCAGCGAGACCTTCTACCCCCACACCGGTGTCATCGTCTCGGTGAGCCAGGGCTCGGAGAGCAACCTCGTCAAGACCACCACCGGCATCGAGACCAACCAGAAGGGCCTGCTGACCGTCAGCGAGGACGGCAGCACCACCCGCGAGGGCGTGTTTGCCGGCGGCGATGCCGTTATGGGTGCCCGTACCGTGGTCGAGGCCGTGGCCATTGCCAAGCAGGTGGCCGAATCCATGGACAAGTATATGAAGAGCCTGCCTGCAGATACGACCCCCGATCCCTACGCCGACATCCCCACCTTCCAGACCCCCACCTCAGACGTTCTGGGCAAACAGGAAGTCAAATAATGCTTTTCCCGCCCGGCTGGTCTGTCCTGCCGGGCGTTTTATTTCTCATCGGTTTCCATTTGATTTCCAATTTGTAAATTTTGCACCCATTTATCCATCTTTACCGTTTCTTAGTTGACCCCTTTTTCCGCTTTTCGGTATACTATTCATATATCTGCACGTGTTTTGTACACTGCGGAAATATTTTCTCGAAAGGTCGGTGGACATTATTCTCAAGGCATCCATCCCCAAACTGCGGGAAAAATTATTGGAAGCGCTTCAGGCGGTACTGCCCATCGTGGCCATCGTGCTGGTGCTCTGCTTCTCCATTGCTCCCGTCTCCCCCAGCATCCTGCTCTGCTTCCTGCTGGGCGCGGCTATGATCATTGTGGGCATCATGTTCTTTACGCTGGGCGCGGAGATGAGCATGAGCCCCATGGGCGAGCGGGTGGGCGCAATGCTCACCAAAAGCCGGAGCGTGCCGCTCATCATCGGTGTCGGCTTTCTGCTGGGCTTTCTCATCACCATCTCGGAGCCTGACTTACAGGTATTGGCCAATCAGGTGCCCTCCATCCCCAACATGACCCTCATCCTCTCGGTGGCGGCAGGCGTGGGGCTGTTTCTCGTGGTCGCCTTCCTGCGTATGCTGCTGGGCATTGCCCTGCCCAAGCTGCTGGTGGCGTTCTACGGGCTCATCTTTGTGCTGGCCGCCTTTGTACCAAAGGAATTTCTTTCCGTGGCCTTTGATTCCGGCGGCGTGACCACCGGCCCCATCACCGTTCCCTTCATCATGGCGCTGGGTGTCGGCGTGGCCGCCATTCGTTCCGACCGCCATGCCGCGGACGACAGCTTTGGTCTGGTGGCGCTCTGCTCCATCGGCCCCATTCTGGCGGTGCTCATTCTGGGCATTGCGTTCCAGGCCAGCGACAGCACCTACGTTCCGCCCATCCTGCCCAACGTCAGCGATTCCGTGGAGCTGTGGCAGCTCTTCCACGAGGGCCTGCCCACCTACATCAAGGAGATTGCTACCTCCCTGCTGCCCATCATCGCCATGTTCGGCGTGTTCCAGCTGGCGGCTCTCAAACTCGACCGCCGGACGCTGGGCCGCATCGGCGTGGGCCTTGCCTATACTTATATCGGTCTTGTGCTATTCCTCGCAGGCGCAAACATCGGCTTTATGCCCGCCGGTAATTATCTGGGTCAGGTGTTGGCAGGCCAGAGCTTCCGCTGGCTGCTGGTGCCCATCGGGATGCTCATCGGCTACTTCATCGTCAAGGCCGAGCCCGCCGTCTATGTGCTGAACAAGCAGGTCGAGGAAGTGACCGACGGTGCCATCTCCGCCAGCACCATGGGCGCAGCCCTCTCGGCAGGCGTTTCCCTCTCGGTGGGTCTTGCCATGGTGCGGGTGCTCACCGGCATCTCTATCCTGTGGTTCCTCATCCCGGGCTATGCCTTTGCCATTGGCATCTCCTTCGTGGTGCCCAAGCTCTACACCGCCATCGCCTTTGACGCGGGCGGCGTTGCTTCCGGCCCCATGACAGCCACCTTCCTGCTGCCGCTGGCGCAGGGTGCCTGTGTGGCTGTGGGCGGCAATATCGTCACCGATGCCTTCGGCGTGGTGGCCATGGTCGCCATGACCCCCCTCATCACGGTGCAGCTCATGGGTCTGATGGCCCAGCTCAAGCAGCGCAGGGCCCGGCAGGCACAACCTGTGCCCGCCGCCGCGCTGGTCCTTGCCGACCTGCCGGATGATGCCATCATCGAGCTGTAAGGAGGTCCTGCTGTGAATACTTTATACTGGCTCATCACCATCACCGACCGCCACTCCACCGATGCCTTTCTGGCCCTTTACGAGGAGCACGGCATCACGGTCAGCCTGCGTACGGTGGGTGCAGGCACAGCGGTGCGGGAGACCCTTTCCACCCTGGGGCTGGAGCAGACCGAAAAGGCCGTGCTCTTTGCCATGATCACCGCCGAGACCTGGCCCGGCCTGCAAAAAGACCTGCGCCGTAAAATGCGCATCGATGTGCCGGGCACCGGCATCGCGTTCATCATCCCGGTCAGCAGCATCGGCGGCAAGCGGGCGCTGCAATTCCTGACCGAACACCAGACCTTTGCACTGAAGGAGGAAAGCACCTTGAAGGATACCCGCTATGAGCTGCTGCTCGTCATTGCCAATCAGGGCCACACCGGCTCCATCATGGACGCGGCCCGCGCCGCCGGAGCTGGCGGCGGCACCGTCATCCACGCAAAGGGCACCGGCATGGAGGGTGCCGCCCACTTTATGGGGGTGGAGCTGGTCAACGAGAAGGAGCTGGTGCTCATCGTGTCCCGCACCACCCTGAAAAACCAGATCATGCAGGCCATCATGCAGGGGGCAGACCCCAAGGCGGGAGCCATCGTGTTCTCCCTGCCCGTGACCGATACGGCGGGTCTGCGGCTGCTGGATGAGGAGTAACGGCCTCGCCCTCTCAGGCGCTTCGCGCCAGCTCCCCCAAAGGGGGAGCCCTTGGCAGCCACATCAATCCCGCTGTTCTGATGGGAAGCAACCGCATCGGGTGGATTTTCTTGAAGTTTTCCTGTATTATAAGGATAGTATGGGAGGTACTGCTATGAAATCTACTCGTCGCTGGCAGCAGCTTTTGCTGAACAGTCTGGCTATCATCCTGGGCAACGCACTGTATTCGCTGGCAGTGGCCCTGTTTCTGGAACCCGCAGGGCTCATCACGGGCGGTGCCACCGGCATTGCGCTGGCCTTCGGGCGGCTGACGGGGCTCTCCGTCTCCGGTTTCCTCTTCCTCTTCAACATGTCCATGCTGGTGTGGGGCTGGGCGGTGCTGGGCAAGAAGTTCGCACTGAACACCCTTGCCAGCAGCGTGCTGAGCCCCGCCTTTCTGGAGCTGTTTGAGCGGCTGCTGGACGGCCGGGTGCTGACTGAGGATATCTTCCTCTGTACCATCTTCTCGGGTCTGGGCATCGGCGTTGCGCTGGGCATGGTCATCCGGGCGGGTGCTTCCACCGGCGGCATGGATATCCCCCCGCTGGTGCTGCAGAAATGGTTCCGCTGGCCGGTGTCCATCACCATGATGCTCTTTGATATCGCCATCCTGCTGGTGCAGGCGGCATTCAGCCAGCCGGAGCAGGTGCTCTACGGCATCGTGCTGGTCATCACCCACACCATCGTCATGGACAAGATGCTGATGCTGGGCGACAGCCGCACTGAGGTCAAGATCATCAGCACCCGGTCGGATGAAATTCGCACCGCCATTCTGGCTGAGATCGACCGCGGTGTGACCGTGCTCCACGGTGAGGGCGGCTACACCGGCGAGCCCAGCGAGGTGCTGCTCAGCGTCATCTCCAACCGGGAGCTGCCCCGGCTGGAAAAGCTGGTCCATTCCATCGACCCCGCCTGTTTCCTCATCGTCAGCCGTGTCACCGAAGTCAGCGGCCGGGGCTTCTCCATGGAAAAGGAATACCAGTAAATCTTCTTGACAGTGTTTCTGCTATCTGCTATATTGATATCAGAATAACAAAGTCGATTTTGGGCTTTCGCACAGGGACCCCCCTGCCTTTTGGGGTTATCTGTACGAAGGCCCGTTTTATTACAGGAAAAAGGAGCCAACTATGAAAATCACTCAGATCCCCATGGGGGCCCACAATGCCCAGCTGACCTGCTACCTGCAGGATCCCTGCACCGAAATGCCTGCTCTGGACCGCTGCCCTGCGATCCTGATCTTTCCGGGTGGAGCCTATGCCTTCTGCTCAGACCGGGAAGCCGATCCTGTAGCGCTGGCCTTCCTGAATGCAGGCTACAATGCCTTTGTGCTGCGGTACAGCGTCTCCCAGAACTGTCCGGTGGAGGAGGTCTATACCAATGCCTTTGCCGAGGCGCAGGAGGCCATGGACTACCTGCACCAGAACGCAGGCGACCTGCACATCGACCCGGAGCAGATCGCCGTGGTAGGCTTCTCTGCCGGCGGGCATCTTGCCGCCTCGGTGGGCACCATGGGCCGGGTCCGTCCCGCGGCCATGCTGCTGGGCTACGCTGTGTTCAGCGTCCCGGGCAAGGCGTTGGGCATGGAGCTGCCGGACCTGCTGCAGCAGGTGGATGACCAGACTCCCCCTGCCTTCCTTTTTGCCACTCAGGGTGACCATCTGGTGCCCGCCACGCAGTCCCTGCAGTTTGCCACCCTGCTGGCAGAGCGGAAGATCCCCTATGAGATGCATATCTTTGCTTACGGCGACCACGGCTTCTCCACCGGCAGCCGCCACATTGCCAATCCCCAAAACCCGGAAAACCCGGAAACCGCAGTGTGGCAGGGCATGGCACTCGGCTTCCTGAACCACATTTTCAACCACGACGTGCTGGTGCCCGCCCCGGAGGAAGTCAGGGAATTCTGTCTTGATATGAAGATCGGCACCCTGCTGGACACTCCTCAGTCCGCTGCCCTGATCCAGCAGCTGCTGCCGGAGCTGGCCCAATATGTGCAGCAGGAGCCCGGCTCCCGGGGCATTTCGGTGAATGATCTGCAATTCTACAGCAACAAAATGTTCGATGAAGAAAAGCTGGCCGCACTGAACGAAGCGCTGGCAAAGCTGAACTGAACCACACACAGAAGCAGCCCCCTCGGGTCACATAGCCTGAGGGGGCTGTTGCTCTGTAATTCAGCTGTTACAGCAGCGGTGCAATGACCTTGAGCAGCATTCCGGTGGCACGGAGCAGATAATGCTTCTGCCAGATGCTGGCCGAGGTATTTTCCACCGTGCGGCACTGTTCCAGCGTGTGCTGGAAATCCTGCTCAATGTCCCGGATACAGGGAGCATCCGCCATCCAGACGGCATCCTCAAAGTGATGGTACAGGCTGCGGTAGTCCAGATTGATGGTACCCACCACCGCTTCCCTGTCATCCACCACGAACACCTTTGCATGGACAAAGCCGGGGCTCCACTCGCTGATCTTCACACCCGAATCCAGCAGGGCCGAATAGTGGCTCTTTGCCAGTGCGTAGGGGAACTGCTTGTCCGGCTTTCCGGGCAGGATGAGGTGGACATCCACGCCCCGTTCAGCGGCAAATTTCAGGGCGGTCTCCAGTTCGCCGTCCAGAATAAGGTAGGGGGTCATAATGTGGATGTAATCCCTGGCCCGGTTGAGCAGGTCGATATAGACCATCTCGCCCACCCGCTCGCCGTCCAGCGGACAATCCCCATAGGGAGCCGCCACGCCCTTTGCATTTTCCGGCACCGGAATGGGCCGGGTCAGGAACTGCTCATATTCCGGCTCCTTCAGGATGCCCCACATCTGCAGAAACTGGGCCGTCAGCGAACGGACTGCCTCGCCCTCCAGCATCACGGCGGCATCCTTCCAGCGGCCATGCTTCTGGATGTGGTTGATGTACTCATCGGCAAGATTCACGCCGCCGGTAAAACCGACCCGCCCGTCAATGACAAGAATTTTCCGGTGGTCGCGGTAATTGTAATGGGTGGAGACGAACGGCTGCACCGGGCTGAACACCTTGCACTGGATGTTCAGCTTCTCCAGCAGCCGGGGGTAATTGCGGGGCAGGGTGGAGAACTCACAGGTGCCGTCGTACATCACCCGGACATCCACGCCCTGCAGCGCCTTGCGGGCCAGCACCTCCAGGATCTTGCCCCACATCAGGCCCTCGTCGATGATGAAATACTCCACAAAGATATATTCTTCTGCCGTTTCCAGCTGGCGCAGCAGTTCCTCAAACTTTGCTTCGCCGCCGGGGAAGTAGGTCATGGCGGTGTTCTGGTACACCGGAAAGCCACCGCCCCGCCCATACAGGTACTTTGCCAGCGAGGCTGCGCCGGGTTCAAGCGCTTTCAGCTGCTCCACTGCCTTTTGGCTCTGCGGCAGCCAGCCGCGCAGCTGGTCCTCCAGCTCCAGCAGCCGTTTGCGCAGGATGTTGTGCCCGAAATTGCTCTTGACATAGAAGAACATCGGAATGCCCACCACCGGCGCAATGGCAACCACCACCATCCAGGTGATCTTGGCGCTGTTGTCCATCTTGCTGTTGAGCAGGTAGATGACCATGGCCGATGTAACGACCACGCTGCCGCCAAAGTAATGGGGCCACAGGTTGCCGAACCACCGGAAGATGCTGAACAGCAGCCCTACCTGCAGCAGCAGGAGGATCAGCACCAGGCCAAAGCGGCTGAAGATGGCGTGGATCACACCCTTCTGCCCCTTTCTCAGCAGCCGCAGGCCGCCGTCCTCAAACTGATGAACATAGCCCTTGACGTTCTGTTTCAGTTCCTCTGTTTTCATGTTCCGCCTTTCTTATTTCCGCCGCAGGGTCACCGCATAGGAGTCCTGTGCCGCGTGGCAGCGCTCCACCAGCTCCTTGGGCTGGGCGCAGACCCCGTGGTCATGCCACGGGTCATTGAACCAGTAGTTTTCCTCATCGTAGCCCACCAGCAGCAGGCAGTGCTCGTGGCACTTCCAGGCAAAGTCGGTGCCATCGGCCAGCAGCCAGTGGTCCCGCTCCTCGGGCACCGGGGTAAAATCCAGCGTTGCCCAGAACACCACCGGCATTCCCTCGTCAATGAACCGGCACAGCTGCGCTGCGGTCTCGCCGCTCACGTCCAGCACCTCGAACCGGTCCGCCGCGCCCTCGTGCGCCAGCGCGCTCTGCAAGGCCTGCACGATGCAGGGGGCATAGCAGCCGTACCCGGTGTGGTCGTGGGGGTCACCGGGGTAGACGAACATCGGGTCAGGCCCGTAGAGCCTGCCCTCCTGTTCCCAGTAGGGGGCGTGGGGCAGGTCGCGCTCAATGAACACGTCCGGGTCAATGGGGATGCCCACGGCCTGCAGCAGCATCACGCTGCTGATGCTCTCGCAGCCGTTCACCCAGCGGGCAGTCTGGTCGATATACGGGGCCGGAACGATCTTTTTCATCAATTTTCCTCTTACTCTGTCAAAAACAGTGGTTTTGTGATATCATAAGCAGTGAGAAACAGGGGTGTTCCCCAACAATATACCTATTATAGCTTATTCTGACCGGTTTTTCTACCGAAATCGGCAGGCGGGAGGATTTTGGGACATGAACAATCTGATCATCGGCATCGCAGGCGGCTCGGGCAGCGGCAAGACCACGCTGGCTTACCGGCTCAAGGAGCGGTTCGGGGAGGACGAGGTGCGTCTGATCTCCCACGACAGCTACTACAAGCGCCACGATGAACTGCCCTTTGCAGAGCGCTGCAAGCTGAATTATGACCACCCGGACGCATTCGACAACGACCTGCTCATCCAGCACCTGAAGGAGCTGAAGGCGGGCCGCGCCATCGACTGCCCCGTGTACGATTACGCCAACCACAACCGCAGCAGCGAGGTGCAGCACATCGAGCCTGCCCCCGTCCTCATCGTGGAGGGCATTCTGCCCCTGGCTGAGCCGGAGCTGTGCAGCCTGTTCGATTACAAAATCTATGTAGACACCGACGCTGACGAGCGGATCCTCCGCCGCATCCTGCGGGATGTCAAGGAGCGGGGCCGCTCTCTGGACAGCGTCATCGCCCAGTACCGCGCCACCGTCAAGCCCATGCACGAGGCTTTTGTGGAGCCCAGCAAGCGCAACGCCGATATCATCATCCCCAATGGCGGGGAAAACGGCCCTGCCATCGAGATGCTGGCCCACCATATCCGCAGCCTGATCCAGAAGGCGAATCTGCGCTGAACTTTCACCGCAGTTCCGTATGATATCAAAAAGGGGTGGTTCCCGACTGCTGGGTATCCGTAAAACAGTTTTCGAAAAATGACACGGCAACTGCCTGTCAGGATTGGTTACGGAGTACCCGGCTAGGCCGAGGAAGCATCAAGTCCCATGTCCGCACCGTTAAGGTGTTGGGTATGGGGCTTTTTGCATTTCAGGAACGTATACACCTCTGGAAAGGTGTAACACACTAGACTTTGTACCAAAGTCGTGTGCCAAGGGTGC
>ENA-OOWV01002459-OOWV01002459.1-human-gut-metagenome-genome-assembly--contig:-NODE-2459-length-10154-cov-2.986236_pt1 | contig 10154 bp, 9 predicted proteins | sample MGYA00241584_ERZ501337 | MGnify/ENA primary metagenome ERZ501337 (study PRJEB25962, sample SAMEA2042744) | human gut metagenome | biome: human gut; feature: human-associated habitat; material: faeces... | reverse complement strand
AACGAAGAAAAACAAGTATATGAGAGATGAGTTTTTCGGTGTGGATTACAGTAATAAAATTTGTATGAAGTTTTGAAGGTATATTAAAATAAGACGTAATTCCTATTGCGTCCTTTTTCTATATTTGATACAATATTTAAATATAGGGGATTGGTCAAATGGTATGACAGAAGTCTCCAAAACTTTTAGCGGGAGTTCGATTCTCTCATCCCCTGTTATTAAACCTTGAAGCAAGATAGTTGTTTCAAGGTTTTTTTATGTTTAAAAATGAAAATGGATGTATTATAATAGGCATAAAGTATTTATTTTAAATGATATTAATTTTGTATTTCAAAATGGATTACAAATGTAAGGAGGATTTTTAAATGAAGGAAAAGCTTAAGATTAATGTGACGAAGCCACAATATGTGCAGGTGTCTGATATTACATATGCGCAGGTGGATTCGTGGTATGATCACTGTCGCAGGGATTTAAAACTCGATTTAATATATCCGGAAGATATGTCTGACAAGCGTTATCCTTGTATAGTATGGATATGCGGTGGCGGATGGATGAGGATGGATAAGTCAGCACATCTATCATATCTTAGCACGCTTGCTCATCAGGGTTTTGTTGTTTGCAGTGTGGAATACCGTACATCAAATGAGGGTTGCTATCCCATGCAGATAGAGGATGTGAAGGCTGCAATCAGGTATTTGAAGGCACATGCAGATAGATACAGAATTGACAAGGAACATTTTGGTGCGATGGGAGAATCAGCCGGAGGATTTTTGACATGTATGGCGGCATTGGATCATGATAAAGCTCATGATGTTGGAGAATATCTTGAAGAGTCAAGCAGTATTCAGGCAGCATGTCCATGGTATCCACCTACTAACCTTAGCACATTTAAGTATAAAGATGCAGAGGAATGCGCAGCATCTATGGAGTCACTTTTACTCGGATATAATATTATGAGAAATATCAAGGAAGCATACAACAGTTCTCCGGTGTCTAAGGTGACAAAAGATGCTCCTCCATTTTTGATTATTCATGGTATAAATGATCAGACAGTTCCGTTTGAGCAGAGTGAAGAGCTTTATGATAAACTTATTGAAAATGGCTGTGATGCAGATTTGATTGCATTGGAAGGCGCTGACCATGCGGATCTGCAGTTTTTCCAGGATGAACTGTGGGACAGGATAATCGATTTTTTTAAGACCAAATTGGGATAAAATCATGTCATACAGTAGCTCTTAAGAATATTTTTTTAGTCGGAATATAGTCTGTTTATAAAGGCTACTATATTTTTTGCAACTGAATAGTTACGATAATTATTATAAATAAAAACCATAGTATCTTAATGCATTTAAGATACTATGGTTTTTGTGCTTATGAACCATAACAATATTTTTCCAAAAATTTTCACTTGATTTACCCGAACATATGTTGTATAATGCAAACAGATGTTCGATAAAATAAGGAGGCCTTATGTTAACGTCAATCAGTGCTGATATTATGGAAAAACTTAAGATTCTGTCTGATGCGGCAAAGTTTGATGTTGCATGCACTTCCAGTGGGGCATCCCGTTCGGGTAATGGAAATGATATGGGGAGTGCATTTGCCAGTGGAATATGTCATTCGTTTACAGCTGATGGCAGGTGTATATCGCTTCTCAAGATACTTTTTACAAATGAATGTATTTATGATTGCAAATACTGTATCAACAGATGCACTAATGATGTTGAAAGAGTGACATTTACGCCTGAGGAGGTATGTAACCTTACTGTTGAGTTTTATAGACGCAATTATATAGAGGGACTTTTCTTAAGCTCCGGTATCATAGAATCGCCCGAACATACCATGCAGCTTTTATATACCACGCTTTTTCTTTTGAGAAACAAATATCATTTCAATGGGTATATACACATCAAGGGTATACCGGGAGCCTCCTCTGAGGTTCTTGAGATGATTGGATATCTTTGTGATAGGATGAGTGTTAATCTGGAGTTGCCCACAGCGGAAGGGCTTAGGGCAGTTGCTCCGAATAAGGCGCGTAAAAACATTCTTACACCTATGAGATTTATTCAAAATGGTATAAAGGACAGCCGAATGTATCATGGCAATAGCAGTATGAAAAACCGTATGTATATAGATGAGCAGGCATATTATGAGCAGATGGCCGAAATAAAAGATAGTACTGCAAGATTATCAGAGTATCACAGAAGCCTTAGGGTTGCTACAGATTGTGGGAAGGCTGATAAGCTTGCAGAAAAAAGCTGGGGCATGGGAGTGCAGCTTGATCCGGGAGTTGTCTGTGAGACAACGGACGTTTCCTATGGAGATGGTGATTACATCAATAATACAGGCTTAAGTATCAAAAGACCGGACAGATATTATGTGCCGGCGGGGCAGAGTACACAGATGATTGTGGGAGCAACCGGAGAGAGTGATTATCAGATTATATCTGTAGCAGAAGCAATGTACAACAGGTTTGATATGAAGAGAGTATTTTACTCGGCTTTTGTGAATGTTAATATGGATGAATCATTACCGGGTATCGGGCAGCCGCCACCGTTAAAGAGAGAGCACAGGCTTTATCAGGCAGATTTTCTTATGAGATTTTATGGCTTTAAGGCAGGAGAGCTTTTGTCGGAGGATAATCAGAACTTTAATGATTATATTGATCCAAAGTGTCAGTGGGCTGTAGGTCATCTGGAGTGTTTTCCGGTTGAGATTATGACGGCGGATTATTATACACTTCTCAGGGTCCCGGGAATAGGCACTAACAGTGTCAGGCGTATTATAAAAGCCAGAAAGCATGCAAAGCTTTCGTTTACAGATTTAAAGAAAATGGGTGTCGTGCTCAAAAGAGCACTGTACTTTATCACCTGTGATGGTCGTATGATGTACAATACAAAGCTTGATGAAAGCTATATTACAAGGCATCTCATATATAACGAAAGGCCGAATACTATGCTTTTAGCTGATAATAAATCATGTACTTATGAGCAGATGAGTATATTTGATTTTATATCTGGATAGACAATATTTTTGTAAAGCTGCAGGGAGAAGTATGCATGGATAATATAATACTTAGATGTGATAATAATATAAATGGGATTTTTACCGCTATATATGATGCTTTTGTATACAAAAATCAAATGCAAAAAGAAAATCACGGAGTATACCGGGACAATATTTCTATTGAGATAGGCATTGGAGGAAACTATACATTTTTTTCAAAGATGATAGATATTGAAACAGATGAGGTAAAGGTCCAAAAGACAATTTTGACAATTCAAAAGAAGCTTGGTTTTAAGATATATGAGACTGTATTTGATGCTTTGTGCCATTATTCTGATAATAGAGCAACAATAGTGCTTGGATTTCTTGTCAGAGCATTTAAGGTGGGACAAAGGATTATGGAGCATATGACCGATAAATATGTTATGGAGGTATTTGAGCTTTCAAGAAAGGTAAATAAAGAGGCTGACAAGATAAGAGGGTTTATTCGTTTTAGTGATAATGGAAACTATCTGCTGGCGCACTTTGAACCAAAATGCGATATGATACCGGTTGTTATGTGGCATTTTGTGGACAGGTATCCCGGTGAAAATTTTGTGATCTATGATGATAGAAGAAGGTATGCAGTGGTCCACCCGAGGCTTAAGGAGTGCTTTTATATCAATGAAAGTGAATTTGAACAGCTTGAGAGAAGTGTGCCGGTGAAGACAGACAGTTTTGAGCAGTTATGGAAGGTGTATTTTGAGCACACTGATATAAGGGAGCGGTTCAATCCACAATGTCAGCGCAATCTTTGTCCAAAGTGGTATAGGAAGAATATGGTGGAATTTACCTGATTTTTGAAAGAAATCAATTGTTGCCGGTTACACTGTGGTGTGTGAACAGTAATATAGTGACAGAAATACCAATAAATGATACAATTTATACATGTATACTTAAACATAACGATACTATATCAGGGTGATGCTATGCAGATATCAAATTTGGTAAATCAATACAACAATTCAGTGACAAATGGTGAGCAGATTTTGGCAAGATAAGCTCAAGGCAAAAATTGACAAAAGATAGTGTGTAGGTTATATGATAAGTGAGACAGTTATGAATAAAAGAAGTGTTGGAAGTATATATGAGCAGCTTGCAGCTGAGCAGTTGATAAATATGGGATATAGTGTACTTGCCTGCAATTACAGAAACCGCTTTGGAGAGATAGATATAATCGCAAAGGAAGGAGATACAATATGTTTTTGTGAGGTGAAATACCGTAGGGATAATGGCTGCGGCAGGGCTCTTGAAGCAGTTGGCTACAGCAAACAGAAAAAAATCATATCAGTTGCAAGGTATTATCTTATGACACATGGTCTGAATGAGTGGACGCCATGCAGATTTGATGTGATAGCAGTGGACGATGACGAGGTTACTGTGTTGAAGAATGCATTTGAGGGCAGTCAATAACTATTGGCTTGGCAGTTACGGACAGGTATTACGGAACCGTTAATTTATAAACGTTTGACCAGACTATTTAGTGAAAACAGACAATGAACAGGAAATTATAAACAGCAATAGTTATCGGTAATATATAGTTGCATATATATAAATATGAAGACAGACATTGATAAGAATATAAAGAAGGATAAGAATATAAAGAAGGATAAGAATATAAAGATGGATAAGAATATGCAGGCTGAAAACATACACAAAAATGTTGATGAAATTACTATAAATGATTTTATTGCAAAGAATGATAAAGATGTTCTGGAATTAAAAAAGCACGTCCTTTCAAGCGGAAGTGTTGTTCCTTTGTTACATTTTAGGAAACTAAATGAGCTTTCTATGGTAGAGCATTGCTTTACAACACGTCTTGGTGGACTCAGTGAAGGGATGTTTGAAAGCTTAAATCTAAGCTTTACACGTGGAGATGACGAGGAAAAGGTCTTAGAAAACTATAAAAGAGTGGCGGAGGCAATCGGAGCAGAGGCAGGACAGATTGTTACGACAGACCAGACACATACTACCAATGTTTTGAGAGTTGGAAAAAAGCAGTGTGGCATCGGGGTGACAAGAAAGAGACCATATACAGATGTGGACGGACTTATCACGAATGAGCCAAATGTTGTGCTTGCCACATTTTATGCTGATTGTGTACCGCTTTATTTTGTTGATCCGGTACATAGGGCAATAGGGCTTAGCCATTCGGGCTGGAGAGGTACTGTAAATCGCATGGGAAAACAGACACTTATTGCTATGAACAGGGAGTTTGGTACCGAGGCACATGATGTTATAGCAGCGATAGGTCCTTCAATATGTCAGGACTGCTATGAGATAAGTCAGGATGTTGCAGAGTGTTTTGTGGATGAGTTTGCGACAACAGATGATCCTCATGCGAGTGATATTCTGCTATATAAGGGAGACGGCAAATATCAGCTCAATCTTTGGGAATGTAACAGGAGAGTGCTTGTGGAGGCAGGAGTGCAGGAAGACAATATTGCCATAAGCAATATATGCACTTGTTGTAATCCATCTCTTTTATTTTCACATAGAGCAAGTCATGGAAAGCGTGGAAATCTTGGAGCTTTTATGTTTCTTAAGTAATTTTCGCACAATCTATTAAGGAAATAATAAGAAATGCCTAAAGCTATATATGTTAAAATAGGTGTATCACGTTGGATAGTACACTGTGCGGGAACTGATGCTGCAAGACAGTTTTTTTGGTTCTTTGAGTTAATATAAAAGGCACAGCGGTACTGGCGTATATGAACAGGGGAGAACGATATGCAGTTAAATTATCGAGATTCAAAGCCTATTTATGAACAAATTAAGGAAGGCATCAGACGAATGATTGTTATGAATGTTATTAAGCAGGACGAAAAGCTACCGTCTGTACGTGTGCTTGCCTGCAAGTATGCAATCAATCCTAACACTATCGCAAAAGCATACAAGGAACTTGAGGAGGAAGGCTATCTTTATACTAAAAGTGGTAAAGGAACCTTTGTTGCTGATGCTAAGACAGCCAGGCAGAGTCTGACAAGGAGTTTGAAAATACTCTTTGACCAGGTGGTGACAGAGTTATTTGTGCTTGAAACACCTGTTGAGGAATTGAGAACAAGAATGGATGATGCGAAAGAGCAGCTGAGCATGGAAGATGACTTAGTCAGATTTGTAACACAAGATATGCAGACAGAAGATGTTGTGACAGAGGGTAATGATGATACAGATAAATAATTTAGTGAAAAAATTTGACGATTTTAAGGCACTTGATGGTGTGAATATGAACGTGGAAAAAGGAGCTGTCTATGGGCTTGTAGGCCCAAACGGAGCCGGCAAATCTACACTTATCAGGCATATTACAGGAGTAATGAGACAGGATGCAGGGGAAGTGTTTATTGAAGGTGAGCCTGTATATGAAAATGCAAGGATTAAAGGACATATGGCTTACATTCCGGATGATATGTTTTGTTTTTTGCAATCTGATACAATTAATATGATGCATTATTATAAGGGAATGTATCCAAATTTTGATGAGAAGCAGTTTTACAGGATGCAGGAGTTTTTCCCATCTATAGATGTTAAAAGAAATATCAGAAAGCTTTCGAAGGGGATGCAGAAGCAGGTTGCCTTCTGGCTTGCACTGTGCTGTAAACCAAAGCTTATTGTGCTCGATGAGCCTGTTGATGGGCTTGATCCTGTTATGAGAAGACAGATATGGTCTATCATGCTTGATGATGTGGCTGCTAATAATACCACAGTTGTTGTATCGTCCCATAATCTGCGTGAGCTGGAGGATGTATGTGATCATGTAGGGATTCTTAATAATGGAAAGATTATGATAGAGAGGTCACTTACGGAGCTGCAGGGCAATATTTCAAAGATTCAGATTGCGTGTCCGTATGGTATGCCTAAGATACCACAGGATTTTAAAGTACTTCATATGTCAAATATAGGAAGAGTATACACTGTTATAGTACGTGGAGAGCCTGATGCTGTAGTAAAGGCGATTACAGATGGCAAAGACAGTCCGCAGGTAGTGGATGTACTGCCTCTTACTCTGGAGGAAATATTTATCTATGAGATGGGAGGAGAGGACTATGAAGTCAAAGATATCATTTATTAATAGAACAATGCTGCAAAAGAATGTAAAACTTTACTGGCCAATCTGGACACTGTATACAATAGTGCTATTACTCAACGGTCCGTTTTCCATGTGGAGCAGATTTAAGAATGCAGAGTTTATTTATGGCAAAAACTGGCATAAGTATATGCTTGATATCATATCCCCGGCTATCAGCATGGAGGCGGATATGATTTTCATTTTTGTCATGGCATTGGTTACAGGCATGGCAATGTTCAGTTACCTGTATAATTCGAGAGCTTGTAATATGATTCACTCTATGCCTGTGACAAGGCGGCAGCTTTTTTCGACTAATGTGTTGACAGGTCTGCTGTTTATGTGGATTCCGCAGATAATTAAGTACATTATGTCGTTTGTTATATGTATATCATATGGAAATACTAAGGTGGTACATATTGGAATCAATCTGCTTGCTGCAATGGGAATATCATTTTTTATGTACAGCCTGGTGTGTCTGTGCGCAATGATTACGGGACAGCTGGTTTCTGTGGCGGTGATGTATGCGGTTGTCAATCTTCTGTATGGAGGAGCGGTTATTGCCATTGCCAATGTGCTCACATATGTATCATACGGGCTTCCATATATGGAATTTGTAAGGAAAATAAGTGTTACGTGGTTTGCACCCATGTTGCAGCTTCTCAATCGTGTAGGATTTCATCCTGGCATGAAGAAAGCAGGGGATGATTATTACTGTATTAAATATACCTTCAGAGGTACAAACACTATCGTAGTCTATGTCATCGCGGCGGCAGTTATATACTTTATTTCTTATAAGATTTATAAGCACAGAGATTTGGAAAATGCAGGAAGCTTTATTGCCATTCCAAAACTTAAGCCGGTTTTCAGATGGGTGCTTGGCTGTCTTGGGGGACTGATTTTATCTACTGTCACAGCGTCGCTTTTGCTTGGACTTAGAATCAGCATTGGCGTTCCTGCAATTATGATGCTTGCAGTGGTGCTTGGAATCATAGCTTTCTTACTTTTAGAGATGATTATAAGGAAGAATTTTAAAATTTTTTCTAAAGCACTATTTAAGGAAATCATTGCTTTTGGTGGGTTTGTTGTAGTTGTATTTGGAGGTATAACAGTTTACGGAAATGTGCAGGAAAATTATATACCGAAGCTTGCTGATATTGATTCTGCCAGTATAACCATAGATTTTGATATCAACCTGGAGGGAAAGGATGTTGAAAAGATTTTAGAGACTCAAAAGATACTTATGGCGCAGAAAAAGGATTATTTTAAAAAGAGATATAATGATTCCTGGAATATTACGATCTCATATACATTAAAAAACGGAGAAAAGGTCAACCGTGTATATCATACAACCGATGATTTTAATCCACATAAGCAGTGCAGGGCGATTATGGCGGAGGAAAATAAACCACAGAATATTATTAATGCCATAATGCAGTGTGATACGACAGATATTACCTTTATCAATGGCTCGGCAGAGCAGTATGATGATAAATATGTAGATGTGCTGAATGAGAGCTTTAACGGAAAAGTTGCAGCGGATATTTTTGAGGCTGTAAAGAAGGATGTTGAGGCCGGTGTAATGCAGGAATATAATTTGAAGAGAATGCTTGACGGAGTGGATAAGGATAACAGCTATATGTACGATCTTATGCTGAATTTTACAGTGCCAAAGGGCAACAGGATTGGAAAAAGCTGGAATGTCTATGGCTTCACATGGTATGAGGAGCTGTTGGATATACTGGGTGTGACAAAGGAGTATTCTGATTTTGGGGATGCCCGTTCCGATGGTATTGAAACGTATTCGGTCAACATTAGTTTTGGCGAAAACTGTACTAATCTGATAGCTGTTCTTAAAGAAAATGGATTAATTTCATCAAAAGAACCACTTTTGACATATGAATAGTTGTCTCTGTAAATGGTATTGTGATATAATTACTCTGTTATAGATGTTTTGTTTATTATTCTATCATTATTTTGAATAGTTACAATTAGTCTATAATCTAATATGAATTTAGAACAGGAGAGTATATGAGCAGACCAGTAGTGGCCATCGTTGGCCGTCCAAATGTTGGAAAATCTACTCTCTTCAATGCGCTTGCAGGAGAGAGGATATCTATAGTAAAGGACACTCCGGGTGTCACAAGAGACAGAATCTATGCAGATGTATCATGGCTTGATTATAATTTTACCATGATTGATACAGGTGGTATTGAGCCGGAATCCGGAGACGTGATACTGTCACAGATGAGAGAGCAGGCACAGATTGCTATAGACACCGCAGATGTTATTATTTTTATCACCGATGTGCGTCAGGGACTGGTAGATGCCGATTCCAAAGTGGCTGATATGCTGAGAAGAAGTGGCAAACCGGTACTTCTGGTGGTGAATAAAGTAGACAGCTTTGCAAAATTCATGCCGGATGTATACGAATTCTATAATCTTGGCATCGGTGATCCGATTCCGATCTCCGCATCCAGCAAGCTGGGTATGGGTGATATGCTTGACGAAGTGGTAAAATATTTCCCGACCGAAGAAGAGGAAGAGGAGGAAAATGAGATTCCTCATATCGCTATCGTAGGAAAACCAAACGTAGGAAAATCCTCTATTGTCAATAAATTACTGGGACAGAACCGTGTGATCGTATCAAATGTTGCAGGAACCACCCGTGATGCCATCGATACCAACGTGATGTGGAACGGAAAAGAATATGTATTTATCGATACCGCAGGTCTTCGAAGAAAAAATAAAATCAAAGAAGAATTTGATAAACGTAAGTTCTCCGATGTGGAATTCAAAGACGAAATTATACGTGAATTGGGAGACACCAAAACACTACTATTAATTTTTGAAAACTGGTTTTTACGAACAGGAAGTTATGCCAGTTTAGTAATTATGTTATCCGAGTATCAGGGGTATCAGAGTGCAGATATTATTGCCACTGGTGGTAAAGAAGCTTTCTTTTCTTTTGGTGCAGAAGGTGACTTTGCAAAGTTTGGAGAAGATGCTTTGAAGAATTTAGGCTTTCAAGGAAAAGTTAGATAAA
>ENA-OOWV01002457-OOWV01002457.1-human-gut-metagenome-genome-assembly--contig:-NODE-2457-length-10159-cov-29.270190_pt1 | contig 10159 bp, 10 predicted proteins | sample MGYA00241584_ERZ501337 | MGnify/ENA primary metagenome ERZ501337 (study PRJEB25962, sample SAMEA2042744) | human gut metagenome | biome: human gut; feature: human-associated habitat; material: faeces... | reverse complement strand
GGACGGTTTGGGCGAGGCTGGAGGCCTTGTGCGCCACGTCGTCGAGCATTTCGTCGAGCGCTTCGGCCGTCCATTGCTCCCAGTGGGGGTCGTCGTCCGGCGGGGCGGACAGCGCGGCGTCGAGCCGGTCGAGCATGGTTTGTATGGCTTTGGCGTCTTCGAGGAGTTCCGCGATGGTGCCGGGTTGTCCTTTCATCGGGCTCCTGACGAGGGCTCGCACGTGTTCGTCGGGGTCGAATTGTTCGGCGTGTTCGTGCACCGTTTCGGGGATGGGCCGGCCCGAAGGCACGTCTATGATGAGGTCTTCCCCGGCGGGGCTGCTGGTTTCGAGCCATTGCCCGCCGGCGAATCCGGTGTGGAGCGTCCAGCCCTGTTGATTGGCGGTGGTTTCGATGGTGTTCGCGTGCATGGTGTCGTGTCCTTTCCGTCGTGGCGTCCGATGGCGTTTATCGTGGAAAAAAGAGCCTATGTTGCGTCAATAACTCAAAAAAGCACTTGACAAAACGCTTCATGGCTTACATGGAATGATAAAATGGAGGTTAGTATTGATGAAACGAAAGTAAAAGAATGGATGAATGAATTTTGCTCTACATACGATTCCATTGGAAAAATACGTTCTATTACGACACCGACGGGAAAAACAGCAAGTGTTTCGGGAGGAACATATGGTTGGTCAGTCGACGAGCCAGAAGAAATCAGGAAATTGATTGAGAATATTAAAAGTGGTGAAAGAGTAGAAAGAGAACCGGTGTATGAAAAAACGGTAGCATCTCATTCGCAGCAGGATTGGGGAGATACATATGTTGAGGTAGATCTTTCAACGCAGCATATGTGGTATATTGTGAATGGTTCAGTACAATTAGAAACAGATATTGTTACAGGACTTGCAAGTGATCCGAACAGAGCGACTCCATCAGGGGTATATTCTATTCTTGAAATGAAAAGAGATAAAGTACTTACTGGAGAAACAAATCCAAGCACAGGAGAACCTATTTATAGAACGAAAGTTTCTTATTGGATGCGTGTTACATGGACGGGAATCGGATTTCATGATGCAATCTGGCAGTCGGCGTTTGGTGGAAACAGGTATCAGACTTCGGCAGGCTCGCATGGTTGTATTAATATGCCGTTGGATCAGGCAGCTTCTTTATATGATATGTTAGAGATGGGAACACCAGTAGTTATACACGAGTGATATTGAAATAGAGATGAAAAAATACTGGTCGCACGTAGTGTGAACGGTAACAAAATATAAAAGTTTTATCAACTTCAGGAAACGGTATTGACATAATCAACAAGGTGTTGTATAGCCTGATACGAAACAAAATTAAATAAATGATACTTTCTCTTATTCAGAGCAGTGGAGATACAAAGGATCTAAGAAGCTGCGGCAACCCCTCGTAATAGGAAGGTGCCAACCTGAGCGAGTTATTTCGAACAATAAGAGGATTGTTAAGATAAACTTTGATTACCCTGGAAAAGACAAAGGAGCTGGTTACAATTGTATGTACTCAGCTCCTTTGTGTATAATAACACAAGGAATGATTCATCAACCGGTATCCTAAGCTAAAACAAGGAATGAATCCCTATAGGAACATAGAATATTTTGAGAAACGAAAAGAATTCATCAGGAGAAAAAGAAAAATAGCAAAGAATCGAGTTGCCGCTGCTAATCCTACTTATGTATAAAAGGATTAGTAGTCATCAAGGCTCGAGCCGTATACAGGGAAACTTGTAAAAATATAATGGATGGCTGCAACTTTTTTCATATGACTTTTGTATATAAGGTAAAGAGATGAAAAGAAGGTGGGATGTGGAACGTATTGAGTAATTATTATGATGAGAATGAACTAATTAGACGAATCCAAAAAGGAGATGAATCAGCGTTAGCAATAATAATTTCGGAATATCATGCTTATGTCGGAAAAATTGTATACAGTATCTTAGGCAGTTACTCTCATAAAATTGATCTTCAGGGTGTGGTTAATCAGATCTTTTTTACCTTGTGGCATAAAGCTAATAAAATTGATCCATCGAAAAGCGTTACAATAAAAGGTTATTTAGGCATATTGGCCAGAAATACAGCTATAAATGAAAAGAAAAAATGCATACCAGATTACCAGATAAATGATGAGGTCATAGCAGATATTTCCGATGATTTTAACCAGGTTGAATTGAGATTACTGCTGGCAAATGCTCTGAGAAAACTGAATAAGGATGAGCAGTTAATATTAGTTCTGTTTTATTTTCAAAATGAGAAAATAGCCGATATTTCCCGCATTACAGGTATTCCGGCATCCACAGTAAAAAGCAAACTCAAACGCTGCAAAGAGAAGATGAAAAAATTTTTGGAAGAAGGAGGAAATCAGTATGAAAATTTCGTATAACGATATGTTTACTAACATTTCAGATGTTGCTTATGAAATATTAGAAGAAAATGATATGTTTAATGATGAAACCGATGATATGTTTTCTTCAGATAGAACTTGTAAAGATGTAACAGATATGATCCATGATCAGAAAATCGTGAGAAAAAGGCATTTTGCTATCAAGAGTGTTTTACTGGTTGCAGCTCTTGCTGCAATGTCGTCTATTCTTGCTATTGCTCACAACTACGGTGCAGCATTAATTGATGACAGCAACCGGCATTTAGTTGGAAAAGGACTTCATGGAGAAGGACAGATAATAGGAGCTGATGAAGAGATAGAGGTTCCGGATGAACCTTCAGATGGAATTTGGGAAACAACAGCTCGTATTAAATCATACAAAAACGTAAGCATTAGTCCAAACAGTATAACAGAATTTGCTGTATCCGGTGACGCCGGACAATATATTACTCCGGAAATTATATTTGGCAACAATGATTTAGTCATTTTTGAGCAGGAAGACGGATCAGGCTGGGAATTAAATGAGGGAGAAACCTTAATGATTCAGGCAACGGAATATGAAGCGGAAACAAACGGTGGAAATGGCCAGGGAATCATGTATTTTTATATCTGTGACGGTGAAATATTAGATGGAAAATCAGAGCCTCGTAAAGAATTAAATCAAACCTTTGAATTAACTGCAGAAAAATCCGGAGAATATTATATCTGTCTTTTAGGTGTAAGCTCAGATCCTATATCTTTAAAGGAAGGAAAAATAGTTATTAAATAGTAAAAAACGGTTATGAGAGAGAGTGCGATTACCAGGTTAGGTGATCGCACTCTCTCTCATTTTTTTATTATAGGAAACTTCAATTTTTTTTAAAATTATGCAACTTTTTTAATGTTCCATTGTATATACAGGTAACAGGAAGTGTGGAAAATAAAGGAGGTAAATGTTTTTATGAAAACAATTTTAAAGCGAACGATTGTTTTTTTTCTTTCTCTTGCAATGATAATTTCTGTAGCATGTTCTACGGCGGTCGCAGCAGAGACACTAGAAGATCAAAATGTGACATCACATAGGGTAAGTTATATCATCTACAAAGAAGATGGTACAGTAAAGGAAACCGGAACATTGGCCCAAAGTTCCAAGTGATTGATAAGAAGGATCTGGAATTTTATAAAGAGGCAGAAAAAACAGATAAGAGTATCAAGGTCTGCGAAGTGAATGAGGAGGACTTCTTATATCTTAATTTTGATACAAATTTTTCATGATTTTCCTCCTTTCTTGAGGAGTTTAAGATTTATAGACAACTTTAAAAGAATGCGCATGTTTTTGTATACATTAATATATACCATGCTTTTAAAAAATAAAAGAATTGTTTTGAATTATTTTTTATAGTATTCTATAATAGTGGTAATTTATATAATTTTAATGTTTATTTTTAAGATTCTCTAACAAACTTTTATACTATCCTATAAAACGGTCAATTTTAAAAATCACGAAATTGCAGGCTTTACAACACTTTGTAACACGATATAGACCTGTCCGATAATCCCTCTCATATAAAAATAATCAATGCTTCATTTTTAACACAGGAAGATAAAGACATCTCCCTGTGTTTTTCTTAATAATATCCTCGTTCTTCACGCCAATCTTTCACATAACATCGGATTCCGATATAGACCACATATAATAATTATAACTAAACTCTTTTATGGTAGTATTATCGTTTATACATACAATGTTGTGGTTCTTTCCACATACTGAACACTGCTCCTTACCTTTATATACTTTGTCATACATAGAAGGTAAAACGATACCTAATATACCATTCTTCGTATTATTCTCACCATTATACAAAGATGCTTGCAATTCTCTTTTAATATATGTTTGGTCTTGTAGAAATGAATTTTCAGCACTATATTCTCCAATAAGATAAATTGTCACTGTAGAATCAGCAAGATAATCCTCTCTAATTTTACACATAATATAATCTTCATCATCAGAATTGATGGGTTCATCCAATGATTTATCTATCATATCAATATCCATATCTTCTTGAATCTTTTTCTTATAATCCATATCTTCTGTTTTAAAAGATATAAAACATTTATGTGCCATATTAAGCCTCTCCTCTTATTATTCAATTGAGACTGGTTTCGTTCAGACAACAACACGTCGCACTATCTCTCTGCATCCGATGATTCAGGAAATCACCCTTTCAGAGACAAAACCATCTGTAAGTAGCTGTCACATATTACTGGATTCTTTACAGAAAATATGTTTAATGCATGGAATTGAAGTCGATTATTACAAGAAGCTGTTTCAGACAGCAGGAAACATCATAGAATTGATTGAAAAAGATGATATACCAAAATATCTACTTTTTCTGGAAAATGTTTTTCCATATATGGATAATTATAATTACCAGAAAGGTATGAAAGCAATCATTCAGGAATTGAAAAATTTTTTGAAGCGTAAAGACATTGGCACCGATTCTGACCGGGCATTGTTACTGGATTTTCAGGCTACTCTTGAAATCAAGCCAGAAAAAGCAATAAAACTGGAAAAGGATGCACTTGCCCAGATAGAAAATATCACTGCTGACAATGCTCGCCTTGTTTCCAACCTTCATGCCAATCTCGGTGGACTTTACCGCATGAACGGTCATCCCGATCTTGCAAGAGAACACATGGAAAAAAGTATCTCACTGCTTGACCAATTTAACCTGCTTCATATAAATGACAGCATACCTCAGATTGCCAATTATGCAATGTTCCTGACAGAACAGCAGGAACCCGAAAGAGGCATCTCTGAATTGCAAAAATTATCCGGCATCATCAAGGAATACCATTCCGATGACTGTCTGGATTATGCCAAAGTACAGGAAACCCTTGGAACCATTTATCTGATGACTGCCAATCTTCCGCAAGCCAAAACACATTTTAAAAGAGCTTTCAAAATATATGAAAAGATCTGGGCTGATGAACCAGAAATGATTGAAGCAAAATATCAGGAAATTCAGGAGTTATATCCACAGATTGGATTTTGCATTGAAAAAAATCTATCCGGTCTTTTAACAAAATAAGCATAATTTACGGCGGGCAACTTGCCCGCCGTTATATTCAACTATTCGTCAAATAAATATATGCATCTTCCAAAGTGATATCCTTATCCAGGACACAATTCTCATTTGGCTTTCCTTTGCTTAATACTTTCATATGAATTCCATTTTCTACATACTGCTTAGATGATATAGAATAATTGGCTTCTAACAAACGGGCTTCTTCTGCATTTTGTACCGTACAATTCCAAACACAGCCTTTTGCATTTTCCAGCAACCCACTCACGCTTCCAGAATATAAAAAACTTCCTTTTTTCATAATGGCAAGCTGTGTACAGGTTGCTGCTAAATCTTCTACTACATGAGTGGAAAACAGCACAGTTCTATCCTTTGAAAAATCAACCAGAAGATTGCGGATCCTGATTCTTTCTTCCGGATCTAACCCGGTTGTTGGTTCATCAATAATCAAAAAATCCGGATTATTAAGAAGTGCCTGTATGAGTCCGACACGTCTCTTCATACCACCAGATAATTGCCGCATTTTTTTATTCTGATGCTCTGTAAGAGAAGTCTTTTCCAAATAATAGGTAATTCTTTGTTTGAGGTCATTTGTGGATACTCCTGATAGTCCACCCATATATACAAGACATTCTTTCACCGTAAGATTCGGATATAAATCGATTTCCTGTGGAAGATAACCAATCTTTTTCTGTATTTTCTCATAATTTCCCTCGTTATACAGAATTCCATCAAGGGAAACCATTCCTTCCGTTTGTTTTAAAACAGTTGTAAGAACCCTCATCAAAGTGGTTTTTCCAGCACCATTCTCACCCAAAAGTCCGTAAATTCCCTTAGGTATTTCAAGAGATGCCTTATTTACTGCAACTACACCATTTTTAAATCTAACTGTTAAATCATTTATTCTAATACTCATAATCTATCCTCTTTTCTTTAAAGCCATTGGTAATACTGCAAATAAAAACAGCCCCGCTATAAAAGACACAAGCGTTCCATAAATCCAACTCTCGGACATTAATTGAGTAGGTTCACAAAAGCTGAAAGAAAACAATCCCAGATTTCCGAAAAATGAACTTCCCGCTTTTGATATAAGTCCAATGACAATTCCAAATAAACATCCAATACCTGCCCACATATTTCGAAGCAATGTACACAAAATCACAGAGCATATACTCCAAAGCCAGATAGTTCCAAACATTGCAGTGAAATATAAAAGAAATATCTGAATACCCGAAATGCCTTCGTTTACACTGCCCGGTTTTTGCCAGTAAAACAAAACATATCCAACACAGGAAAGTATTAATAAATATAATATTTGAACGCCCACTCTCTGCGATATTACTTTTAACTGCTTTTTTTGATCATACAAATGAAATACATCGGCACGCTTACTTTTTACTTCCATCAAATATGTGTCACTACAAAAAATAATTGTTAAAAATGCTATTGGAGACTGAATTGCTGAACCGATTTCTTCATAGTATATAATCGGATGAATAACACACAATATCAGTATAAATGCACATGAATAAAAAATCTTATATAACGACAGGCAGTTTTTTAGTTCCGTTTTCAATGAACTCTCCTCCTTTTCCAGATTGTAACAGAAATACATACTAATATAACTGATGAAATTACAAGAATAATCTGATTTATGTTTGACATTTTGGCTGCATGTGTTTCAAAAAATCTGCCAGGGAATCGCACCATAATAGAGAACGGTCTCATATAATAAATATCATTCTTCATGGTCAGCATATTTGAATATATAATGTGTAAAAACAAGATTGGTGCTGCCGGAAGCGGATTTTTAAATATTACTGCTGTAATTGTATAGACACAACATATCATCAAAAGATTCGGAACAATATAGATCAGAGAATTCACGCAAAAATCAATTGGTGTTACTGGAAAGCCCGATTCTAAAGACGTTTTCAAACACAGCATAAAGAATATAACATTCAAAATCACTAATACGCCCAGCATACTAATGAATCCGCTTATTACTTTCCCACATATATATTGGATTGCCGTAACAGGCTTTGTATGTAATAATTCATAGGTATTTTTTCGTGTATCCTGAATAAATAAAAATGATAGCAAGACTGTTGCAAAAAAGGCCATATGCAATCCTGCAAAATCCGTAAATTTTTTGGCAAAGTACCAGGAAAAAGAATGTTCGGATAATTTCCGCTCGATATAATGATTGATTTCTTCTGCTGTCCCCTTATGAATTTCAAGGTCCTCATAAGCATATATTGCATTATAATAGCCATATTGGGATTCCAAAAACTCAGAAGCAGTCTTTACATCCATATTCTGAATTTCTTTCATTACATGATCTGCTTCCTGCCTGCTAAATCCAAAACCATTTTTGGAGGTGTCCATTAACGTCTCTTTGATCGTATCTTCCCACTCCCTTCTTCTTTCTTTATCATCAGATGTGGGAATGTACCCATCCATGACATCAGCATCTTCCAATGCTACGTCATTTTGTGTGATCTGTTCATTCTGTTTGATATAATGAATTTGCAAATACGATGACAGACATTGATACATACTGGCAACTATAATAATCAAGCCAATCCACAAAACAGGGTTCTTTAAATAATCAAGTATACTTCTTTTTATGATTGTTTTCATTGTATCTCTTCCTTTCTTTATTTCTTTAACAACATCATACAAATCAATTCTCAATAAATTCACAACAAAAAAGACTAAAACCACTTTATTTGTGATTTCAGCCTTATAAAGTATTTTTATTCAGCTTTGAAAAGAGCTTCTACATGAGCACCGCCTTGTCTGGCATTATATATTTTCAAATTTCCTCCATGCTTTTCACAGAAAATACGAGAAATATACATACCAAGGCCAAAATGCTTTAAATCATCTTGTGGATTCTTATGATAAAATGGCTCTGTTACTTTTTCCTCAGTATCCACAAATCCTATTCCATCATCTTCAACAGAAATTATAAGAAAACCATCCTTTTTCTTTATCTGCAAAGCAATACTTTTTTGTGCATATCGAACCGCATTTTCCAGTAAGTTGTCTGTCACTTCCATGACAAGTTCCTCATCCACTTTCACAATGTTTTGTTCCTGCACTCTTTCTACCTTACATAATTTACTTTCCTTCTTGGACAGCATGGCAGCTTCTGCCTCAATCTTTTTTGCCAGTTCCGATAACTCTATCTCTGAGCATTGCAGTTCCCTCTGTTCTAAATGGGACATTTTTCTCATGTTTTCCGTGAAATGCTCTATACGGTCAATCTGATACATGCCTGTTTGTAAGATATCAATAACATCCTCTGTTTTTATACTCTCGGCAGAAACAAACTCTAAGAGCATTTCCTGATACCCACGCAATATGGAAAGTGGAGAACGTATATCATGTGCAATTGCATTCCGCAAAGCCTTCTCGTCATCAATCATTCGCCACATCTTTCTGTTGTTATCTGCTAAATCACTTCGCATCATTTCAAATTCTTTACACAAAGTTCCCATCTCATCTTTATTTTCATAGGACACATGAAAATCCAGTTCATTATCTGCAATCATTTGTGAGGCATCTTTTAGTTCCTGTAGAGGTGTCTTTAACTTATTTTTATAAAAAAAGAATACCGCAGCAACACTCCCAACAATCGAAAAAATCAGTACCGAATATGTTACCATAAAGTCACACATTTCCGAAAGATGATAGTCCAAACGATTCATCTGCGATTGATTAGGTCTTGATATCTCAATCTCGTATTTCTTTCCATATTGCTGAAACACGTCCGTGTAATCTGCATAATTAATATATTTTCCCCATATTTTATTCTGCATATTTCTTGCAAAATGAACTGTAAATCCAGATAACAGAAATGCTGCCGTTAAGCTGATCACAAGATAAAGCAGAATTGTTTTTTTCAGTGACAAGTTTCTTATTTTTTCCATCGGTATCCAATCCCCCATACAGTTTCTATGTATTCTTTTTCTGAATAATCCGCTATTTTTTTCCTTATACGCCGTACTAATTCCGTTATCGTTCTACTGTCCCCTTCCGCATCATATCCACAGACTTGTGCATATATACGTTCTTTATCAAACACCTGCCCTGGATGCATGGATAAGAATTCAATAATCTGATATTCAATTTTTGTGAACTCCATCTTGTGTCCAGCTATAGCTACTATTTTTTCAGAATAATCAATCAGCATTTCATCCATGAAACGGTATTCCGTTTTTTGTTGATGCCTTTCTTCTCTCTTTATGTTTGTGACAATCCTTGCTTCCAACTCCCGAAGACTAAATGGTTTCGTAATATAATCATCCCCACCCGAAAGCAACCCATTAATTTTATCATCTTCGTCAACTCTTGCTGTCAGAAATAAAATTGGACATAACACTTTACTGCGTATCAGACGACATACTTCAATCCCATCCATGCGTGGCATATTGATATCCAACAAAATAATATCCGGTTTCATTTTTATTTTATTTAATGCTTCCATTCCATCTGTAGCCGTAATGGTTTCATATTGTTTCATATTAAAATAGCTACAAAGCATTTTCACCAATTCTTTATCATCATCGACAACTAAAATCTTGTATTTCATCCAAACCGTCGAGTAGACTTTGTCTCGACTTTTTCACATCCTTTCATCATATTATTGTTTTGCGATGAGAGGTTCAAGTCTCAAAAGCCCCTCACAGAACCGCACGT
>ENA-OOWV01002449-OOWV01002449.1-human-gut-metagenome-genome-assembly--contig:-NODE-2449-length-10176-cov-2.971446_pt1 | contig 10176 bp, 9 predicted proteins | sample MGYA00241584_ERZ501337 | MGnify/ENA primary metagenome ERZ501337 (study PRJEB25962, sample SAMEA2042744) | human gut metagenome | biome: human gut; feature: human-associated habitat; material: faeces... | reverse complement strand
AGTCCGGGCTGACTGGGTACGGGTTCAAGTCCCGTCAACTGCATTGTATAAACCGCATAAATAAAGGCTCTGAAGGGTTTCGGGAATATTCAGTAAATCAAAGAATCAATCAAAGTAATCGAGAAAGGAGATTCTTGTACGGATGAGTTTAAAAAGTTTGCGGATAACGGCTATATATTAGTGTATTGAGAGCAATATATTAATATATGGTCGTTATTTTTTTATTCTTAAGAATTTAGAAAGAAAATATTTATAAAAACTTAATCTTTAAAGCAAAAAATAGGGTATCAGATAGATACCCTTTAATTTTGGTTGTTGCCATCGAAATATAACTTCTTGTAATATTTTCGAATAATGTCCATAGCAATTGTTGTCTGACCGTTCGTCATATTATGTTCTCTTAACAAAGATTCATATTCTTCGTGTTCTTGGAAAATAATATCGAATTGGTCTTTTCCATAACGCACATCTCGAGAGAGCTGAGTAGCAAAATTATTTAAATCCCATCTATATTTTTTAATTTTGCGTTCCAGCTCCATATCTTCAATTTGTTTTCTCAAACTTTTAATATCTTCGGACAAAATACTAATTGATTCTAAAATTTCTTTTGTAGTTTTTTCGTTTTTTGAGCGATAGTTAAGCTGCGTTTTTTCAAAATCGGATTCTTGCTGCTTAAGGTCAGTCAATTGATTACGAACATCTTTTCTGTATTCTTTTTCTTCTTTTTTAGATTTTTCCCACGGAGGAGTAATCTCAAAGGTGGTAAAGAACTTATCCATTCCAGCCTTCAAAGTAGTAGCTGCCGCAATAAAGACAACAATACCACTAAGAATAGCTATGTAATCTATAGAAGTTAATTGCGTAAATGCTTCGAGCATGAGCAGATCACCTCTTTTAGATTATTTCTTTTGCTCCCATTTATTAAGTCCATCAGGTTTCACGAGTAATCCCTTTTTCGCAAGAGTAAGCAGAGCGGCTTTAACTTCTGCGCTGTCGGCATTTGCGGAGGCAATCTTAGATAGATTTGGTTTTCCTGCGCCGTAACCTCTCTTATGCAAGAACTCTGTAAATGATTTAATTGCTTGATTTTTTAAAATCCCAAAATATTTCACACCATCAACTCTTTCTTTTGTGTAGTCTTTCTGTACGGCTGCAGTAGCCTTTGTTTCTTTTTTCTTAATAACTTTAACAGGAGTTGTAAAAAGCTTTTTCTCGGCTGTTCTGCGGCGTGTAAGCCCTCTATATACTCGTCCGCCAGCTTTATTATATTCCATCATTTTACTTGCAATGGTAGAACGAGAGCGAGTTCCGTTAGCTGTTAAGCCTTTGATGCTTCCAATGTTGTAGCAAAAGCTGACAAGCGCATCAATTTCGTTCTGATTCCACTTATATTTGTCATTATATTTCATGACGAGGGGAAGGTATTTTTGTGTTAAAGACTTTTCTAGCCATGATTCAGCGGTAGCTTTGCTAATTGTTAAGCCGGATTTAATAGTTGTCTTTGTAATTGACTTATCAGAATTGGTAATGCCGTAACCTATTGTCCACACACCCACTTCGTCTTTATAAGCCCTTAAATAGCAACCTTCGAATTCTTTTACTAAATCTAAGCAGTTCTTAGTAATTTTCGCCATCTAAATCATCATCCTCAATTTCGTCGTATACATAGTCTTCAGAATCGTCGTATTCTTCATCTTCTTCGTCGTCAGTATCTTGTTCGGAATATTTAGCGACAAAATCTTCCAATTCCGCAAGAGTGATTTTACCGTCCTTTAAAATTTGCATAACGTCATCTGCAACTTGTGCTGGCTTTGTAATACTCTGATTTTTATACCAAGAATAAATAATGCCGACAACACCAACAATAGCAGTAACCCATGCGGCAATTTCATTTTCATTGATGTTGATTACAGGTTTTCCCATAATATTTAACACGTAATTCACCATCGTAAAAATAAGAACAACAGCACTAACATATGTACTAGCCTTAATATCTTTTACATTAATCTGTTCTAAAAAATTCTTTAATTTGTTCATGTGTAATACCTCCTAACTAATTTACAAGCAATAAAAAAGAGAGTAGTAAACTCTCCCGAATAAATAACAATATCTTTATATTTATCAACAATAATAGCAATTGCACTTAACGGCAAAAATAATAGAGCAAACTGCGGACAAGTCTGACCCAGAATATTCCCCGGCAAACCGCTATAATCCCACACGTCTAATCCAAGCCAAAGATTAACAATGCACCCTGTAATAAACTCAGCACTTAATATAAACGCTTCAACTCTTAATACTTGTTTCCAGAACGGATAATCCCATTCGACTTGTTCATTCTGTAATCCTGCATAGATAAAGCAGATTCCACCGCAGATAATCATGCTATAGTGAGAATATCCACGCCAAAGAATTTCAATTCCGTAATATGTATAACCGCCAAGTAGAAAGAGTACGAGATATTTAATAAGGATTTTAATATTATGCGTTTGAATCACCTGCTTTCGTTTTCTTATTGCCAATATCTTCTTTTACATTTATAATATAAATGAATGTTTTTTATTCGTCATAAGGCGAGAAAGGAGAAGAATATGAAAAGAATTAAAATGTTGCTTGTTGCGATGTTGTGTGTTGTTATGACATTTGGCGCAGCGAGTGTTCCTGCAAGTGCGGAAATTATTGAAGGGGATAAACCGAGAGAAATTACTGTTAAAGAAATAAAACTCGATAAGCCTGTGTATCGAATAGGTGAAAGTCCTATTTTAATGGTTAAGTTCAGGAACTTAAATGATGTCGATACATCTCAAATAACTTCTATTTATGTTAGAGGGAATGGTGTTTTATTCTCATTGAAATATAATGAAGACAACGGCTATTTTCAAGGAAGAATAAATTTATACACAAAAAAAGAAGGTAGAACATGGATTGTTATTTCAGAAATTAAAGTTAAAAATAATGACGGAACAATTTTAGTTGCAAAGAGATTCCCGAGCATAGAGTTTATTACAAATAATAATTGTGCAGATGGGAACCATACTATATATAAGGATAACTGGGTAGAAAATAAAACACATTCCCCTTGTACTGAAAGTTGGGATAAAACTATAAGTTGCAATATTTGTCACCAAGTTGTATATCGAAAAATCATTCCTGCTCTTGGGCATGATATTAGCGAATGGATGTTGATGAATAATCATACACTTTCACAGAATGGACTTGAAGAAAAAATATGCAAAAGATGTGGAATTGTTTTGCAATCACGAATTATACCTAAATTAACTCCTACTTCTAAGCTCAAATTTAAGAAAAAATCCATTACAATCAAAAAAGGAAAATCTATAAGACTTAAATACATAAGAAAACCTGTAAACGCTCAGGACATATTGTCTTGGAGATCATCCAAACCAAAAGTTGTAAAAATTCTTAAAAATGGTAAAATAAAAGGTCTTAAAAAAGGAAAGTCTGTAATTACATTAAAAACAAGTATTGGAAAGAAAGCCAAAATTACAGTAAAAGTAAAATAATAATCTATTGACAAGGGTTCTTTCTTCTGAACCCTTGTTGTTATCTAATTTTATTTATTATAATAATTCAGTACCATCAAAATCATAATCCAATGCATAAATTAAAATATCTGCCATATTAACATTAACAGAGTAGCTATCTATAGGAGCAATTCTAAAATCTATAGTATCTCCCTCAGATAAATATAATATATAGTTGTTTAATTGACCCAACGTATAATCAACTGGAGTAGCATAACTTGCGGAATATGCCGCATACCTACTTCCATTTTTAAATAACGCAACCTCAACTCTCTTATTTGCAGTCGGAGAATTAATAGCAAGACGAGTTTGAAAACTATATACTCCACTTCTAGATATTGCAATTTGATAATTCGATTTTTTATAATATAATTCGCTTAACTTACCTTCCGTGCCATTACTGAACGAAGTAAGTTTTACATAGTTACCCTTTTTTGTTCCGCAACTTGTATTATTAGAATTCCAATAATGAGCGACTAAGCCAGCATGACATTTTGCACTATTTAAACGGGATCCATCATTAAATAAAATCCCATTCCAAGAATATACAGTGTTATCTCCTGATATATTATCCCACATTTGTAATCCATTTATAGCACTTAAGTAAAAGCTATAACTCTGTTCTTCATTTTCTTCTCCATATATTGTATATTTAGACGAACCTTGAATTAAACATTCATTTAAGGATAAAGAATCAACTTGTCTTTCCAAAATATTTTTTCTTGAAGAATCAGAGTAAGTTTTACCATCGTAATTTAAAATAATGCTAGAAGTATCGGACAAAAGACTTAGTGAATTGGAAAAATCTAAAATCCCAGTGTCAACTGTATCAGTATGTGAATAAAATGATTTAATTCCCTCACTATTTATCTTCCATCCCCCAATACTACCATCCGTAGAATTAATAACCCCAGAAATATCCGCATCCGAAGCGTATAATTTCCCATCATATCCAACTCTAAACGGTGCATTATCCATAATTAAAGAACCTGCCCAAAAAGCCTGAGAACTACCGCCTAAACCTGCACAAGTTACATCGGTATCTCCAGTAACTAAAGCTAGATTGTCAAGATTAAATTTCCCAATTTTGCCCGATTCAGCCGTAATATTGCCCACAACAGTAGCTCCTTGTAATGTTGCGATTCCATCATTATTAACAATAAATTTATCATTAACATTAATTGATCCGCCAACTACTGTTATATCATTTGCAATAACTTTTCCTGCATTATCCCATTTTAAATATTTACTATCAAAACTACCATCCGCAAGATTTAAGAAACTACCAGATTCACCAACTACATAATTCTTAGATTTCAATGCATCAGCCATAATCTTTTCAGCCGTAATAGAGTTTGCCGTTAATTTATCTGCCGTAATAGAATCAGTAAGAATAGAATTACCGTCAATAATTGTAGCTTTTGCCGAATTAGTAAATTCATTTGGCTCGGAATTCAAAGACTCAACTTCTTCGACCATAATTCCATCGACCCAGAAATTAGCATTTTTACTTAATTGATTATATATCGTAGGAACAATACTAATATAATAATAACTATTTGTTTTGTCTGTTACAGTAAATGTAGTAATTGCTCTTTGCCATGATGTATTTGGAGTGATTGTGGTGCATCCTTTAGGAAAAGAAGGTTTTTGAGGATTAAACAAATACGACTCAATATAACAAGTACCTGTTGCGGCATCTATTTTTGTTCCATGTGTAATCCAGTCAATACCAAAAGATACATTTTGCTCAGAATCAGATTTGACATATGCTGTTATCTGATAAGTTTTTCCTTGTTCTACCTTTATACATCCATAATTATTTTCTTTGTTCCCCAAATAAACCCTAACACGATCTTTCGCCGTTCCAGAAATTTTAAGAGAATTACTACCTTGCCAATATGTAGAACTATCTATTGCCACAGAATTGCTGTCAAATTTTGCATAACAAATAGCCTCATCAGTAGATTTAATACTTTCAAAATCTGCATAACCTGTAGAAGCATACAAGTTCTTATATACTTCACCTTTCGCAGTATTCATAAAAGTAACGATACCATTTAAATTAATATTTTTTGATATTAGACTGATTATCCTATCTGTAAGTTCAAAATTGGACTCACTTGTTCCACTCTTTACAAGCCATGAAAATTTTGTTGCTGTCTGTTCTTCTACGGTTTTAATGTTATGAGCAACATCTTCGGGAGAAGGAGAGTAGGAAGTAGATTTTGTCCCCTTCTCAATTTTCAGTGTTTCGATGTCTGCCAGCAAAAATGAAAAACGCATAAAAGCCGCGCTGTCCGGTATCTGAAGCATTTTTCTCTTTGATTCTTGACTATCCTGAATTTCTGATTTTACCCCCGAAAGAAAGACTTTATCGGAATTGTAAAAACAAGTTGCTGGGGCAGCTCCTAAATTTGTAAAGCCAGACGCGATGTAGTAATCCATCCCACTTAAATCAATGTAGTCGGAATATCCCCATGCAGAATCTTTTATTTCTACGTTTTCTGAACTTAAATACTTACCTTGAATTGTTGTGTTTTGAACAAATAAGTTCACGCCACCCAGTTCTAAGCTATCGTATTGTTGTTTAACTTCCCGCTTAAAGCCGTACATATTCTGAGTAGAAGTGGACATAAACTCTGAAATAGTTTGTTTCTCATCTTCGCCAGTATCTGGATTAATAACCTTAAAAAAGTCGGCTTTTCCCACTTTCGTCTCAATATCGAGAGTATTTTTGCGCGCAATCGTTTCAAGAGTTTTAATCGAAGAAATATTGTCTTCTGGAGCGGGACTCCAATCAGTTGCTTTTTCACCGTATTCTAATTTGACATTTTTCATTCTAAACGTGATTTTAGCTTCTTTTTCTGCGCTTGAATTGTAGAATTGAATCGAAGCCGTCGTACCAACCGATTCATCCGCCTGTTCTGGGATAGTCATTGTTTTTTCGACATGATACCAAGCACCGAGTTTACAGCCTCCTTCTCCGACAACAGGAAGGTTGTGCATTGTAACGGCACGCCAAGCCCCAATCGCTGAACTATCTGTAGAATTAGTATAACGCTGTCCAATCCAGAATTCGCTACGATCTGAACCTGTAGGGAAATTCCATTCAGTATACATAATATCATACGAAAAAGTTACTTTTTCTCCAACTTTATAATCTCTGCAGTCAAGCAGAAAACCGTCGGTTAAATTTACGTTAGAATACTGTTTTTTTGAAGTTAAAGTATGTTCTCCATATCCTTGCTCAGTTTTGCTGAAATTCTTAAAAAATCCTTTTTGATATTCTCCGCTACCAAAAGATATTCTATTGCGGCCATCAATTCCGCTAGTGTCAGCGTCTTTTCCGTCTCTCATTTTTTGAATCGTTATTGTGTCATAATATTTTTCATTAGATGAAAGGCATCGTAGCGTGATAGAAGTAGTTTCGGATGTAAACAAATCACAATTTTTTGAAACGATTAAGGAGGCAGAGGAGAGAGTGAATCCGTGAGTTCCAGTCTTTATGTCTGTCCAACTTGAGCCGCCAGTCACGCTATATTGCCATTTAGAAAATGATATGCCTCCTTGAAGAGACGGAGAGAGCGTAATAGTGTCCGGAGAATAAGTTTCCCCACCATCTGAACTTTTGAAAATAGTAGAACTTGCAGTAATTTTAACGGATTTGGCTGCTGCGCCAGATTTTTGGCAACTCCAAGAAAATGTTTTTATCAATGTTTCGCCGTTAAGAGTTACCGGAATATCAAAGCTTCCCGAATCAGCAGGTAAGATAACTCCTTCTTTTACGGAAAATGTGATTCTATTTGCGTTTTTAGATATCGTAATTCCGTTAGCAGATTTAATCTCTCCAATCGTAAAGTTCGGATTAGAGACCTCTCCTTTTATGACGCTCACATCGGTATAATATGATAAGTTTTCTGAAACTTTTCGGTTTTCGTCCGTTGGAAATTGTTGCGCTTCATTCGACAGATGAATCGAGAATGGCTCGTTCACAATAGTAATAGTAATATCTCCATAAGCACTTACTTTCATTAATCCACCTTCTTTCTAAACGCTAATCTTGAACAATATTTTCTCCGTTCTCATCCATGAATGTGAGCATAAATAAATCATCAACACTAAGAATAGTATCTTTCGGTAATGAGTCTGCAAATTCATCCAGATCAAATAATCGAATGGAATAAATCTCAGTTTCTTTTGAGAGCTCTTCGATTTTTTCGCTCATCTCTTTATTTTTTTGCTGATATTCCTCTCGGAATTCTTCTTTAACAACGCGGTTCACAATCTCTTTTTCTTCTCCAGATTCATCTTTTTTCATTTCTTTAACTTCTCTGGATTTTTCGTCAGTAAGAAAGCCTTTCTGAACATCGTCCCACATTTCGCGACATACTTTTTCGAATGACTGAGCATTGTCGATTAAAGCGGAAATATTGCGCTGTAAATTAAGGCGCAACTTCATCGGAAGTTCTTTGTTACTATCACTTGGCTTAAAGTTATTATTGTACCAAGAAACAATTTTTAAAATCTGATAATTTGATAACTCTACTTTTCCTGTCTTTGTCATAGTTTCTCCTTTTATTCCAATTACTCAAATGAGAGCGTGATATTTTCTACTTCTTCAATAGTTTTTGCTTTTTGAATAGTTTTTTCATATGATTGTTGTCGCTCGACCAGAGGAGTTACATAAGCATCAATTTCCATTGCAAGTTTTGTCAGTTCTTCAACAGTCCAATCTTCACATACATTCCCCACATCGTTCCACTTTAAGAGAGGATATTCAAGTGATTGCTGGGAATATAAGTTGTACATGGCCATTTTGGAGGTTAATTGGCGCTGCTTTTCTTCTGTAACGGTGTAGTATCTTCCTTCCGCATATTTCGCATCAGAAAATAAAGGATGGGAAGATAAGTATCCTGCTAAAGCATTTTTAGATTGTGCGATTTTTTCGAGCTTCAAATTATCTAGCTCTGGATTCGCCGCATAATCGAGATATTTGTCCGGATTTATCATTAGGTCGTCTAAGTTAATAGAATCTCTGTTTACAACAAATTGATTGTAGTCGTATTCTATATATGAAATAGGAGATGTATTACCAGAATCCCCTAAATCTGGAGAATCGACGATTTTCTCTTTCCCATTTAAGCAGATAAATACATACAGCAAATCTTTATCAGCAATAACTTGGACGGGCTGTTGCTTTTCCATAAAAAGTTCCTTTGCCATAATTGCTCACCACCTTTTTGCATATTTTAACAATTTTAGATATATTGTATTTTTTATTAATTTTGTTACTGTCGCTGTTTATAATTTGACCCCAATAGGAAATAACTCTTCTTGCCCAGAGAATAGGAATGGATTTGTGGGTTCCAATTAATTTTCCTACCTTTAAGAATGTACGACGGATTCGCTTGAATGTTCTTCTCCGTATCGTTGTGTGCCATCTATATATGCGATATCCCATCATGTCTATAAATTGAGTGTCGCTATCTTTTACATCAATTTTTGAGACAAACCAATCTACTTTGATTTCTAATCCTAATTTGTCTTTCGCATATTTTATTAGCTGCTTAACCGCCTTATGGATATCTTTCGAATTTGTTGACATAAGCATGATATCGTCCATGTAAAATAGCTGGTGTTTTACTAAAGAAATATATTCTTTTTCACCAGTTTTCCGTTTCTTTCGATAACGATGCATATGACTGATTTCGTGATATAGCTGAGATAAATAGATGTTACATAAGAATTGAGAGAGATATGAACCGATAGATAATCCCTTATCGAAGGTACTTATTAGGGTTTCTATAAGCCATAACAGCAAGTCATTTTTGATTCTTTTACGGAGAAAATCCATAAGCATTTTTCTGTCAATGCTTTCGTAACACTTTCTAATGTCTGTTTTCGCAAAATATTTAAGCGATTTATTTCTTAACCATCTGCGAATTTTTCTAACTCCGTAAATACAACCTTTTCCTTTTATTGAAGCGCATTGATTAGCTCCAATTCGACACAAAATAGGTTGCAATCCTTCAACTGCTACATAGTCGTAAATTTGTTGTTTTATGTTCTGTATACCAATCTTTCTTTCTTTAAAAGAAGATGGGTCAATTTTAGTTTTGTACCAAATAGCAGGAAAATGTAAATCTTTATTTAATAATTCATATTGAATGCTATTAATTATTTTTTCTACAATCCATTTTAAACTATCTTTTCCGTATCTATAGAAAATGCAATAGATTTGATTTCTTGTAAGACCACTTTCGGCGGAAAATAAGTCTAAAACATCGTTTCGTCTATATTTTCCTTCTAAGCAAGAATATACAGCTCTGCTTATAAGCTTTCGATCACTTATATCAATATCTTTACAGTATCGTTTCGTTGTACTAAGACCTCGTTTCTTTTGTATTATCCTTGATAACTTAACGATTATCTTTAAAAGGCTTTTCGGTTCTTCGATTTTCTACTACGCCCAATCATAGCCACATAACACTATGATTCCCATTCTTCTGCGGATAAAGAAGAACAGGTTGGTCTTATAAAAAGAATTTTTCGCGCAACGGCGAAGGTATGAAAAACATAACAGACTTTTCGTCTGCGAATTATGATGTCAATAAAATAAAATTGAATT
>ENA-OOWV01002447-OOWV01002447.1-human-gut-metagenome-genome-assembly--contig:-NODE-2447-length-10187-cov-3.784840_pt1 | contig 10187 bp, 7 predicted proteins | sample MGYA00241584_ERZ501337 | MGnify/ENA primary metagenome ERZ501337 (study PRJEB25962, sample SAMEA2042744) | human gut metagenome | biome: human gut; feature: human-associated habitat; material: faeces... | reverse complement strand
AAATTCTGAATTTTCCCTCTCCAGCCAAAGACAGCTCTCAGGGAATATAATAGTCCATATTTGTGGCCTGGGAGCAAGTGTTGGATACGAGCGACAGAGCGAGTATTCAACACGCCGCGACGAAAGTCACAAATATGGACTATTATATTCCCTGAGAGCGTCTCCTTTGCCAGCGATAACCAGAAGCCTCAGCTTTTCGTCGGCGTTGCCACCAATCGACATATCTGTTTCGAAGAATCAACTATAATGATTCTGAAATCGTATTGTGGAGGGAAGGTATTATGCATAACAGAAGTTATAACGAGCAGGATGCCATACAGCGCCTGCTTCTTTTTGAAGAGGGACTTTCCAGATTGATTGAACTGATGAAAATAGAGAAAAAAGATGTGCTGGGTAATGACATGGATTTTTTGTGTCAGTCAATCATGCAGGATGTATGCCGCAAATGTCCTAAATATAGAGAATGTTATGGAAGCAGACAAAAAGAAACGATTGGAGAAATTGCTTCGATATTGGAGCAGGCTTACCAGTGTTCTGGGGTAGACGGGCGGATGGCATCCTCAGAATTTCGCAGGAATTGTGTTTTTTTTCAGCCATTTATGGAAGAAATATCATGGTTATATCGTCTCATTTATCAAAACATATACTGGGAACAAAGGTATGATGAGATAAAACAGGTTATGTGCCGGCAGTTAGATGAACAGCGCCTTTTTCTTCGGGAGTGCCGGGTAAATATGCAAAAAGGTGAAGAAATCTGTGGACGAAAAAAGATGGCATTGAAAACGCTTTTTTTCAGAAAAGGAATTCATTTTATAAAGGGAAAAGAATATAAAGATGGAAGTGGATTGCTTCAGGTGACGGTACAGGTGCAGCCTCTTTTGGGGACAAAGAAAGCAGAACTGGTAAGAAAATGTCTGGATACATATTACAAGAGGAATTTTTACAGGAACATGGAAACAACATGGCTTAGGCCGGGAAAGAACAGGATTTCTTTTATAGAGGAGAATGGTTTTCATGTCGTTTTTGGACAAAGATGTTGTAATAAAAAAGGAGAAGATGTTTGTGGAGATACATTTTCATTTACTAATTTTGGAAGAAAAAGAGCAGTCATGCTTTTGTCAGATGGAATGGGTACTGGAAAAAAAGCGAATGAGGATAGCCGGAGATTGATTGAGACATTGGAAGATTTGCTTGAAGCAGGAATTTCAGAAGAGTTTGCACTGGAAATGATACAGGATGCTCTTTTATTTCAGGATAAGGGAGCATTTTCTACGATAGATGCGGCGGTTATTTCATTAAAAACAGGGATATTAAAATTGTTAAAGGCAGGGGGAATGGCTACATTTATCCGGCATAAAAATTCAGTAGAGAGGATTATGCCAGCTGCGCTTCCTCCAGGATGCCGAATTGGACAGCAGTTTGACTTGAAATATAAAAAGCTATATGATGGAGATATGGTAATCATGGTATCAGATGGAATGCTGGAATTTGAAAATATGCCAGAGATTTCATTTCGTATGGAAAGCCTGATTGGAAAGATAAAGACAAATAATGCACAGGTTTTTGCAAATGAATTGATAGAAGCAGTTCCGGTGTTAGAGGACGGTTATGACGATGACCGAACGGTGCTGGTAGCTGCTATCTGGGAGAAAGGAACACAAAAATGTGGGATAAACATTGGGAGAGAGTAGATTCTTTCTTGAAAAAATGGAAAATGGTACAGGAGGGAGACTCGATTTTACTTGGGATTTCCGGAGGAGCGGATTCCGTTTGTCTTGCGAGATATTTTCTTGCAAGGAGGGAGGCTCTTTCTTTAAAATTGTACGCAGTACATATTAATCACATGCTTCGTGGTGAGGAGGCAAAGCGTGATGAAGAGTTCGTGCAGGATTTCTGCCACAAGTGGAACCTCTCGCTAAATGTGGAGTACCGTAATATAAAAGAGGAGAGCCGGCAGAAAAAATGTTCTGAGGAAGAGGCGGGCAGAATCGCCCGCTATGAGTGTTTCGAAAAATATGCGAAAGAGTATCATTGTGGAAAGATTGCGGTGGCGCATCATCAAAATGATGCGGCGGAAACGATTTTATTTCGGATGCTGCGAGGGACTGGACCGCAGGGAATGGCGGGCATTTTGCCGGTCAATGGAAAGATTATCCGTCCATTTCTCTGTTTAAGCAGGGAAGAAATCATGGATATTCTTCAAAATATCGGGCAGAATTATGTCGATGACAGCACGAATACGAATGAAGAATACAGCCGCAATTATATCCGTCACCGCATTTTGCCGGAGATGGAACATGTCAATCAAAAGGCAGCGGCACATATCAGCGAGCTTGGAATGCAGATGCAGGAGCTTTTAGCATATGTTACCCCGCAAATGGAAAAATTATATAATGAAAATGTAATAACAAATGAACAGGGAGAGCTGTTTTTGGCAGAGAAAACATTTTCTGTGATGAGTCTTTTTGAACAAAAGGAAATGATGAGACGGATGCTTTTTGAAATATCGGGACACCGAAAAGACATTTCCCTCGTTCATGTGGAACAGATGCTTGCACTGATGGCAAATAAGGAAGGTAAGCAGCAGAATTGTCCGTATGGGGTGCTTGCAAAGCGAGTGCGGGATGGACTTTTATTAATGAAGTTGTCGACTGATGTAACATTTTCAGATAAAAATAAACAAAAAGATGGGCAACAAAAGAGTGATGAACAGAATTTAGAGAATTTAAATAAAAAAAATAAAAAATGTGGTAATCATTCAGAAGATAAAATGCAGCCAGTATATTTGCAGCTGACTGCCGAATCAGAAGAATCAAAGGCAGAAGAAACGATAGTATTGTCAAATGAGACATTATTGCAAAAATTTACAATCCATTTTTCCATTTTACCGTGGAATGGCGGGAAAGTTGCAAAAAAGGATTGTGTGAAATACTTTGATTATGATAAAATGAAATGTAAACCCTGTTTAAGAACCAGAGATACCGGCGATTATTTTATTATGGATAAAGAAGGACGGCGTAAATCACTGGGACGCTATTTTATTGATACGAAAATTCCTGCTTCGGACAGAGACGGGCAGCTTCTGCTGGCAGATGGTTCCCATATTATGTGGATAATCGGAGGACGCATCAGCGAGTTTTACAAGGTAAGCAGCGAGACAAAGCGGGTGCTTAGAGTATCGGTGCAGGAGAAAGAAGAGAATTAGAGAATTTTTTAATGGAGGACACGGAAATGGCAGATAAGATTAATGTTTTGATTCCAGAAGAAACTGTAGACGCAAAGATTAAAGAAATCGGTGAACAGATCAGCAAAGATTATGCAGGAAAAGAAGTTCACCTCATTTGTATTTTAAAGGGCGGTGTATTTTTTGCCTGCGAATTAGCAAAGAGAATTACAGTTCCGGTTTCTCTGGACTTTATGCAGGTATCCAGCTATGGAGATGCGACAGAGAGTTCGGGAATCGTTCGTATTAAGAAGGATTTAGATGATACAATGGAGAACAAGGAAGTAATTATCGTGGAGGATATCATCGACTCCGGAAGAACACTTCACTACCTTATCCCTGTATTAAAACAGAGAAATCCAAAGAGTATCCGTCTGTGTGCCCTTTTAAATAAACCAGACCGCCGAGAGGTAGAAGTTCAGATTGATTATCTTGGATTTGATATTCCAGATGAGTTCGTTATTGGATACGGACTTGACTATGCACAAAAATATAGAAATCTTCCATTTATCGGAGTTGTAGAACCAGAGGCAGCAGAAGATGCTGAGGAGGGAGCAGAGCAGGCTTCCGGGGAAGAGAAAGGAGACAATGTTGAATAGAAATATGAGAAATACTGCCATTTTACTGGTAGTGTTCCTGGCGGTATATATGTTTGGCAATTATTTTGCTGAGAAGAATCTGATGTCGGGGAGCGGCAGCAGTTCGTATTCTTACGAAAGACTGGAGTCCGATATTGCAAAGAATAAAGTAAAGTCAATAGAGGTAGTGCAGAACGCACAGGTTCCTACAGGTTCTGCCATTGTAAAACTGAATGATGGAGAGAAGAAAGTAGCACATGTAACTGACGTGAATAAGGTCATTGATCTGGCACAGCAGTATAAAGTATCCTGTCAGGTAGACGATGTGAAGTCATCCGATGCAGGCTGGCTTTCCATGATTTTGCCGTGGATCGTCATTGGTGTGATCATGATGTTCATGTTTGGTATGATAAGCCGTGCTTCCGGCGGTGGCGGCGGCGGAAATAAGATGATGAATTTCGGAAAGAGCCGCGCAAAAATGCAGGACCCGGAATCTCAGAATATCCGTTTTGACCAGGTTGCAGGATTACAGGAAGAAAAAGAAGAATTAAAAGAAATCGTAGACTTTTTAAAGAGTCCGCAGAAATACATTGAAGTAGGTGCGAGAATTCCGAAAGGTGTTATTTTAGTAGGTCCTCCAGGAACAGGTAAGACTCTTCTTGCCAAGGCCGTTTCCGGCGAAGCAGGCGTGCCATTCTTCAGTATTTCCGGTTCCGACTTTGTGGAAATGTTTGTCGGTGTCGGAGCTTCCCGTGTAAGAGATTTATTTGAAGATGCAAAGAGAAATGCACCATGTATCGTTTTCATTGATGAGATTGATGCGGTGGCAAGACGAAGAGGTACCGGACTTGGCGGCGGCCATGATGAAAGAGAACAGACATTGAACCAGCTCCTCGTAGAAATGGACGGTTTCGGAGTGAATGAAGGAATCATCGTGATGGCAGCAACAAACCGAGTAGATATTCTTGACCCTGCTATTTTAAGACCAGGCCGTTTTGACCGTAAAGTAGCAGTTGGCAGACCAGACGTAAAGGGAAGAGAAGAAATCCTTAAAGTCCATGTAAAAGGCAAACCACTTGCAGAAGACGTAGATTTACACCAGATTGCCCGCACAACACCAGGATTCTCTGGAGCAGATCTTGAGAACCTTATGAATGAAGCGGCAATCCATGCAGCAAGAAATAATGCACGATTCATCCGCATGGAGGATATCAGAAAGTCTTTCATTAAGGTTGGAATCGGAACTGAGAAAAAGAGCCGTCTTGTGCCAGAATTAGAGCGTAAGATTACAGCCTACCATGAAGCAGGCCATGCAATCTTATTCCATTTACTGCCAGATGTAGGCCCTGTATACACCGTATCCATCATTCCTACTGGTATGGGGGCAGCAGGATACACAATGCCTGTACCAGAGAATGATAACGTATTTGAGACAAAAGGCCGCATGATTCAGGAAATCAAAGTCGGCATGGGCGGACGTATCGCCGAAGAATTAATCTTTGACGATGTAACCACAGGAGCGTCTCAGGACATCAAACAGGTAACAGATACCGCAAGAAGTATGATTACGAAGTTCGGTATGTCCGACAGACTCGGATTTATCAACTACGAAGAGAACACAGACGAAGTATTCCTCGGACGTGACCTCGGTCACTCCAGAAGCTTCAGCGAGGAAGTCGCAAGCATCATTGACAAAGAAGTAAAGAAACTTGTTGACGATTGCTACACAGACGCGAAGAGAATCCTCACAGAAAATATGGATGTACTTCATTCCTGTGCGAACTTACTTCTTGAAAAAGAGCGTATTAGCCGAGAAGAATTTGAAGCATTGTTTAAAAATGATAAAGCAGCCGAGGAGAATTTATAGTCTTTCAGTCAGAATGACAAAAGTCGTCAGAATTCGAACGAATCTGCACAAAAATTTTTTTCAATTCATTAAAACTTTATGCACACTTTCGGGTGACCCAATGCTATTATAATACTCGTAACCCCCCCAATACATTATATAGTTTTGCTACACCCAATAAGTAACAAAAAATACCTTCTCCAAAAAGATGACCGTTCGCTGGTCATCTTTTTTTGTGTTTTTCTCAAATTATTTCATAGATTCTTTCAAAATAAAATTTACAGCATTTCTGGTTGCTGTTTCTTTTCTTCATAAAAAGTATTTTTACAAGTACAAAATTGGTGTTTTTCGTTGAATACTGTAGGAAGTTGTTATATATGAACAAAAGATTGAGTTTAATATTGGCAAATAGGGGTATTTCATTGCGAAAAATGCATAAAAAATATTTTGAAATTTCTTCATGTTTATGCACACTTTCGTGGTAGGAAATGCTATTATAATACTCGTAACCCCCCCCCAATACATTATAAGTTTTGTTGCATTTAGTGTAACAAGAATACCTTCTCCAAAGAGAGCAGCGATCGTGGCTGCTCTCATTTTTGCATTTATGAAGAATTAATTATTCATTTACTGTATTATGATGACATATGACAGAATACCGGAAAGAGACTTCGGTACCGTATTAGTTATTTGTATTTTTCCATTTGGTAAAACCAATCTTTTTCATGCTGTATCCATATTTTTTAAGTAAAATATTATAATTGGCAAAAGCATCATTTATTCGGTAGATTCCTTTGATGATATCGTCTGGCCTCGGTTTGCCTTTATAAGGAACAGAAGTTTCTACATCATCATAAGCCTCATCTGAATCAGCCCCATTATAACATTCTGTCAGGAAAAGCCCCTGTGACTTTCCGTCATATAAGGTAGAAATCGTACCATTTACAGAATGAGTATATACAGGATCGACATACAGGTTTCTGTAAGAACTGGAAATCGTACCTTTTTTCTTTTTCAGGAGATTCATGGTTAATTCTGTATGATAACTATCCCATGGAGAATCTAGAACGTAATCATAGCTAAAAAGGAGCTTTCCTTTTTCCGGGTAGGCAGTAATACGGACTTCAATAGAATCATCTGTGCCTTTAGGACGGAACTTTGTAGAAATTGTTCTTAGATTTTTTTCTTCTCCTTTACCTTTTTTACCTTTTTTCCGTATAAGATCATATAATTTTTTCGCCTTGATTCGTTCAACGGTATCTACCGTTACTTTACATTTTAGCTTTTTGCCTCTTACCTTTGCAGTAATGGTGCATTTGCCAGGACTTAAAGCTTTTACAACTCCCTTTTTATTCACTTTTGCAATCTTTTTATTACTGCTTTTCCATGTTACTTTCCTTTTAGTTCCAATTACTCGTAGTTTTACAGTTTTTCCTTGAATCAGTGTAACAGCAGTTTTATTCAGTCTCATTCTTGGAGCTGCATTAACAGCTTTTCCCGGAAAAAGAAGGGAAAACAGTAGGCAAAGAGTAATGGCAATGCTGAGCATGGAAATAACAGACCTCTTTGTGGATTTTTTAAAATATTTATTCATAAAGTGACCTCCATTCTTAATAAATGTATTTGCTCATAGAGTTTCCGGGTCAAAAAAAGCGTCTTTTTGTACATGACAAAAAGACGCTTAAAAAATCAGCTTTATCACACCACGAAAACCGGACAAGAGCCTTCGCCCGATTCTTAAAAATAGAATAGATATTGTATTGAGAATTGTCAAATAAATCATATCCGGCCCTCCTCTTAATCGCATATCAATATATATGTTCATCTTAATTGTAACATAGAAAAGAGGCGGTGGTCAAACACTATCAGAAACTTCTTTACACTTTTTTTACAGGTGTCTTGTTAGATGTAAATGTTGGTGTTATAATGGGCAGAAATTTGGCAAAAATCAGGGGGTGGTCAATGATATTGCTTTATAATGACACAGTAAATGTAGTTCCGTATCCAGGTTTACTTTTTACGGCAATACTTCCGCCATGAATATCTACAATAAAACGAACCATAGAAAGTCCAAGTCCAAAGCCTTCCCCGGCGCTCCTGCTTTTATCAACTCGATAAAAACGATTCCATATTTTATCAAGATGTTCTTTTTCGATACCGATTCCATTATCTTTGATGATGATATCAGTGTTTTCCTGGTTCTTTATAAGATTAACCCAGACACATCCGCCGTTTATACCATAATTGATCGCATTTTCTATAAGATTATAAATCATACGCATTAGGAGCATCGTGTCTCCCTGAATAATATATGATTCATTTTGGGGGATATATTCAAATAAAAGAGAAATATTTTTATAAGCTGCCTTTTGCTGAAGTTCTTCTATGACAGATTCTATTAAAAGAGTAAGGTCTACTTCTTCTTTTTGAGGCTTAAAACTATGCTTATCTGTGCGGGATATAGTAAGAAGCTGAGAAATCAGCTGGCCAATATAGGTTGTTTTTTTATAAATAATCTCAATTTCTTCCCGAACACTATCGGTGAGCTTTAGTTCATCAAGGCAATATTCACAGTGGCTTTGTATTACTGAAATTGGTGTTCTTAGTTCATGAGCTGCATCGGATGTGAATTGTTTCTCTTTTTCAAAAGACTTTTCCAGTTTAGCAATCATAGAATTAAATGCATCAGCCAAGTAAGAAAATTCGTCATGAGTGTTTGATGTTTCAATACGTTTTGAAAGATTGACGGAAAAAGATATCTCTTTTGCCATATCACTGATCGTGTAAATTGGTTGTAACGCTTTTTTTAATATATGGTAGCCGACAAAGGCGGAGATGAAAACAGTAATAGGGAAAAGAACAGCAAAAATCCATAGCATATTATAAAGAATTCTTGACCAATGTCCATAAGAAGCGATGCTTCGAACCCATATGGAATCTTCCGGAGATTCTTCATAACAATAGTCATAGACTAACCAGATATTTTTATCAGATTTTATCTGTCGTACCTTATTGTTGATAAATGGAACTTTATCAGGAAAATGTTCTGGCAAAACACCATTTATAAAAGAACTGTTTTTGTCATATAAACTGATAGAAACATTATCGTCATAGAATTTTGTCCAGTCTGCATTATACAAAATATCATTCCTGCTGGACTTATCATATAAATTTTCCAGTATATCAGCGGATTCATCTTTTAGCTCTTCCTGAAGATCATGGACACTGTAGCTTTTAGAAAGAAAATAAATATAAAAAAATACGAGAGCCAGAATGAGAGAAAACACAAGAGTATACCAAAAGGTGATTCGAAATTTTATTGATAGTTTTGAACTTTTCATATTTACTCTCCTAAACAATATCCTTTACCATATACAGTGTGGATTAATTTTTTTTCATAATCGGAGTCAATTTTTTTTCGGAGATAACGGATATAGACATCAATAATATTAGAACCTCCCTCAAAAGTACTGTCCCAGCCTCGCTGTTCAAGCTGATCACGTGAAAGAACATGTCCAGGATTACGCATCATATATTGCAGTAATTTATATTCTTTTGTAGTAAGGGAAATTTCCTTACCATTACGGCTGACTTTTTTCTTTTTCGTATCCATTACAAGGTCTTCATAAATAAGAATGTCGCTTGGGTCTGCTGCTATATTTCTTCGAAGCAAAACCCGAAGCCTGGCCTGTAGTTCTTCAAAAGCAAACGGTTTGATTAAATAATCGTCTGCACCGGAATCTAATCCATTTACTCGTTCTTCAATAGAACTTTTTGCAGTCAGCAAAAGAACAGGTGTAGTCTTCTTTTGGTTTCGCAGCCATTTTAAAAGAGTGATTCCATCTATTTTAGGGAGCATAATATCAAGTAAAATAAGCTCTGGCAGCCGTTCTGCCAAAGCTTTAAAAAACACTTCACCGTCTTCAAATCCTTCCGCTTCCATGCCTGTACTTGATAATGTGTATACTACCAGTTCTCTAATATTCCTGTCGTCTTCTACACAAAAAATCATTTCGTTTCTCCTGAATTTCTGTTTTCATGAACTTCTGTGGCAATGCGGTGATTTCCGGTGATGGAAAACTCTACCCATTCTGCAATATTGGTTGCATGGTCTCCGATTCTTTCCAGATATTTTGCAACCATGATAAGATCTACTGCTGCTTCGCCTCCATCGCCGCCTTCTTTGGCAATATAATCGATGATTTCCTGTCTGATCTTGTCAAAAAGTCTGTCTACTTCATCATCCGCGGTCATAACCTTTTTGGCCAGCATCATATTCTGTTCTACGTATGCACGAACACTTTCTCTGACCATTTTAGCCGCTGCCTGTGCCATCACGCCAATGTCTTTATTGTTTTTTTCCACTTTCAGATCTGTGGAAAGCAGAATCTCTGCGATATCGGAAGCCTGATCTCCGATACGTTCCATATCCGTAATCATCTTCAGAGCCGCTGAAATCTGGCGTAGATCCTTCGCCACCGGCTGCTGCTGAAGGAGCAGTCTCAGACAAAGTCTCTCAATGTCTTTTTCCGCCTGGTCG
>ENA-OOWV01002446-OOWV01002446.1-human-gut-metagenome-genome-assembly--contig:-NODE-2446-length-10188-cov-1.592026_pt1 | contig 10188 bp, 10 predicted proteins | sample MGYA00241584_ERZ501337 | MGnify/ENA primary metagenome ERZ501337 (study PRJEB25962, sample SAMEA2042744) | human gut metagenome | biome: human gut; feature: human-associated habitat; material: faeces... | reverse complement strand
ATCCTGTAGAAAACCTCTGCGCACCAGTTCCTCGATATAAACCGTTCCAAATCCTTTGATATCCATGGCATCTCTTCCGACAAAATTGATGATATGCCGTTCTAACTGCGCCGGACAATCCGGGGATACACAACGGATATCAGCGGTGTCTTTTTCCCGGACAGTTTTCGCTCCACAGACCGGACAGGTATCCGGTATCTGAAAACGCTGCCAGTGCTCCGGCCGTTTTTCTCTGCGTACTTCCTTGATTTTCGGAATAATCTCACCGGATTTGTATACCACGATCGTATCTCCGATTCCAATATCCAGATCATTGATAAAATCCTGGTTGTGCAAAGTAGCACGGGATACAGATGTCCCACACAGACGCACTGGTTCAAAAATCGCTGTCGGTGTAATTCTTCCGGTTCTTCCAACGGAAAGTTCGATATCCAGAAGTTTTGTTTCCTTCTCCTCCGGTGGATATTTGTATGCGATCGCCCAACGTGGTACTTTGGATGTCGCCCCCAGAATCTCACGGTCTGCAATCGAATTGATCTTTACGACCGCACCATCAATATCATACGCCAGGTTTCCTCTGTTCTCACCAATCTTGCAGATGGCATCCCAGACCTCATCTGCAGTATGACAGACCCGATAATCATTAATAACCGGAACCCCCTGCTTTTTCAGATATTCATACCCTTCTACATGGGTTTTGAACTCCCGTCCACGGACTTCCTGCACATTAAAAATAAACATAGACAAATTGCGCTGTTTTGTAATGCTGCTGTCCAGCTGACGCAGCGTACCTGCCGCACAGTTTCGCGGATTTGCAAATGTCTTTTTCCCAAGCATCTCCTGTGTTTCGTTTGCTTTTTCAAAATCCGCATTCTTCATATAGACTTCTCCACGGATTTCAATATAAGGCAGCGGATCTTTCATCTTTTTCTTTACATCATGGATTACTTTCGCATTGGCTGTTACATCTTCTCCCTGGATGATGCCGTCTCCTCTGGTCACCGCCAGTTTTAATGCCCCATCCTCATAGCGAAGCGCCATGGAAAGCCCGTCAATCTTATATTCCACCACAAATTCCGGATGCTCCAGCTGTTGCTGCATTTCTTCCACAAAAGCATAGACTTCTTCTTTGGAAAACACATCCTGCAGACTCAGCATCGGTACATTATGCCGCACCAACACGCCTGCGGTTCTCTTTGCCGTTCCACCAACCTTCTGTGTCGGTGAATCCGGTGTCACAAATTCCGGATGCTCCTTTTCTATTTTTTTCAGTTGCTGCATCAGCATATCATATTCATAATCTGTGATTTCCGGATCATCCATATTATAATACCGGTTGCTGTGATATTCGATTTTTCTGCGCAGTTCATCAATCTGTATCTGCACCTGTTTCATTCTCTGCTCCATCTATCTCTTACCCTCGCTTCTCTTATGCTGACCTTTCGGTGCACTGTATGACTGTGCAGTCAGCTTTTTCAATTTTCGCATCTCCTCTGCCGTCAATTCCCGGTAAGTACCCGGTGCAAGATCCCCCAACAGAACATTCATCACTCTGGTACGAACCAGGCGTCTCACCCGATATCCACAGGTCTCACACATTCTGCGAATCTGCCTGTTATACCCCTGGGTCAATATAATACGAAAGGTTCGGTCATTCACTTTTGTTACTGTGCATGGTCTTGTATGTACGTCCAGTTCTTTCAGATACAGGCCTCCAGACATCTGCCGCAAAAACTCCGGTGTGATCTTCTGATCCACCGTCACTACATATTCTTTTTCATGATAATTTCCGGCCCGCATCATTTTATTCACCAAATCACCCTGATTCGTCAGCAGGATCAGCCCCTCGGAGTCTTTATCCAGGCGCCCCACCGGGTAAATTCGTTTCGGATAGTTGATAAAATCAATAATATTCTGTTTTTCCCGTTTTTCTGCCGTACAGACGATGCCCACCGGCTTATGAAAGGCAATCATAATTTCTTCTGTCTCCGGATGTACTTCTTTCCCACAGAAAATAACCTTCATCCCCGGCAACACCCGGTCTCCGTTTACGGCCTGACGGCCATCAATCCACACATTTCCGTTCTCAATCTCACGATCTGCCGCGCGCCGGGAACATATCCCGGCTTCGCTCAGATACTTATTAATACGGATTCCTTCCTGTTGTTCTCTCTTCATTATATCCATCTGCATTTCTCTTTCTCACTGATTTACTGATTCTGTATTCAAGCGGTTCTACTGCTTCCTCTTCTTAATTTCTGCATACTTTTCGTATGCTATGATTCTTCCGGATATCTGCAGTAAGTATACATTTTTCTCAGATTATCTGATTCAAAATCCACCATTTCCTTTGCCAGCTCTGTGGCGTAAATCCCAGCATTCCGATACTTGTGAATAGCATTTTTGAGTTCCTTTACACCACGTTCATTTCCTTTTCCGATGAGATCCGCCACATCCTCGGTTCTGTTCTGTAATGCCTGTTTCATACGGATTGCAGTTACCAGCATAGCTGTGGCAATTGGCTTTGGTTCCGACGGCTCACTGCCGTTTTCCCGCAGACGTATCCCGGCCTTTCGGGCAAACTGTTCCATTTTGTCTGCCTGTACATTCAGTTCATACGCAAACTCTTCATCATACACATCTTTGAGCACCTGGTTAATTGCCGCTACACCCATACCGGAGTTTCGGCAGATTTCCTGTAAAAGATAGTTTTCGTCTTTCTGTGTCATGACAGATACCTCCTCTTTTTGATTTAGTATTGTCCTGTAGCACAAAAACTATGCAGATTTCGAATCCCCGTTTTATACACATATCAAAAGGGAACAGTTAACCTGTCCCCTCTCTCTGTTTTTTACTTACTGCTGTTGGGTGGTAATGTACTCACTCTTGACATATCCAACGATATCACCGGTCTTAACTTTAACCCAGCCATTTGCTGTCACCGCCAGCTGGCGCAGTTCAGACCCCTGGAATGCAGATGCCAGTACGGCGGACTGTTCGTTTGGTTCCTGTCTGATATTCATGGTTTCCGTCGCATAGACCCATGCCTTTTGTTCAACTTCTGTGGTATCTGCCACCTGTGTCTGATCCGGCTGTGTTACTTCCGGCTGTTGTACCGGCTGATCTGTAATCGGGGGATCCGGCTGCTGTATCTGCTGCTCAGTCTGATCCTGCTGGGCAACCTGATTTGCTGCTTCCTGCGCTTTCTGCTCTGCCAGCTGCTGCTGCTGTATCTCCCACTCACTGACTGCATTCGGAATCGTTACTTCCAACAGATTTTGCAGATTTGCATCGGCATTTACCGCATCTTCATAACGGGTCTGCACGTTTGCCTGCAAAGCAATGATATCCGCTCCATTCTGGAAATCAGAAATCAGCTGACGGATCGTATCGTCAATCGGGTTCTCCTGATAACTCATATTAAAGGGGCTGTATACATTATCAATATAATACTTGCCCTGCTCGTTGGTCTTTACATAAAAACAGTCAAGCCCCGGAGCTGCAGTATCCACATTTTTGTATTTCAGATCAAATGCCACTATCACAATAAAAGAACTGTCATCTGCACCCGTCTTGGTATAACAGGTAATGTTATTGTATTTTTCAATATACTGACTGTACATGGAGATATAGCTTTTCTCCATGTCGGAAATTGGATTTGCAAACTCCAGCATCTCACCGGTATTTCCGGATGCATAAGATGCATAATAATTTTCCATCAACGTATTGATCTCAGCATACTGATCGGTTTCATATTCCTGTGCGGACAGTGCCTGGTTCTTATTCGCTGCTGCTTTTTTCGCTTTCATATTCTTAACACCTATGGCAGCTGCACTGACACCTACTACCACAACAAGACATCCAATGCCTACGAAAGCAATATTCCGACGCATAAAGGCAACAGATTTCTCCTTTTTCGCCTCTCTGGCATCCACACTTCTGCGCAATGTCTTTTTCTTTGACACAAATTCATGGGAAATCGGTTTTCCTTCAGCCATCCGGGACTTGTCCTTTACACTCTCTTCCGAAATAAATTCCAGTTCCTCCAGAATGTCCGATTTTTCCTTTTCTTTTCTATGATGATGTAAACGGTTTTCAAACATATGTTTCTGTGTATGATCTGTTTTTTTCTTTTTATCTTTTCCTCTTTTTTGGCACGTTTTTTCTTTTCTTTCTCTCCATAAAGAAGCTCGTTGTCTTCTTCCTTCATTTTTCTTGCACGCGCCTTTTCTTCCATTTTAAGTTCTTTAGAAGTTTTCACATGTCGTGTATCACCCTGAAGATCTTCATATTCATCTTCCGGCTCTTTTTTCCAGAGTTCCGCAATCACATATAATATAATAAGGAAAAGAATTACAAGCCCGAGGATGATCAGGCCTTCAATACTTTCTGTAGCTACAAGCAAATATCCCACAAATGGAATTGTAACTACGATCTTCGGTACCCAGTTCTTGACTGACACTGTGATATTCTGCTGTGCAGATGTTGTAGTATCGATCACTGTACCCGTATTATTTTCCCGATTTACACTTACCAGATTGTAACGATAAGACTTTCCATCTTCCTGGACAAGAATCGGTGTTCCCGCAGCAACGTCTTCTGTTTTTACCGGTATAGCATAGGTCACAGAACCTACCGGCAGATTTGTAGCTTTATCTGAAGAATCCATAATAACTGTTCTTACCCCAAAGAATGGCGGCAGAGCCAGTCCAAGAACACACACGATCGTACAAATAACAAAGAAATGTACAATAAATTTCAAAAATTTTGACATTGGTATCTCCTTTGCTTTGGTTCACCTTTTATTAAAAGCATTGCCCTGGAATCGGTCTTCTTCCCGGCAATGCTCTTTTATATTATAGAATAACGAATCCTGATTACTGATTGCTCAAATAATTTTCAATGCTCTTCATTGCGTCCTCTTCATCTTCCCCATTTGCAGAAAGAGTAATTTCTTCTCCCGCATCAAGACCAAGTGTCATCATTCCCATGATACTTTTTGCATTGACTTTTTTTCTTCCAATCTCAACGTAGATCTCACTGTTAAACTGACTGGCAACCTGAACCAGCTGCGCAACTGGGCGCGCTTCAAGTCCTGTAGACAGGTGAATAGTGATTGGTTTTTTAATCATAATAAATCCTCCTCGTTCATCCGCAGTTCATCGGCTATCTCACTTAATTTTCTCAGCCGGTGATTAACCCCTGATTTTCCAACCTGCGGATTTAACATCATTCCTAGTTCTTTAAGTGTGGCCTCCGGGTACTGCAATCTCAGTTCTGCAATTTCTGCCAGTCCTTCGTTCAGATTATGAAATCCTTTTTTCTGTTCGATCAGCCTGATATCTTCGATCTGTTTGACTGCCGCGTTCACCGTTTTATTGATATTTGCTGTTTCACAGTTTACTTTCCGGTTGACGGAATTACGCATCTCCTTCAGGATCCGGATATTCTCCAGATTCATCAGTGCCACATTTGCTTCCATAATTGCCAGCATATCTACGATCTGCGCGCCTTCTTTCACATAGACCACATATGACTTCTTACGCAGCACGATCTTCGCATCGATCTGAAAACTACAGATGATTTCTTGCAAATGCGTAGCTTTTCTCTCATCCTGAGTAACGATTTCAAAATGATACCCTTTTTCCGGATCACTGATCGATCCGGATGCAAGAAAAGCCCCCCGGATAAACGCCCGCTTACAGCAGCTCTGCTGCGTGAGCAATGCATTCTCCGTATATAACGTTTCTCCGTCACCCTCATTCACCGAAAGTTTCGTTCCCTGAAGGACAGTCTCCACCTGTCCGGGATCTGTGATCTCCACATAATACACATTTCCCTTCTTCATCTGACGACTCTCGCGAATGGCTATTTCTGTTTCTATATTAAATGTTTTTTGTAATAAAGTAAAGTACTTTCTCACCACAGCATCATTTTCTGTCTGAAACCGCAGTATCCCTGCGGCAGTCATTTTGCCACAGGCACTGAGCAATGCTGCAATTTCTGCAATCCGGCAGTGTCTTGCCGTGCTGATCTGTCTGGAAAGTTCTTCTTTCACCATCCCCGAAAAAGACATTTCCATTTCTCCTGTTCTGCTACTCTGTTTCGTTACATTTCGATTTGCTCACAGCATCTCTACTTCTTCAGAGCGTCCTTACCGATATCTCTGTGTTCCAGCCGTATTCCATATTCACGCTTCTCCACCAGTCTGTTATACAGAACCCTTGCCAGTGTCACAGATCTGTGTTTTCCTCCGGTACATCCTATTGCAATGACCAGACTTGTTTTGCCTTCCTTCGCATAATTCGGAATCAGAAATTCAACCATATCTTCCAGTTTCTGAGCAAACTGTCTGGCCGTTTCATTATCCATCACATAATTATAAACACCCTCATCCATTCCCGTCTGCGGTCGCAGTTCATCTACATAATACGGATTTGGAAGAAAGCGGACATCAAAGACCAGGTCTGCATCTTCCGGTATTCCATACTTAAATCCGAAAGAAAGAACAGATATCATCATATTACTGAATTTTCCGTTATCAACAAAAATATTATTCAGTTCCTTCTTCAGTTCTCTGGTCAGCAGATGTGTTGTATCGATAATATAATCTGCCCTGTTGCGTAAAAATTCTGTTTTTTTACGTTCCAGCCTGATTCCATCATCCACTCTTCCTGTCATGGCAAGCGGATGGCTTCTTCTTGATTCTTTATATCTTTTGACAAGTACTTTATCATCCGCATCAAGAAAAAGGATCTCAAAAGTATGTCCTTCCGCTTTCAGTCTGTCAAGCACAACTTCCAGTTCTTCAAGAGCCCGTCCGCTGCGTGCATCAATACCTATCGCAGCGTTCTGCACTTCTTCATCCTGTGATGTCGCCATCAGCGAGACAAATTTCCCGACAAGCGCGATCGGCAGATTATCTACACAAAAATATCTCGCATCCTCAAGCATTTTCAGTGCAGTAGATTTTCCTGCTCCTGACATGCCGGTAACAATTACAAGCCGCATGTTTTATCTCCTGTTAAAATTCTCCCAGAAATTTCACTTCCGGTTCAAGTGTCACTCCAAATTTAGCATATACAATCTCTGTTACATGCTTCATCAGGCTGCGTACATCTTCAGCAGTAGCGTCTCCTGTATTGATCACAAAGCCACAGTGTTTCTCCGATACCTGGGCTCCACCCACGCGATAACCCCGCAGTCCGCTGTCCATGATCAGTTTGCCGGCAAAATATCCTTCCGGTCGTTTAAATGTACTTCCAGCACTTGGGTATTCCAGCGGCTGTTTCGATGTACGCTGCTCACTGAGCTTTCTGGTCAGCATTTTTATTTCCTCGAGATTGCCTTCTTTAAGAGAGAGCACCGCACCCAGGACAATATATCCTGCTGTTTTTATGATGCTCGTTCTATATCCCATCTGAAGTTCTTCTGCCGGAATCTCAAAAACCTTTCCGCTCTGGTCCATTACCATTACTTTTCGAAGAACATCTTTCATTTCTCCACCGTACGCCCCGGCGTTCATGACCACTGCACCGCCAAGCGTCCCCGGAATTCCTCCGGCAAATTCAAATCCTGTCAGTGATGCTCTTCTGGCAGCTACAGCAATCGTAGAAAGCAGTGCTCCCGCTGATGCATGGATCTCCGTACCTTCTACTTTTACTTCTCCGAAATTACGGTCCAGCTGAATCACAACCCCCCGGTATCCTCTGTCACTGACAAGAAGATTGCTTCCATTTCCAAGAATAAAATACGGGAGATCTTCTGTCCTGCAGATTTCCAGTATTCTTTGCACCTCTTCAAGATTCCCAGGCATAACAAATACTTCTGCCGGACCGCCGATTCGAAAAGTTGTATGACGTTTCATCGGTTCTTCCAAAAGCACTCGATCACTTCCAAACTCCCGGCAAAACTTCTGTTTTATTTCTTCATTCACAGATTTTGTCCCCTATCTTTCTATTCAGTTGATATCCTTATTTATTTCTTGTTTTCTCCGCCAGCAGGTCTTTCACCACCTCTGCAGATACCAGCATTCCTGCTGTTCCCTGCACAAACGAAATGCTTCCGCTTCCTTCCGACGCCCGGTCGGTATTGTTATCTTTCATTATCCTGCTGTTCTTTTCCTTACGGATTTTTTCACGAGAATATAACACCTTGACTTTTCGGACGTTTTTTTTGCGAAGCTCGACACGAATAGTTTTCGCAAACGGATCATTGCTTACCCTGGAAATATCTGCGATCTCAAGTCTTGCCGGATTCAGTTTGTTTTCTGTCGTGAGACATGAGATCACCGGAACTCCACAGGCTTTTGCCTGTTCGATCAGAAGAATCTTGGATGCCAATGAATTCATCGCATCTACAATATAGTCATACGCCTTCAGATCAAACATCCCTGCTGTATCATTACTATAATATGTTTCATAGGTATGCACCAGAATATCCTCATCAATGTCACGAATATGTTCTTTTGCTACCTGAACTTTTTTGTGGCCTATTGCCGAACGCAATGCATATAACTGCCTGTTGATGTCAGTCAGAGAAATATCTTCATGATCAACAAGTGTAAGGCTTCCAACTCCACAGCGTGCAAGAGCTTCCACCACATACGAACCGATACCACCAATGCCGAACACTGCGATTTTCGCACTGCCAAGCCGTTTCACGCCTTTGGTTCCAAGCAGATTTTCCATTCTGGAAAATGCATCGTACATGTGTAAACCTCCTCCTGTTTTTTCATTATTTATTAAAACTTCTCTATCTCCACCCTAACTAAAACTCATTATACTATCCACACAAAAGAATGTACAGTTTTTCATACTTTTTTTACAATCCGTGCATGAATCATGAACAGTTCCATATACTACTGACATTAACTGTGTTCTTTTGCTTTTCGATTGGCAATAGCCTTCTCATTATATGCATAAATAACGTAAAAGTCAAAAGAAAACCATGTTTTTTACAAATAAATTTTTTTATTCCAAAAATTGTTAAGGAAAGGATGGATTACATGTCAGAAGAAAAACAACGCGAAAAACAGAAAGCATACGAAAAATACGTAAAAAAGATCACTCCTGTTCACAATCTTCCGTTAAACATGCTGAAAGCATTCCTGACTGGCGGACTGATCTGTGTTCTCGGTCAGCTTATCCTGAACACCGCATCTTCTATAGGAGCTGACAAAGAAACTGCCGGAAACTGGTGTTCCCTTCTGCTGATCTTTATCAGTGTTATTCTGACTGGTCTGAATGTTTATTCTAAAATAGGAAAATTCGGCGGTGCCGGAGGGTTGGTCCCTATTACCGGTTTCGCCAATTCTGTTGCCGCATCGGCTATCGAATACCGTGCAGAAGGTCAGGTCTTTGGAATCGGCTGCAAGATTTTCACGATTGCCGGCCCCGTCATCCTGTATGGCATTTTAAGTTCCTGGCTTCTTGGCCTTATTTATTATGTATACAAACTCCTGGAGGTGATCTGATGAATTCCGGAACTCTGCTCGGAAAGGCAAGTATCTCTTTTTCCCGCCCCGTTTATATTCAAAGCTGCGCGTCCGTAGTTGGTCCCAAAGAAGGGGATGGTCCTTTAAAAAACTGTTTTGATATGATCTGTGATGATCCGATGTTCGGAGAAAAGAAATGGGAAGCTGCTGAAAGTGCCATGCAAAAAGAGGCCGCTGTTCTTGCGATCGGAAAAGCCGGTCTTACACCGGATGATATTCGATTTGTCTTCGCTGGTGACCTGCTCGCCCAGACCATTGCTTCTTCCTTTGGTATTGCAGAAATGGGAATTCCATTCTTCGGTCTGTATGGTGCCTGCTCTACAATGGGAGAATCACTCTCTCTTGGAGCTATCGCCGTATCTGCCGGATATGGGCATCACATTCTCTGTGCCACCTCCAGCCATTTTGCCACTGCCGAAAAAGAATTTCGTTTTCCTCTTGGTTACGGCTGTCAGCGCCCTCTTTCCGCTACCTGGACTGTTACCGGAAGCGCTGCCTGTATTCTCAGTCCAGAGGCCCCTCATCCATCAGAAATAGTCGGTTCTTCACTTCTCAGAAGTACCCTCGGATCTGTAGCGATCACCGGAATCACCACAGGAAAAGTCATTGATTTTGGCTTTCGTGATTCTCTCAACATGGGTGGCTGTATGGCTCCTGCCGCATGTGATACGATTGTGGAGCATTTTGAAGAT
>ENA-OOWV01002441-OOWV01002441.1-human-gut-metagenome-genome-assembly--contig:-NODE-2441-length-10205-cov-3.392611_pt1 | contig 10205 bp, 7 predicted proteins | sample MGYA00241584_ERZ501337 | MGnify/ENA primary metagenome ERZ501337 (study PRJEB25962, sample SAMEA2042744) | human gut metagenome | biome: human gut; feature: human-associated habitat; material: faeces... | reverse complement strand
GCGGGAAAGAGTCTTGTCTATACACATGTCTATCTCTTGAATGAAAGAAAGCAACAAGGAGTTTCCTCCATCAGAAGTTGGCTTAGCCTGTGCCAGCCATTCAGGCGCCGCAGACCAAAAACGTCCCTTGGAAGCATTATAATCAGGTGCTATAGAAGTTCCGCCAACAGCCCATTTCACCACATAAAATTTCTCCTGCAACAACTGCTCCAACCAATAATATGTCACTGCATCAAAAGCCCACATATTATTTTTTCCGCTACGTTTGGCACGAGGCCAGAAAGGAATAAATTCTCCCTTTCCGTCATTCTGAGCTATCTGACAATAACGGTAGGCACCTTCGGCATACGTCAGTGTATCCGTAGCCAATGCTTTAATATATGCCGGCAAATCTTCATTAGGAGTTCGTCCATCGGTATTAGACTGTCCGGCAGTTATAATCACATGTACAGGATTGGAAGCCATCGTATTCAAGCCAACAGCTGCAAAAATCAAAATCAAAATTAAGTTTTTCATAAGTATCATTTCATGTTTTTAATGGACACAAAAATAATCCTAATTCTAATATAACGACATGGATTATCGTCCATTATCATAGATTTTTGAACTCATTATGGTTCATACAGAATGAGAATTGCGGCTAAACCATAAAAAAAGAGCCACAGGAACAATGGCTCCCAATGACTCTTTCTTTTTCAGCTCATATTTATAATTTAATTATCTCCATACATACGCGCACGCATTTCTTTAATATGATCAGAAGTGATGTATTCATCGTATTCCATCATCTTGTCAATGATACCATTCGGGGTCAATTCAATAATACGGTTCGCCACCGTTTCAATAAATTCGTGGTCGTGGGAAGAGAACAGCACATTTCCCTTATAAGTCTTCAGATTATTATTGAAAGCCTGAATTGATTCCAAGTCCAAATGGTTGGTTGGAGTATCCAAAATCAGACAGTTCGCATTACGCAACTGCATACGGGCAATCATACAACGCATCTTCTCACCTCCGGAAAGCACATTCACTTTCTTCAATACTTCCTCTCCGGAAAACAACATACGCCCCAAGAAACCTTTCATATAGACTTCGTTACCTTCGCCAAACTGGCTCAGCCAATCTACCAAATTCAAATCACTTTCAAAGAAATCCGTATTATCCAAAGGCAAATAAGCCGTAGTAATAGTAACGCCCCACGCGAATTTACCAGCCTGCGGAGTACGATTTCCATTGATTATTTCAAAAAAAGCAGTCATGGCACGCGGATCACGGCTCAAAAAGACAATCTTATCTCCTTTTTCTACATTAAAATTCACATCATTGAACAATACCATACCGTCTTCAGTTTCCGCACGCAAGCCGGATACTTCCAAAATCTGATTGCCCGGTTCACGATCCGGAGTAAAGATGATACCGGGATATTTACGGGACGACGGCTTAATTTCATCTACATTCAGTTTTTCCAACATCTTCTTTCGGCTGGTTGTCTGCTTGCTCTTAGCCACATTGGCACTAAAACGACGGATAAATTCTTCCAACTCTTTCTTCTTCTCTTCAGCTTTAGCCTTCTGGTTCTGCTGCTGGCGAAGTGCCAACTGACTTGATTCATACCAGAAGCTATAGTTACCGGCAAACATATTCACTTTACCGAAATCAATATCTACAGTATGAGTACAAACAGAGTCCAAAAAGTGACGGTCATGACTTACCACCAACACCGTGTGTTCGAAATTAGAAAGATATTCCTCCAACCAAGTCACCGTATCCATATCCAAATCATTGGTAGGTTCATCCAACAACAAGTTGTCAGGATTACCGTAAAGTGCCTGCGCCAACATGACACGCACCTTTTCCTTACCACTCAGTTCCCCCATCAACATATAGTGCTTGTCTTCCTTTATGCCCAATCCGCTCAACAAAGAAGCAGCATCACTCTCGGCATTCCAACCATCCAGTTCGGCAAACTTCTCTTCCAATTCAGAAACTTTCAAGCCATCTTCATCTGTAAAATCAGTTTTCGCATACAGTTCTTCACGCTGTTTCATAATGTTCCACAACACAGTATGTCCCATCATAACCGTATCCATGACTGTATATTCATCCCACTTAAAGTGATCCTGGCTCAATACAGACAGACGTTCGCCCGGTCCTAATACCACTGAGCCCTTAGTCGGTTCCAGCTCACCTGAAATTGCTTTCAAGAAAGTAGATTTTCCGGCGCCGTTCGCACCGATAACCCCGTAAATATTACCATTGGTGAACTTCATATTTACGTCATTATACAACACTCTTTTACCAAATTGAATGGCCAAGTTCGAAACTGTAATCATCCTAATATACCTTATTTATATAATTATTCTATTTTGGAATTGCAAAGGTAGGCATTTTAATTCAGAAAAGTATGCCAGTGTGGCAGAAATTCCGTACTTTTGCAAAATTATTACTCTAAGAAAACAACTAGGCACGAAATTTGTTAGCAGTAAATTAACCTAAAAGACCTGACTGTTATGAGTAAAAATAAGAAAAACAAAAAGTTTAATAAGAATATGAACCCAACAGAGAAGAACCAACCTCAAGACGAGGAAGTTTTGAAAAATCAGGAAGCGGCAGAAGCTGCCATTGATGAAGAAACTCAGAAAGAAGCAACAGAAGAACTGAACGCTGAAGAGAAGGTGAACAAGGAATTGGCGGAAGCTCAGAAAACAATAGAAGAGCAGCATGACAAATACCTGCGTCTTTCAGCCGAATTTGACAATTACCGTAAACGCACCATGAAAGAGAAGGCCGAATTGATTAAGAATGGTGGAGAAAAGGCCATTACTGCCATTCTTCCTATTTTGGATGACTTGGAGCGTGCAGTAAAGACTTCAGAAACTTCGGATGATGTAAAAGCAATGCGTGAAGGAATTGAGTTGATCTACAACAAATTCCTGAAAGTATTGAACCAGGAAGGACTTCAGAAAATAGAGACTGACGGTGAGAACTTTGATACCGATTATCACGAAGCAATTGCATTAGTTCCAGCTCCTTCCGAAGAGAAGAAAGGAAAAATATTGGACTGTGTACAAACCGGTTATAAGCTGAATGACAAAGTAATACGCCACGCCAAAGTAGTTGTGGCTCAATAAAACAGTATCATAAAACGACATGGCAAAAAGAGACTATTACGAAGTTCTGGAGGTGGATAAAACAGCCACCCTTGATGTTATAAAAAAAGCATACCGCAAAAAAGCAATACAATATCATCCGGACAAGAATCCGGGAGATAAAGAAGCGGAAGAAAAATTCAAGGAAGCTGCCGAAGCTTATGATGTGTTGAGCAACCCGGATAAACGCGCCCGTTACGACCAATTCGGACATGCAGGAATGAGTGGAGCTGCCGGTGGAGGTTTTGAAGGATTCGGACAAGGTATGTCCATGGATGATATTTTCTCTATGTTCGGTGACATCTTCGGTGGACATGGAGGAGGTTTCGGAGGCTTTGGAGGTTTCGGTAGTGGCGGACGTTCCGCACAACGCAAGTTCCGTGGTTCAGACCTCCGTGTAAAAGTAAAACTGAACTTAAAAGAGATTTCTACGGGAGTAGAAAAGAAATTCAAACTGAAAAAGTACGTAACATGTGACCATTGCCATGGTTCAGGAGCCGAAGGAGAAGGAGGAACGGAAACGTGTCCCACTTGTCATGGAACAGGAAGTATCACCCGCACCCAACAAAGCATTTTTGGAATGGTGCAATCACAAAGCGTATGTCCACAATGTAACGGAGAAGGGAAAATAATTAAGAACAAATGTAAAGCTTGTGCAGGAGAAGGTATTGTATACGGAGAAGAAGTCGTGGAAGTGAAAATTCCTGCCGGTGTGGCTGAAGGAATGCAACTTTCTGTCAATGGGAAAGGAAATGCGGGCAAACATAACGGTGTTCCCGGTGATTTGCTTGTTGTCATAGAAGAAGAATCCCATCCAGACCTAATACGCGATGAAAATGATTTGATTTACAATCTGTTACTAAGCGTTCCGACTGCTGCTTTAGGAGGCACTGTAGAAATACCAACTATTGATAGCAAAGTAAAAGTAAAGATTGAACCAGGCACCCAACCAGGTAAGGTCTTACGCCTAAGAGGTAAAGGATTGCCCAATGTCAATAGTTATGGTTACAGTAACGGTACAGGTGATTTATTAGTCAATGTAAGCGTATATATTCCAGAAACGTTGAATAAAGATGAAAAACAAGCACTAGAGAAAATGCAAGAATCGGATAACTTCAAACCGAATACAAGCATTAAAGAAAAAATATTCAAGAAGTTCAAAAACTTCTTCGATTAATTTTTATACTACAAAGTGTTACAGAAAGAATACCAGGTTTTATATCTGCCTGGCATTCTTTTGTGACACTTTGCGGTAAATAAAAACATTTGCCATGAATTACGAAGAAACATTGGATTATTTATATAATAGTGCCCCATTATTCCAACATATAGGAAAAGATGCATACAAGGCAGGATTAGAAAACACTTATCTTTTAGACAAGTATTTCAACCATCCCCATCGCCAATTCCGAACCATTCATATAGCCGGTACCAATGGAAAAGGCTCTTGTTCACATACTTTAGCCGCCATTTTACAATCAGCCGGATACAAGACAGGACTTTACACTTCTCCACATCTGATAGATTTCCGTGAACGAATCCGCGTCAACGGAATTCCTGTATCCAAAGAATATGTCATAGACTTTGTAGAAAAACACCGTGCCTTTTTTGAACCTCTGCATCCTTCTTTCTTTGAACTGACTACCGCAATGGCTTTCCACTATTTTGCCCAAAGCCAAGTAGATGTAGCCATTATAGAAGTCGGCCTGGGAGGACGAATAGATTGTACAAACATCATCCGTCCGGATCTATGTGTCATAACCAATATCAGTTTCGACCATATACAATTCTTAGGTAACACATTAGCCAAAATAGCCACAGAGAAGGCCGGAATCATCAAAGAAAAGACCCCGGTAGTTATCGGTGAAACCACACCCGAAACCAAACCTATATTTACAACCCGTGCTAAAGAAGTAAACGCTCCTATCTACTTTGCAGAAGAAGAACAGTTATTACACTCCTCCAGCATAAATGAAAAAGGTAAACGAATATATCAAACAGCCGACTACCTCAATCTGGAAGGCGAACTGGAAGGGCTTTGCCAACTTAAAAACACCAATACACTTTTATCTGCCATCCGCCTATTAAAACAAGCAGGTTATCAACTTACCGAAAGCAATATACGCAAAGGATTCTCACAAGTATGTGAACTCACCGGCCTGATGGGAAGATGGCAAAAATTAGAAAGTGAACCGACTTTAATATGCGATACAGGACATAATGTAGGAGGTATTTCGTATATCATAGAACAATTAAAACATCAGAAATATGAACGATTACACATTGTAATAGGTATGGTAAACGACAAGGATATCAGTGGAGTATTGTCCATGCTTCCTAAAAATGCCACCTATTATTTTACCAAAGCCAACGTAAAGCGTGCTTTATCCGAAAAAGAATTACAAAGCTTAGCGATGCAATCCGGGCTGCACGGAGATACTTATCCTGATGTAGAAACAGCTGTAACAGCCGCTAAAGAAAAGGCTAACAAAAATGACTTTATTTTTGTTGGAGGAAGCAGCTTTATCGTTGCGGATTTATTAAAATTTCACGTTTAGTCCGTTCACTTTTATAGAAAAAGTTTGGGAATACCGAAGAAAATCTTTTTATTTGCATTAGTTTTATACATAAAATAAAAAGATTTTCAATAACATGATAAACACATCTACTTCCGATGAGAATTTATGCGGCCTGAAACGGGCCGATTTTCAGACAACAGTGAACGGGAAACAAACAGACCTCTTCATTCTGAAAAATGAAAACGGAGCTGAAATAGCTGTCACCAACTATGGTGGAGCAGTATTAGCTATTATGGTTCCGGACAAAAACGGTAAATATGCCAATGTCATTCAAGGACATGATAGTATAACCCATGTTATCAATAGCCACGAACCTTTCCTCAGTACTCTTATCGGTCGTTACGGAAACCGTATAGCAGGAGGCAAATTCATTTTAGAAGGGAAAGAATATTCACTGACTATCAACAATGGTCCCAACTCGCTGCATGGCGGTCCTACCGGATTTCATACCCGCATTTGGGATGCAGAACAGGAAACTCCCCAAAGCTTGAAATTGCATTATTTATCTGCTGATGGCGAAGAAGGATTTCCGGGAAATTTGGATATTCACGTAACGTACACTTTAAGTAATCAAAATGAATTCATCATTACTTACCACGCTACAACAGACAAAACAACATTGGTAAATCTTACTCACCACGGTTTTTTCAGCCTATCAGGCATTGCCAATCCTACGGCAACCGTTGATAACAACATCGTAACCATTAATGCTGATTTTTATACTCCGATAGATAATGTATCCATCCCTACAGGCGAAATTGCCAAAGTAGAAGGTACTCCTATGGATTTTCGTACTCCTCAAAGAGTAGACAGTAGAATCAATGACCCATTCGAACAGCTAGAATTCGGTGCCGGCTATGACCACTGCTATGTATTAAACAAACGTGAAGCAGGCACACTGAGTTTTGCAGCAAAATGTGTGGAGCCCGAAAGCGGTCGTAGCATGGAAGTATACACTACAGAGCCCGGTGTACAAGTTTATACTTCAAACTGGCACAATGGTTTCGAAGGTGCTCATGGAGCAACTTTCCCAGCAAGAAGTGCCATCTGTTTTGAAGCACAACATTTTCCTGATACGCCCAATAAAGGCCATTTCCCTTCTTGTGTTCTACATCCGGGGGAAACTTACAATCAAGTAACCATCTACAAATTCGGTGTAGAAAAATAATTTTATGAAATAACCTAATTAATAAACTTATAATTTTTTCAAAACCATGAATCAACAAAAACAGAACGGTAATATCATCGCTATCATTACAATGTTCTTCCTTTTCGCGATGATTTCCTTCGTTACTAATCTTGCTGCGCCTTTCGGCACAATATGGAAAAACCAATATGCAGGTGCCAATACCTTGGGTATGATGGGAAATATGATGAATTTCCTCGCATATCTGTTTATGGGGATTCCTTCAGGTAATATGCTTGTAAAAATCGGATATAAAAAAACAGCCCTCATTGCCATGGCAGTAGGTTTCATCGGTTTGTTTATCCAATATATTTCCAGTTTGTTCGGTGCAGATATAGACGTATTCAATTTAGGAGAATATGCCATTAAAATGAATTTTATCATCTACCTGCTTGGTGCTTTCGTCTGTGGTTTTTGTGTATGTATGCTGAACACAGTAGTTAACCCGATGCTAAATCTTTTAGGTGGTGGTGGTAACAAAGGTAACCAATTAATCCAAGCCGGTGGTGCTCTAAACTCATTGTCAGGTACTTTGACTCCGCTTTTCGTAGGTGCCTTGATTGGTTCTGTTACCCCTCAAACAGCTATGTCAGATGTAGCTCCTCTGCTTTTCATCGCAATGGGTGTATTCGTATCAGCGTTTATCGCTCTTTCATTCATCGCCATTCCAGAGCCTCATCTAAGAAAAGCAGGTCATGAAAAAGAGAAATTCTCTCATAGCCCTTGGAATTTCCGCCATACTGTATTAGGTGTAATCGGTATCTTTGTGTATGTAGGTATTGAAATCGGTATTCCAGGCACATTAAATTTCTATCTTGCCGACCCAACGGAAAAAGGTGCGGGCCTGCTTGCCAACGGTGCCGCTATCGGTGGTGCTATTGCTGCCATCTATTGGTTGCTCATGTTAGTGGGACGTTCTGCAAGTAGTGTCATCAGCGGTAAAGTAGCTACACGCACACAATTGATTGTTGTTTCCGCAACAGCTATCTGTTTTATATTAATCGCAATCTTCACTCCAAAAGAAATCACTGTCTCTATGCCGGGATATAGTGTAGAAAATGGATTCGAAATGGCCTCTGTACCTGTCAGTGCCCTATTTTTGGTACTTTGTGGTTTATGTACGTCCATTATGTGGGGAGGTATCTTCAACCTCGCTGTAGAAGGTTTAGGCAAATATACCGCACAAGCTTCAGGTATTTTTATGATGATGGTTGTCGGTGGCGGTATTTTCCCATTATTGCAGCAATTCATTTCTGACGCTGTGGGATATATGGCCAGCTATTGGTTAATTATCGCTTTGCTTGCTTATCTGTTGTTCTATGGTTTGGTAGGATGCAAGAACGTAAACAAAGACATTCCTGTAGAATAATTATAAAAACATATAGTATTAACTTTAAACTATTAATATCATGGATATAGAATACGTAAGAAGTCGCTTCATCAAACATTTTGATGGCACAACAGGTTCAGTATATGCATCACCCGGACGTATTAACCTTATTGGAGAACATACCGACTATAACGGTGGTTTTGTCTTTCCCGGAGCAGTAGATAAAGGTATGATTGCTGAAATCAAACCTAATGGTACTGATAAGGTACGTGCTTATTCTATTGATCTAAAAGACTATGTAGAATTCGGCTTGAACGAAGAAGATGCCCCTAAAGCCAGTTGGGCAAGATATATTTTCGGCGTTTGCCGTGAAATGATCAAACGTGGTGTAGATGTGAAAGGTTTTGACACTGCTTTTGCGGGTGACGTACCTTTGGGTGCAGGTATGTCTTCATCTGCTGCATTGGAAAGTACGTATGCTTTCGCTATCAACGAACTTTTCGGTGACAACAAAATAGATAAATTTGAATTAGCCAAGGTAGGTCAGGCAACAGAACATAATTATTGTGGTGTAAATTGTGGTATAATGGATCAATTTGCAATAGGTATGGGAAAAGATAGATGTGCAATATTACTTGACTGTAATACATTAAACTATAGATATAGTGAAATAAATATGGAAGGATACTCTATAGTTATAGGAAACACTAATAAAAGAAGAGGTCTAGCAGACTCTAAATATAATGAGAGAAGAAGTGAATGTGAAAGAGCATTATCTAATCTTCAATCTAAACTAAATATAAAGTCATTAGGTGAATTAAGTGAAGAAGAATTTGAAACTAATAAAGAATTAATAGAAAATGAAATAGATAGAAAAAGAGCAAAACATGCTGTATATGAAAATCAAAGAACATTAAAGGCTGTTAAAGCATTAGAAGATAACAACTTAGAATTATTTGGACAATTAATGGTTGGTTCTCACGTTTCTTTAAGAGATGATTATGAAGTTACGGGAATAGAATTAGATACATTAGTTAGTTTAGCACTTAAGCAAGATGGTGTAATAGGTTCTCGTATGACAGGTGCAGGATTTGGTGGATGTACAGTAAGTATAGTTAGAAATGAAAGTGTAGGAAACTTCATAGAAAATGTAACTAAAGGATATGAAGAAGTAATTGGATATGAACCAACATTCTATGTTGCTAGCATATCAAATGGAACTAGAAAAATAGGATAAATATAACTTATTAGGAGGAGATATAAATGTCAGTATTAGTTTGTGGTGGAGCAGGATATATAGGAAGTCATACAGTACACCAACTTATAAAAAATGGTGAAGATGTTATAATAGTAGATAATTTACAAACAGGTCATATGGATGCAGTTCATAAAGATGCAAAGTTTTGTAAGGGTGATATAAGAGATAAAGATTTTTTAAGAAGTGTATTTAAAGAAAATGATATAGAAGCAGTTATACATTTTGCTGCAAACTCTTTAGTTGGGGTGAGTATGACTGATCCTTTAAGTTACTTTGATAATAACGTATATGGAACACAGGTACTACTTGAAGTTATGGTTGAATTTGATGTTAAAAAAATAGTATTTTCATCAACAGCAGCAGTATATGGTGAGCCAAAGCAAATACCAATACTTGAAACAGATGTAACTAATCCAACTAACACTTACGGTGAAACTAAGTTAGCTATGGAAAAAATGATGAAATGGACTGATTTTGCTCATGGCATGAAGTATGTATCTCTTAGATACTTTAATGTTGCTGGAGCATTAGAAGATGGATTTATAGGAGAAGACCATACTCCAGAAACTCATCTTATACCGCTTATACTTCAAGTTCCACTTAAGAAAAGAGAGTACATAACTGTATTTGGGGATGATTATGATACTCATGATGGTACTTGTATAAGAGACTATATACATGTTATAGACCTAGCTAATGCTCA
>ENA-OOWV01002438-OOWV01002438.1-human-gut-metagenome-genome-assembly--contig:-NODE-2438-length-10212-cov-1.581668_pt1 | contig 10212 bp, 6 predicted proteins | sample MGYA00241584_ERZ501337 | MGnify/ENA primary metagenome ERZ501337 (study PRJEB25962, sample SAMEA2042744) | human gut metagenome | biome: human gut; feature: human-associated habitat; material: faeces... | reverse complement strand
ATATACTACATTCGGTGATAAAGATGAATACAACAATTATAGATAAGATATTAATTCATATGCTCGATATGGAACATAGTCAAATTATTTACTCTGATCAATTTATTGATTTAATAGAGGGAACAACTGAATATTATGATAAAAAAATAGAAAAATGTTTAACGAATACAACCATTAAAGAACTCGTTGTAGGAAGTGAACATCATTTATTACAAGCAGCTAGAAATATGATCATTGATGATGAACAATTTATTGTTGAATCTAAAAAGATTGCTCAAGATCTATTTGCTGTCAGCAAATATGTAGAAGAAATGCCTAATAGTAATTTAATGTTTGTTGAATGTAAAGTAGATGGAGAAAAGATGATTCTCATCATGAAATTAAATTATAAAGTGACACCTATTTCTATTGTGGAAGAAGTAGATGGTAAAAGATTTATTAAATTTGTTAATAGACAAAGTCTTCCACCTAAAACTTCAGCTGTTGAAGAAGCAATTATTATCAACGTTGATAAAAACACAGTTTCTTTAATTGAAAAAAGATTTCAAATAGATGGAAAACCAGGCTATTATCTTAATGAACAATATATTAAAGGTGAACCTAAATTAACAGATAAACAAAAAATGAGTATTGTCAATAAAGTCGTTAAAAAAGTCGATAGTGAATATAATGTTTTTGAAGGTGATCCTACAGCTATGGTCAAAAAAGAAATGATTGATTTAGTAATGGAACATTTACCATTAAAACCAATGGAAATTGCGAAGAAGGTCATGGGTGATGATTATAACGCACAAGAAGAAGTTGAAACGATTATGAGAGATCTAGGAATTGAAGAAGATGATGAAATTGTTAATGTCCCACTTTCATTAGATCGTATGTCAAGATGTAAATTGGTTTTAGATGATGACCGTATTATTGAATTAAATGTTGAAGATTATTTAAATCATGAAAATATTACAACCGAAACAGATATGTCAGGATATTCAACAATTACTTTAAATAATATTAAGGATATTAAGATTAAATAAAGACAATAAGTTTTCTTTATGATAGAATAAACAGGCATATAATGAAAGGAAATAGATAAATGAGTAAAGTAATTAAATTAGGTAACTATAAAGGAATTGAATTTAAAGTAGAAAAAGTACCTGTATCTAATGAAGAAGTTGAACAACAAATTCAAATGATTTTAGCTCAATCAAGTCAAACAGAAGAAAAAGATGGAGATACTGTTGAAAACGGTGATATCGCTACAATCGATTTTGTTGGTTTAAAAGATGATGTTGCTTTTGAAGGTGGAACAGGAAATGATTATGATTTAGAAATTGGTTCAGGATCATTTATTCCAGGGTTTGAAGAACAAATGATTGGTATGAAAGTTAATGAAACAAGAGATTTAAACTTAACTTTCCCAGAAAATTATCAAGCCGAAGATTTAGCTGGACAAGATGTTGTTTTCAAAGTAACAGTTAAAAAATTATCTGTAAAAAAAGAAGCTGAATTAAATGATGATTTTGTTGAAGGTTTAGGTGTACCTGAAATTAAAACAGTTGAAGATTTAAAAGCTTATATTAATGAAGGTTTACAACAACAACATGATCAACAATATGAAGCACAAAAAGAAAATACAATTTTTGATGCTTTCATGGCAGATAGTGAAGTTGAATTAGATGATGATGCAATTGATGAGGCATTAGATAGACAAATGTCTTATATGGCGAATCAAATGATGGCTCAAGGAATTCAATTAGATCAATACTTACAAATGACAGGTATGGATGAAGAAAAATTAAGAGAACAAATGAAACCATCTGCTACTCAACAAGCTAAATTAGAAGCTTTAATTGATGAAATTATTGCTGTTGAAAATATTGTTGTTACTGAAGAAGTTTTAGATGAACAATTAAATATGGTTGGACAAGCTAATCAAATGACTAAAGAACAAGTATTAGAAAAAATTGATTTAGAAGGATTCAAAAGAGATTTATCTCGTATGCAAGCAAGCCGTATTATTGTAAATAATGCAGTTGAAAAATAATGAAAATTCCACGATATAGTGGAGTTTTTTTATTATACTGTATAAAAATAATTTTTTCATTGATATTTAGTTTGGTTAATGCAAAATAGGTTGAGTAATTAAAGAAAAAGGGTAAAAATATCTATCTGTATTAAGGAGTTTCATTTTTTATGAAAATCATTGTTTTGGGAGCCGGTAAAGTCGGAAAAACACTTATTAAACATATGTCAAATGAAGATCATGATATTATTGTTGTTGATCAAAATGCAACTAAAGTAGAATAAGTTGTAAACCAATATGATGTTATAGGTGTTGTAGGTAATGGTAGTTCATAGGATATATTAATGGAAGCAGGAGCAGAAGATGCTAACCTTATTATTTGTGTAACTACTTCAGATGAATTAAATATTTTAGCAGGATTAATGGCTAAAAAAATGGGAACAAGACACACTATTGCACGTGTTAGAAATCCCGATTATTCATCACAACGTGATTTTATGAGAAATCAATTAGGTTTTTCAATGATCGTTAATCCTGAACTTGAAGCAGCAAGTGAAATTCGTCGTGTTTTATCTTTTCCTTCAGCTGTTAAAGTGGATACTTTTTCAAGAGGAAAAGTTGAGCTTGCTGAATTCTTTGTGGAAGATCATAGTCGTTTAAATGGAGTTGAATTAAATCAATTCCATAAAATTACAAAAACAAATATTTTAGTATGTGCTGTAAGTCATAATGAAGATGTAATTATTCCAGATGGAAATTATGCTATTAAACCAGGCAATCATTTATATATTATAGGGACACATCGAGATTTATCAAGATTTTGTTTAGATATCGGTGTTATCACAAATCGTATTAAAAATGTTATCATTGTTGTTGGTATCAAAACTTGTTTTGTCTTTTGATATGTTAGCAGGACGACTTGAAATATTCCCAATGTTATTATTATTTGCTCCATCTCAATGGAGAAAATAGACTACTTAGAAGTCCCTAGTGGACTTCTTTTAAAATATTAAAAATTATTTATTAGGAGATCTCGAAAGAGGTCTTTTTGCATTTCACACCCTAAAAACGACATTTCGCGACAAATGAAAAAATAAAGTATCATAAATAGTAAAATATGAATAGACAAGGGAGGTTTTTTATTAACAAATAAATAAGTAGTTTTAAACATAATAATTTTTAATAAGGGGAGGAAAAGAAAGTTATGAAGATAAAAATTAAGAAAATAATAGCAAGTATACTTACATTTATGATGATCTTTACACAAGTGCCTGTAAATGTATTTGCGGCAGATACTAATATTTCAAGTGATGGAAGTACGTATTATACAAGTACACCAGGAACATATAATTTGCCTGGAGGTACGTATTATACTAAGAAATATTCTACATGGGAAAATGCAGGTACAAAAGTTCGTGTACAATATAATAGCTCTAAAATAGGAACGATAGCTTTAAATATATTAGGCGATGTTATTAATAATCCTGATAAAAGTGGAAGGTTTGATTTTATTAGGACTGACAGGAATACTGATGTAACTATTAATATGAATGGTCATACATTTACTTATAGTGGAAATGATGTTTACAGTCTATGCGGATTTGTTGAAAATTCAGGAACAATGACAATCAATGGTAGTGGTGGAACGATTGTATCTGATGAAGTTGGACTTAACTCTAAAGAGGGAGTTTTGAATGTTAATGATGTCACAATTAAAGCAAATCGTATTGGTATTTACAATGAAGCGACAGTACTTAAACTAAAAAATGTAAAGTTTGATGAAAGTTGTGGAACAGATGTTCAACTTGGTAGTAATGGTACCATTGATCTTTCAGAATATAATGGAAATGCTATTACAATTGATATTGATTATAACATAAATGATGGAAAAAAACACAGAATATCTCCAAGAGGAGTAAGTAGAGATGATTTGAATAAAATAAAATTTGTAAGAAATAGTGATAAATTATACAGAGTTGATCTTAGATATGACGAAGAAGGTCAATATATATATTTAGCAAAACATGTTCACAAATGGAACTATGTACTTGATAACAGCGATGAAAGTGGAAAAATAATAAAAGGTTATTGTAGTGAAGAAGATAGAAAGAGTGAATGTGATTATCAGGATCCAGATACTACAACAGCGAAAATAGTATTAAAAACAAAAGATGGAGGGTATAAGAAAGGAGACAATGCTTGGGTTGAAAATGCCGCTGGTAATAATACCTCTAGTTTTCCAATATCAGGAGATTCATACAAATTAACATATTATCAAAATGGACAACAATTATCACAAAGACCAACAGAACCAGGAGATTATTCAGTAACTCTAACAATGAATCAAGTTTCAGTTTCTGGAGAATTCACAATTACGAAAGCAGAATATTATACAAATAAAATATATTTCAAAGATAAGAACTGGAAAGAACAAGATAATTGTAAATATACTTATCAAGGATATCAATCAGAATTTGGTCCATATGTAAAAGTCAATGATGGGTATGGTCATCTTATGGATCCGAATTATGTAGATTCAAATGCAGTTGTTTCTTATGAATACAAGAAATGTGATGATGACGACAGTACATATAAACCAATAAGTTCAGATAAGCTATTAGCTGAGTTAAATAGTCTAAAACCTGGTACTTATTATATTAGAGGAGTAGTTTCTGAAACAAATCATTATTTGCGTTTAACAACAAAATCACTTAAATTTACTGTATTAAAAGCAGAACCTACTCCACCTAGCATTGTTAAATACACATGGGAATATGGAGAACAACCAGAACTTGTCCCTGAAAGTATGTTAGATAATTGTCAATATTCATATAAATATTATTATCGTGATACAAATGTTAAGGTCAATAAAGAATATCCAGACGTAGGAAAATATTATTTAAGTATATATAATTCGGGATCGGATCTTTATAAGTCTGGATCGTCTCCTCAAAAATTTATTACTATTACCCAAAGAACAGCAACTTTATCATGGAAACTAGATGGTACAAATACATTTAAAATTCCATATGATGGTAAACCACATGTTCCAACAGCAACTGTCACTAATACAGTTGGAGATGACAAATGTAAAGTGACTGTTTCTGGTGAACAAACTGAAGTAGGTACATATACTGCAACTGCAACTGAATTGAGTGATTCAAATTATAAATTACCTGTACAAAATACAGTTACATTCGAAATTGTCAAAGCCCATAGAGAAGCACCAACATCTGTAACAGCCACAGGAACAACATATAAAGGTGGAACAGATGGTAAATTAAATAATGTTGATTCATCAATGGAATATAGAAAAGATGGTGAAAATGAATGGCGTAGTATTACTGGAGATACTGTAGAAGGATTATCTACTGGTAAGTATTATGTAAGATATAAAGATAGTAATAATTATTATGCATCATCTGAAAAAGAAGTATATGTAGCCAATGGACAAGAAATCAAAGTAAAAGTTCCAGCTAGTCAAGTTGGATATACTTTAAGTGTTAGTAATACAGTTGTTGATTATAATGAATCAAGTACTCTTACATTTACCTTGAATAAAGGCTATTCAAAAACAAAAAATTTCGCTGTTAAGGTCAATGGCGAAACAGTTCAATTAGATAACAATAATCAATATACAATAAATAATATTCAAAAAAATACAAATATTACAGTTGAAGGAGTAGCTGATATAACAGCACCTGATACAGAAATAAAAGTATCCAATAAAACCTGGAAAAGTATTTTAAATAAAATTACATTCGGTTTATTCTTTAAAGAAACACAAAAAGCAGAAATTACAGCTACAGATGAAGGTAGTGGAGTTAATAAATACTATTATTATGTTGATAAATCAGGTAGTGAAAAATCACTAACAGAGAAACAATTACAAGCAGTAGATTGGAAAGAAGGAACATCTGTTACATTTAATGAAGATAGTAATTACGTTATTTATGCCAAGGTAACAGACAAAGCAGGAAATATTAAATATGTTTCAACAGATGGTATCGTAATTGATACGATTGCACCACAAGTATCAGGTGTAGAAAACAATCAAACATATACGAAAACACAAACATTTACAGTAACTGATAATAATTTAGATACAGTAAAAGTAGATGGACAAACAGTTGAACCTACTAATGGTAGTTATACATTAGTTCCCAAAAAAGGAACATATACAATCGAAGTAACAGATAAATCAGGAAATAAAACAACATTAAATAATATTACAGTTAACTGGGAAAAAGTAAAAAAACCAACAGTAGAAAGCAAAGTATATACAGGACAAACATTAACTGCAAATATTTCAGAAAATGGTTTATACACAGTTAAAGAAAATAATGGTGGTATTGATGTAAATGAATATGATGTTCAATTGACTTTAAAAGATCCTACAAATTATAGATGGGAAGACGGTACTATTGATACAACAGTAAAATTCAATATTACCCAAGCAACACCAGTTGTTACGAAACCAACAACAAAAACACTAACATATAATGGAAGTGAACAAGAATTAGTAAATGCAGCATCTACTAATGGAGGAACAGTAAAATATTCTTTAGACAATAAAAACTGGTCAACATCAATTCCAACAGGGAAAGCTGCCAAAGAATATACAGTTTACTACAAAGTAGAAGGAAATAAAAACTTTAAAGATGCAGATGTACAAGAAATCACAAATAAAATCAATCCTAGAACAATTGATTTAAAATGGAACAAAGAATTAACTTACAATGGAAAAGAACAATTACCAACAGCTACAGTTAATAACTTAGCAGATGGTGATGAATGTGAAATTACTGTTGATGGAGCTCAACACAAAAATGCAGGTACTTATGAAGCTACAGCTACAAAAGTAAGTAATCAAAATTATAAGTTACCTGAAGATGTCACAACAAGTTATACAATTAAACCAAAAGATATAACTGTTACAATAACACCTAATGGTGGTACTTATGGTGAAAAAATTACAGGTGCTACAGCTAAGTTAAATGATGTAGAAAGTGGTGATCATCCAGAAGTAACATTAACTTACACAGGAACAGGGTATGATGGAACAGAAGTTAATGGAACAGAAGTTCCTAGTCATGCAGGTAAATATACTGTTACAGCAAGTATCGATGACAAAAACTATAATTTAACTGATACAAATACAGCTGAATTTGTAGTAAAAGGTGCAGATGCTGGATTAAAAGTAAAAGAAGTGAATGATAAAAAATATGGTGATCAAGGATTTAAATTAGAAGTATCTCATAAAGGAAATGGAAAATTATCCTATTCAAGTAGTAATGAGGATGTAGCTACAGTAGATGATCAAGGTAATGTAACAATTCATAATGCTGGTACAACAAAATTAAAAGTTACATTAGGAGTTGATCATAACTATGATAGTGATAGTAAAGAAGTAACATTAACTGTTAATAAAATCAATCATGAATTAACAGTTGATCAAAAAGATGTTGAAAAGACTTATGGTGATGAAGCATTTACAATTCATGCTCAAAGTAAAGATAATGAATCAGCTATTGAATATGCAAGTAGCAATGAAAAAGTAGCTACAGTAGATAGTGAAGGTAATGTAGTTATCAAAGGCGCAGGTAAAGTCATCATTACAGTAAGTCAAAAAGAAAGTAAGAATTATAAAAAAGTATCTAAAGAAATAAATCTTACTGTAAAAGCTAAAAAGATTACAGTTACTGCAAATGAAGCATCAAAGACATATGGAGATAAAGATTCTGAATTTACATATGTAAATGATAAACTTATTGGTAATGATAAATTAACAAGTATCATTCTTACAAGAGAAGAAGGAGAAGATGTAGGAACATATAAGATAAAAGTAAGTCAAAAAGAAGGATCAAATCCAAATTATGATATTACTTTTAAAGATGGAACATATACAATTAATCCATTATCGATTGATAAAGGAACAGTTGTATTAGGAAATGTCTTAAAATATACAGGAGAAAAACAAACACAAGAAGTAGAACAAGTTTTAGTCAATGGAAAAGCATTAAATAAAGAAGATTATGAAGTATTAGATAATCAAGCAACGAAAGAAGGAAAACATGTTCTAACAATCAAAGCTAAAGGAAATAACCATACAGGATCCTTTGAATATGCTTATGTTATTTTACCAAAAGAAAATGATAAGATAGGAACAGGATCATTTACTGTTAAAACAACAGGAGATGTAGAAATAAGTAGAGATGAAATTATAGATCTCCTTATTGAAAACAAAGAAATAACAGCAAATGAATTAAGTGAAGTAGCAGAAGGTAAGAAAATAGAAATCGTATTAGAAGTAAAAGAAGCACAAACAAATGAACTTATTGAAACAAATACAAAAGGATATAAAGTAGGAAAATACTTAAATATTACACTTTATAAGAGTGTTAATGGAACAAATGAAAGTATACATGAACTTTCAAAAGTCATGAAAGTAACAATCAAAGTTCCAGAAGAACTAATCAATAAAGATAGTAAAACTAAAAGAGAATACTATATCGCAAGAAGTCATAATGGAAAAGTAGATATACTAGAAACAAATTATGATGAAAAGACAAATAAACTTACATTTGAAACAGATAAGTTCAGTGACTATGCAATTATCTATAAAGATAAAAAAGAATTAAAAACAACGGTAACTACTTCAATAAATAAATCAAATACAAAACAAACAACGAAAGCTAAAACGGGAGATAATGCAAATATTATAGGATTAATGATGCTACTAGTAAGCAGTATGTTTGTGATGGTATTTGTAAGAAAAAAAGAAAATTAATAGAGATATAGAAAAAGTCTTTAAGTTGATGCTTAAAGGCTTTTTCGCTGTTTTCAATTTTAAATACCTAACGACACTATTCAAAACTGAACGACCTTTCTTAACAAATACCAAGTATGCTAAAATATTTATATGCTACTAATTTAAATTTATAAATTTAATAGTCAAATATTAGTAAAATATAGAGAGGAAATAATCTACTGTTTTTGTTACTTTTTTTGTAACAAGATGTTTTATTAAATAGATTGTTTTTTTTATTAAAGAGTCTATAATTGTATACAACATGAATGGAGGATTGCCTATGCTAGTAGATGGACATATGCATTTAGAAAACGGACCACTTACTAAAGAATATGTAATGGAATTTATTAATGAAGCTTATAAACAAGGATTTGATTGTATTCAAATTTTAGATCATACACATCGTTTTAAAGAATTTGAAGTTATTTATCAAGGTGTTAAAGAAGCAAGTAATCAACAAAGAGAATGGCTTGCTAATAAGAAAATGAAATTTAAAGATACACTTTCTAGTTATGTGCGTTTAATTAATGAGGTAAAAGCGGAAGAACTTCCAATAGAAGTTTTATTTGGATTAGAAGTATGTTATGTTCCTGAATATAAAGAAGAAATAAGACGTATTTTAGAACCCTATCAATTTGATTTTTTAGTAGGAGCTATTCATTCTATTGATGGACTTTTATATGACTTGGTCTAAAGAACTACTTTGGGAAAAATATAATGTAGATGATATTTATCATCGTTATTATGAATTGATTTTTGATTTAGTTAAAAGCGATTTATTTACGCAATTAGCTCATCCTGATACAATTAAAATGTTTGGTTATTATCCAACTTATGATTTAAAACCAACTTATCATGAACTTGCTGAATTATTAGTAGAACATCATGTTAAAGGGGAATGTAATACAGGGTGTTATTATCGTTATCATCATCCTGATAAAGGTTTGTCTAAAGAATTGTTGGATATTTTTAAAGAACATCATGTGGATATTATTACAGCGAGTGATGCACATAAACCAGCAGATGTAGGAACTTGCATCAAAGATATTTATAAGTTATGTCAGTATGATTAAGTTGTTCTTGATTGAACAACTTTTTTGCTTTATGATAGACAAAAAAAGAAAGGTTGTTAAAAATGAGAATTACAGAATTATTAGATATAAATTCGATAGATTTAAATCCACAAGTTTCTAATAAAGAAGAAGCAATCAATCATCTGGTTGATTTATTAGATCAAAGTGGAAAATTAAATGATAAAGAAATTTATAAAGAAAGTGTTTTAAATAGAGAAGCGCAAAGTACAACAGGAATTGGTGATGGTGTTGCTATTCCTCATGGACAAAGTGAAGGTGTGAAAACAGCAGGATTATCTGCAATGGTTGTT
>ENA-OOWV01002417-OOWV01002417.1-human-gut-metagenome-genome-assembly--contig:-NODE-2417-length-10286-cov-4.681849_pt1 | contig 10286 bp, 13 predicted proteins | sample MGYA00241584_ERZ501337 | MGnify/ENA primary metagenome ERZ501337 (study PRJEB25962, sample SAMEA2042744) | human gut metagenome | biome: human gut; feature: human-associated habitat; material: faeces... | reverse complement strand
CATATTTGTGGTCTCGGAGCAAGTGTTGGATGCGAGCGCGTGGAGCGAACATTCAGCATGCAGCGACTAAAAGCACAAATATGGCTTATGAAGTTCACTGGTTTCGTCTGTAGTTTGTCTAATGAATTAAATAGTGATTCTTGACATTATTCTTGACATGTAGTATAAATTTTGTTAATACTTTTACTATGTAAGCAATATTTATAAGCAGTAATTGCTTTGATCTGGAGGAATAAAAGATGGATTTAAAAGGACGCAGTTTTTTAACTTTACTTGATTTTAATAAAGAAGAGATTCGTTACATGCTGGATTTAGCGCATGAACTGAAAGCTAAGAAGAAGAAGGGTATTCTTGGAGAAGAACTGAAAGGTAAGAATATCGTTCTTGTCTTTGATAAATCTTCTACAAGAACACGCTGTTCTTTTGAAGTTGCAGCGATGGATGAGGGAGCACATGTAACTTATCTTACAAACTCTCATATGAATAAAAAGGAATCTATTGAAGATACTGCTAAGGTTTTCGGAAGAATGTATGATGCGATCGAGTATCGTGGATTTGGACAGGATATCGTAGAAGATTTACAGAAGTACTCTGGTGTTCCTGTATGGAATGGCCTTACAGATGTAGACCACCCTACACAGGTTTTAGCAGACTTCCTGACAATGGAAGAGCATATTGATAAGAAGTTAGATGAGATGAAGCTTACTTTTGTAGGTGATTTATCTGATAATGTAATGTATGCTCTGATGTATGGAAGTGCTATCATGGGTGTTGATTTTAAGGCAGTAGGACCAGAAGAGACAGTATGTGACCCTAAGGTTCTTGAAGTATCACAGGAACTCGCTAAGAAAAGCGGAGCTACAATTACTATTTCCCATGATCCAGAAGATGTAAAAGGTTCTGATGTTATTTATACAGATATCTGGGTAAGTATGGGTGAGTCCGAGGAATTATATCCAGTGCGTGTAAAAGCGTTATCTCCATATAAAGTAACTACAAAGATGATGAAGGACACAGGTAATGACAAGTGTCTGTTTATGCACTGTCTGCCATCTTACCATGATTTTGAGACAAGTGTGGCAAAGGATATGAGAGACCGTCTTGGTCTTGATATCAGAGAAGTAGAAGATGAAGTATTCCGTTCAGAGAATTCAGTTGTATTTGATGAGGCAGAGAATAGAATGCATACAATCAAGGCTGTAATGGTGGCAACTCTCGGAAGATAGTTTATCCGGAAAGACGGTTTAATAATGAAAGAAAAGATTTTAGAATTTCTAAAGCAGCAGGAGGGATTTATCTCCGGTCAGCGCATCTGTGACGAGCTGGGTATATCAAGAACTGCTGTGTGGAAGTATATGAACAGTCTGAAAAAAGAAGGATATGAGATAGAGTCGGTGACCCGAAAGGGTTATCGGCTTTTACAAAGTCCAGACCTGCTTACGAGGGAAGCAGTGCTTTCCTGTATAAAAAAGGGAGAAATACCAGGTGAGTTATGCTGCTTTGAAAGCATTGATTCTACGAATGAGGAGGCAAAACGTCGTGGAGAAGCTGGTGCGCCAGATGGAAGTATCTATGTGGCAGACAATCAGACTAACGGTAAAGGCCGAAGAGGAAGAACATGGCTGTCTCCATCTGGGGAGGATATTTTTTTCACGATATTACTGAGACCAGATCTGCCTTTAAATAGTGTATCTATGCTTACTTTAGTAGCGGCTTCTGCTGTGGCGGAAGCAGTTGATAAGGTTACAGGACAGGAGTGTCAGATTAAATGGCCGAATGATATTGTTCTTAATCGGAAGAAAGTCTGCGGTATTCTCACAGAAATGAACATGGAAATTGACAGTATTGCTTATGTTGTTGTTGGTGTTGGAATTAATGTCAACCGAATGGAATTTAGGGAAGATATTGCGGAAACGGCAACTTCTCTAAAAAAGGAAAGTGGTCATAGTATAGAAAGAGCTGAATTACTTTCGGAAATTCTTTCTGCTTTTTTCAGAGATTATAAACTGTTTTTAGAAAAGCAGGATTTATCACCATTTTTGGAAAGTTATAATCAGAAGCTTGTGAATGTAGGACGGGAAGTAAAGATTATAAAAAAGGGTGAGGAAATAATTCGTACAGCCATTGGAATTAACGACAGAGGCGAGCTGATCGTTCAGGATGCCGAGGGAAATACAGAGCATATTTTTTCTGGAGAGGTATCTGTCCGCGGTATTTACGGATATGTATAGGAGGCCGTTATTATGTTTGATGATAAAGTGATATTATGTGGTTCAAGCAGTTATGAAAAGATTTTTTACTTTAATCCGGAGTTTGATTCGCTTCCAAAGCAGATAAAGGATGAGCTGCACATCATGTGTGTCCTTTTTACAGAAGATGTAGGCGGAATTCTCCGCTTAGAATTTGATGAAAAGGGAAATCTTAATCTGACTGTGGAATCAAAGGAAGATGATTTCTTCTTTGACGAAATAGGAAGTGTTCTTAAGATAAAGCAGCTTCGTGCAGAAAAGAGAGAGCTTCTGGAGAATATGGAAACATATTTCAGAGTATTTTTCTTACAGGAGGGACAAGATGTTATTAGCGATTGATATTGGAAATACAGATTTTACGATAGGAGTCTTTCAGGGGAAAAAGCTGTGTGATACCTTTCGGATGAGAACAAAGATTAACCGTACTTCTGATGAATATGGTGTGTTTATATTAAACACTCTTCAGTACAAAGGATATGACACAAAGGATGTGGAAGATGTAATTATTGCATCTGTTGTTCCGGCTGTAATGCATTCATTTAACAGTGCAATTATTAAATATTTTGGATTAACTCCGATTATTGTTGGGCCGGGAATCCGCACAGGAATCCGTATTGCGACAACAAATCCGAAAGAAACAGGTGCAGACCGCATTGTAGATGCCGTTGCAGGATATGAGCTTTATGGAGGACCGGTTATTGTCGTTGATTTTGGAACAGCAACAACATATGATCTGGTCACAGAAGATGGAAGATTTGTCGGAGGTGTAACTTCTCCGGGAATCCGTACTTCTGCGAATGCTCTTTGGCAGCAGGCAGCAAAGCTTCCTGAAATCGAAATCAGAAAGCCGCAGTATATTCTGGCAAAAGATACGGTAACAAGTATGCAAGGTGGTCTTGTTTATGGTTACATTGGACAGACTGAATACATTATTCGTAAAATGAAAGAAGAGAGCGGTTTGGGAAAGATTAATGTAGTAGCTACAGGCGGTCTTGGAAAAATGATCGCGCAGGAAACAAGCTTTATCAATTATTATGATGCAAATCTTACTTTAAAGGGGCTGCAGATTATTTATGATAAGCAGAAGCAGGGTTAAGTAATGACGGTTAAAGAGATATATGGAACAGATTTTCCAATAATTCTCGCACCGATGGCGGGCATTACAGATTTGCCTTTTCGTATTCTTTGTAAAGAACAGGGAGCGGATGTTATGGTCACAGAAATGATTAGTGCCAAAGCTCTTTTTTATGGGAATAAGAACACATTGCCCCTTATGCAGACAGAAGAGGAAGAAAAGCCAATCGGCGTACAGATTTTTGGATCGGAACCGGAATTAATGGGCGAGATGGCTCATAAAATCGAAGATAAGGGATTTTCTTATATTGATATCAATATGGGATGCCCTGTTCCTAAGATTGTAAATAATAAAGAAGGCTCTGCCTTAATGCTGAATCCGGAACTTGCCGGCCGAATCGTAAAAGAGGTTTCTAAAGCAGTGAGTCTGCCGGTTACCGTAAAGTTTAGAAAAGGCTTTGATGCTGATCATATCAATGCGCCGGAATTTGCTCAGATTATGGAAGAAAATGGTGCAGCGGCAGTTGCCGTTCACGGAAGGACAAGAGTCCAATATTATACAGGACAGGCAGACTGGGACATTATTCGTGATGTAAAAAATGCAGTCTCTATTCCGGTTATCGGTAACGGTGATATTTTTAAAGGGGAAGATGCTGTAAAGATGCGGGACTATACCGGCTGTGACGGGATCATGGTTGCCAGAGGTGCAAAGGGAAATCCGTGGATTTTCCGGGAAGTGAAAGCAGCACTTTCCGGGAAGCCAATCCCAGAACGCCCGACAGAGGAAGAAGTGATTTCCATGCTTCTTCGTCATGCACAGTTAAGCGTCCAGTATAAAGGCGAAAAAATGGGAATCCGCGAGATGCGAAAGCACACAGCCTGGTATACCACAGGGATGCATGGTTCCTCAACTCTTCGCAATAAAGTCAATCAGGTAGAGACTTTTGACGCATTGCAGGAACTGCTGATGCGTTGACAACGAAAATTTTTTGGATTATAATGGTGCTTTAAGTGAAGCAGAAAAGAAAGGTGTAGATTATGGTGGAAGCAAAAAAACATATCCTTACAAGTCAGGGAATGCAGGCATTAGAAGATGAGCTGCAGGATTTAAAAGTAGTTAAAAGAAAAGAAATCGCACAGAAGATAAAAGAAGCCAGAGAACAGGGTGACTTATCCGAGAATGCAGAGTATGATGCAGCCAAAGATGAGCAGCGTTCTATGGAAGCAAGAATCGAAGAACTTGAGAAGATCATCAAGAACGCTGAAGTTATTGATGAGTCCGCTTACGATAAAGATACAGTAAGTATCGGAAGCACAGTTAAGTTCTACGATGAAGAATTTGATGAAGAGCTTGAATACCGTATCGTTGGTTCTACAGAGTCAGATATCCTTAAAGGATTAATTTCTAATGAATCCCCATTAGGAAAAGGATTAATCGGTGCTAAGATTGGTGAGACAGTTCAGGTAGAAAGCCCAGACGGATTCTCTCGCTACAAAATTCTTGGAATCTCCAGAGAGTAAGAAGTAAAATTCTGGTTTGCCGCAGGCAAGGGAGAAGAACACCAAGAATAAAATAAGCCATATTTGTGACTTTAGTCGCGGCATGTTGAATGTTCGCTTAGACGCTCGCATCCAACACTTGCTCCGAGGCCACAAATATGGCTTATTTTATTCTCAGGTGGCGTCTCCTTCGCTGTGCAAAACAGAATTTACATCGTCAAAACTTCATGTTATACTAAAAAAGATTGAAGAAATTTTATTTAGAAATCGAGGAGCATCTATGATTGATCCGAAAAAGGTCCGTTTAATGACCAAGTTAGCGGTTTATGAAGAAGGTCCCGGAAAGAAAGACTTAAAGATTAACTGCTATAGCAAGAGAACCTATGTAAATATTAAACAGTTAGAGAGTATAATTGCAATAACAGTGGCTTATTTATTAGGTCTTGGGTTGTATTGCTTTGGAATATACACAGATATTATTTCACAGGGATTGAAGTTCCCTTATCAGAAATATATTCTTCATGCGATGATTCTTTATCTGATAATAATCATTATTGATTTTGTATGTACAAGAAGGTATTATACGAAGGTTTACGATAAGATGAGAGAGGATATAAAGCAGTACGACTATAATCTGTATCGTCTTGCAAGGTATATTCAAAAGGAAGAGAAGGACAGGGCATAATTTTATGATGGCACAAATAGTCTATTTTAAAGAATGGTTAATTGTTTTTTATAAAAAACATGTAGATGTGGTTTTGCCAGTACTAAAGCTGGTATTTGCCTTTTTTACTATGTGTATGTTTCAGGGAATGTTTCCTTATAATATGGTAATAAACAAACCAGGGATTTTTCTGGTACTTTCTGCCGCGCAGGCATTTTTACCGATATCAGTTTTATATTATATGATATCTATATTAATTATGATAAATTTATGGAAAGTATCTATGGATATTTTTCTGGGATTTGTTATTTTTTCTATCATATGTTCACTGGCATTTGTGAGAGTAGATAGAAAACACGCAGTAATTCTTATAGTAACTGCGGTAATGTTTTATTTAAAATTAGAATATCTTCTTCCGGTTTTGCTTGGAATGATTGTCGGATTTGGGGCGATTCTTCCAGCAGCGGCAGGAGTGGTAGTTTATTTTCTGTCTGTTTATATGACGGATGTAAGCACGCTGCTTACCACATCATCGAGTTCTAGTTTTGGAATGGGTCTGCAAAGAATTGTAAATTTGATGTTGATTGATAAAAAGCTGCTTGTATTTTTGATTACATTTAGTTTAATTATTTTTATTACAACACTGCTTTGTCATTTGTTTTATGAGAGAGCGTGGCTATTTGCAATTTTTATAGGGCATATAGCGATGATTCTATTATTATTGTTTGGAAGATTGATTTTTGAACTTGATTATAAGATATGGCGCCTCTTCCTTGAGATGATTCTGGGAATAGGATGTTGTTATATTTACCGATTTTTCAGAGGAATCGGAGACGTATCAAGAATTGAAAAGGCATCTTTTGAAGATGACGAATATTTTTATTATGTAAAGGCAGTTCCTAAGATTAAAGTTACACAAAAGGATAGGAATGTGACAGATATTAAATCCGGCGAGAATGAGGATGACATCTTATTCGATGATATAACAGAAGAAACCGACCTGTTTGATGGGAATAGGGAGGAAGCAGAGAAAGAGTGAAAGGGCTGGATAACAGATTATGCAGTTAATAAGTATAGGACAATTTCACAAAGTAATAGAAAAGTATTTATATTGGCTGTCTCTGCCATCTATTGGATTTACTGATATTTTGGAGATAATCATTATCAGTGTGATTGTTTATCAGATGTTGAAGTGGGTACAGCTGACTCGGGCATGGACGTTATTTAAAGGAATTATTATGCTGCTGTTGTTTGCATTATTTGCAGCGATATTTCAGTTAAATACGATATCATGGCTGCTTTCGAATTCTCTTGGTGTGGGAATTACTGCAGCAATTATCATATTTCAGCCAGAGCTGCGTCGGGCTTTAGAGCAGTTGGGACGAAAAAAGATTTTCAGTAATCTTTTTTCATTTTCCACAGGAGAGTATGATGGAAGACAGTCAGTCCTGACAGAGAAGACAATTAATGAGATTGTGCGTGCTTCCTATGAGATGGGAGCAGTAAAGACAGGTGCACTGATGGTAATTGAACAAAACGTTGCTCTTGGGGAATACGTGCGAACTGGAATCTCCATTGACGGAATAGTTAGCAGCCAGCTTCTTATCAATATCTTTGAGCATAATACACCATTGCATGATGGAGCAGTCATTATAAGAGGCAATCGTATCGTGTCAGCAACCTGTTATCTTCCGTTGACAGATAGTATGGATATTGGAAAGGAATTAGGAACAAGACATAGGGCCGCAGTGGGAATCAGCGAGGTTTCAGACAGTCTGACAATTATTGTTTCTGAGGAGACAGGTGCTGTGTCACTTGCGAAGGATGGAAATCTGTATAAGCATTTGAAAAAAGAAGAGCTGTTAGAGAAGCTCAAACAGTTAAAGATTGACGAAGAAAATAATACAGATGTATTTAAAAAATGGAAGGACTTGTTGCGAAATGAAAAGTCAGAAAAATAATATGTGGATGAAGATACTTTCTGTCGTTATAGCAGTTTTAATATGGCTTTTTGTAGCAAATACAAATGATCCTGTAGTTACGAAGAGATTTTACAGTATTCCTGTAAAGGTAATGAATGAGGATGCACTTACAAAACGGGGATACGCCTATGAGATTCTTGACGGAGAAGAAGTAAACATTACCGTAAAGGGAAAGCAGTATTGTCCGTTCCATGGGAATTTCTGATTTTCAGGCAATTGCGGACTTTTCAAAATTGTCAAAAGTAGATGCTGTTCCGATTGATGTCACAGCTAAGAAATATTCTGACCAGCTTGATATTACACTTGGAACAACCAATACTATGAAGATTAAAAAAGATGAAGTCGTGACGATCAGTGTTCCTGTTAATGTTACAGCGAAGGGTGATCCAGCGGAAGGTTATGCTGTAGGAAGAGTGACAAGTACTCCTAATCTTATAAAAGTAAGCGGTCCGGAGAATCTGCTCTCCTCAGCGAAAGAGATTCGTGCGACAGTCAGTGTGGATGGAATATCTCATGATGTTACAGCTACAGATAAGCCAGTGCTGTATGACGAAGAAGGGAAAAAGATTATAAGTAATCAGATAGAGTTTGATACAGCGTCTATAGGAATTTATATAGAGCTTTGGAAGACAAAGACTGTAGATGTCAAGTTAAGTTATACCGGGGAGCCTGCAAAGAATTATCATCTTGTTTCTTTTGATTATGAACCAAAACAGATTACGATTGCAGCACCGGATGATATGCTGGAAAGTCTGGATTCCATTACATTAGACAGTGTATCAATTGAGGGGCTTATGGAAGATTATGAGAAGGATATTGATCTGACCCAGACAGTACTCCCTGATAATGTAATTTTGGCGAATGATGATACCAGTGATGTAAAAGTAAAGGCAACGATTGAAAAGATAACCTCACATAAGCTTTCCTTTACGAAAAAGGATATCAATATAATGAATAATACCAATAATTATAAAGTAAGTTTTGATAAGGATAATGACTATTCTATTCTTGTGGATGGGGCAGCTTCTGTTGTAAAAAACCTGGATATTAAAGATTTTGTTCCGTGGATTGACATTAATGGATTAGAACCTGGAACTCATGAGGTATCACTTCATGTCAAAGATGTGGAGGGAGTTACAGTAGGAGCTACAACAAAACTTAAAATTACTTTAAAAGAAAATAATTAATGATTCAGAACATATTTGCCATATGGATTTTCAGGAATCTGTATGGCTCTGAATTATTATGAGAATCATTATAAATAGCGGATTTAATGAATTAAGGAAATGATTATATGAGACAAAAAACAGAAACAATGCTTTGTGTTGCCTTCATGGAACTATTAAAAAAATGCCCCTTTTCAAAAATCACGATACAAAAGCTTGCCGGTCAATGTGGAGTAAACCGGCAAACTTTTTATTATCATTTTGACAATATATATGATTTGATGTCAAAGGCATTTGAGTATGAATTAGTACATGAAAGCCGTATATATGAAGAAGTAACATGGGAGTATGCAATAAACAGCTTTTTGCAGTGGATGAAAGAGAATCGGGTAATCATCAGAAATATTCTTGCGAATGCGGAACTGCCGTATTTAAAGCGGGCTATGTATCCTCTTATTGCCAAAAGTATATCTTGCGGATCTTTTGTGCAGGAGAATGAACAATCTGCAATAAAACAGCAGGAAGAATTCTGTATCAACTTTTTGACAATAGGAATTACCCAGTATGTTCTTGAATGGGTGGAAAGCGATTTCAGGGAGTCGATAGAGGACATTGTTGATCATATGTCATGGCTATTGCAAAAGGTATATTCATAAATAAATTTTTTATATAGTGGTGATATCGAATGAGGACCGAATTCGCCGAGACTGGGGATGGAAAGTATTGGTTGCAACAAAAATCTGCCAGTATAAGAATGCCGGTGATATAGGAGGATTTTAATAGAAAATGATTTCTAGTACATCAAATGCAAAAGTTAAAAATATCATGAATTTAAAAAAGAGTGCCAAAGCCAGAAAGAAAGAAAAATGTTTTCTGGTAGAAGGCCCGAGAATGTTTTTTGAGATTCCAAAAGACAGGATAGAAGAATGTTATCTTACAGAAGAATTTGAAGATAAATACGCAGAAGAGCTGAAAGGCTGGCATTATGAACTGATCAGTGAAAATGTATGCAAACATCTTTCGGATACGAAGACCCCCCAGGGCGTTATTGCGGTAGTAAGAAGAACGGAGCCAAGTATTGAGGAACTTCTTCATAAAGAGAAGAACCCTTGCTTTTTCCTGTTAGAGAATCTACAGGATCCAGGTAATCTTGGAACAATTGTGAGGACTGCAGAAGGAGCTGGAGTGACAGGAATTATCATGAACCGGGAGACTGTGGATATTTATAATCCGAAGGTGATCCGTTCCACGATGGGAGCGATTTTCCGTGTTCCATTTGTTATCGCAGACAGTCTGCCAGAAGTTATTTTCCAGTTAAAACAGAATGGGGTTTCTGTGTATGCAGGACATTTAAAGGGAGATGTATTTTATAAGCAGGATTACCGAGATGGCAGTGCATTTCTTATTGGAAATGAAGGAAATGGTCTTACAGATGAGATTACTGCACTGGCAGACCATAAGATAAAGATTCCGATGAAAGGGAAAGTAGAATCCCTGAATGCGGCAGTGTCGGCAACAATTCTAATGTATGAGACGATGCGCCAGAGAGAGTTTATGTAGTTTAATTCATTAAGTAAACAACAGACGAAGCCAGTGAACTTCATAAGCCATATTTGTGCTTTTAGTCGCGGCGTGTTGAATGTTCGCTCCA